>Ga0247815_10003966_pt1 | contig 10506 bp, 14 predicted proteins | sample UWRJL194509B1_FD_181014 | JGI IMG/M metagenome (GOLD analysis project Ga0247815, IMG submission 181014) | Plant litter microbial communities from Arlington Agricultural Research Station in Wisconsin, United States - UWRJ-L194-509B-1 | ecosystem: Environmental > Terrestrial > Plant litter >... | reverse complement strand
AAGCGGGGCCAGCAGGGAGGCGTTCCAGAGCATGGTGGGCATGAGCGGGTTGATGGCCTCGGCATTGCCGTCCGCGACAGTGGGCGTCGGCGCTAGGTCGAGCACCAGTGCCCCGATCACCACCAGCGCTGCCGCCGACGGTGGCACGATCGTGGCCACGAGCTTCTCGACGCGGGTCCAAAGCGGCGACGCCCAGAGCAGCATGATGCCGACCACCCACCCGGCGAGCGGGATGACGATTCCGCCGAACTCGAGCAGCACGGTCGTGAGCACGATGTACCAGCGCTGCGACGACATCCCGAACTCCGCGGCTGGCGCCGGGGCGGTGATGACGGGCGCCGGGCTCTCCGCGCGCGCTTCGGCAGCGATGAACGCGGGGTCGCCGAGCGTCTCGATGCGCGCGGCTGCGGCTGCGGCGTCGAGGCCGCTGAGCTCTTCGGCGACGCCGGCGACGATGCTTTCGCGGACATCCGCCGCCACTCCGCTGAGTGCGCTCTCGAGCTGGGCCAGATAGCTGCGCACCACCTGCGGTGCAGGTTCTTGGGTCATGACGCGTCCTCTCCGATAAAACTCTCGACCGTCTTCGCGAACGGCCCCCACTGCTGGCGGAACAGGTCGAGCTGCTGCCTCCCCGCCGCGCTCAGGCGGTAGTACTTTCGCACCGGGCCCGACTCCGACCCTTGGTCATACGTCGTGACGAGACCCTGTGCGCGCAGCCGAGACAGGATCGGATACAGGGTGCCGATGCTCGCGATCATGCCGCGCGTCTCCAGCGACTCCGACAGCGACCAGCCGTACATCGGCTCTCGGGCAAGCAGGCCGAGAATGCAGTACTCAACCACTCCCTTACGGAGTTGGGCGCCCACATCTACTGTCATGCATCACAAGCTACCTTGCGTCGCAAGACAGTGCAATCACCTGTCAGACCGTGCGGCGCCAGGCCCCGCGACCGAGCACGAAGCCGATGACGATCGCGACCAACACCGGCACCAGCGGGATCGCGAGCAGCGTCAGGTGCCATCCCGGGGCCGCAGCCGCACCGGTCTGAACGAAGGCCAACACGATGAAGACCACGAGCGCCGACAGCGGCGGCGCGATCGTCGCGACGAGCTTCTCGGTGATGGTGAACAGCGGCGAGACCCAGAGCATGACGACTCCCGCGACCCACCCGATCAGCGGGACCACGAATGTACCGACAGCGATCAGGGCGAGCGAGACCACCACCCACCAGCGGCGGGAACTCGCCGCTCGCGCGGCAGTGACCGGCACGGCGGCGCTGGGCACGGTGCGGAACGACTCCGCAGTGAGGGGCTCAGCAGGGAAGGACTCAGCGCTGACGGATGTTGCGGACGAGGGTGTGGGCGCGGAGTCACTCATGGCTCAACCCTAGGCAATGACGACAGCTCACGGATGTCGGAGGCACTGGTTATCGTGAGGGCATGGTCGAACGCGAGATCGTCTACTGCGAGAGCGGCGAGCATTGGCTCGCCTGGTTGGCCGAGCACGCCGCCGAGAACGACGGCATCGCCCTGGCCATCGCCAAGAAAGACTGCACTCGGCCGAGTGTCACCTATCTCGAGGCGATCGATGGCGCCCTGCGCTTCGGCTGGATCGACGGGCAGCGCAACCGGCTCGACGACGACCACTTTCTGCAGAACTTCGGCCCGCGTCGCGCTCGCAGCATCTGGTCGCTGGTCAATCGCGACAAGGCCCTCGCGTTGATCGAGGCCGGGCTCATGCAACCCGCCGGCCTGGCCGAGGTGGAGAAGGCGAAGTCCGACGGTCGCTGGGAGCGTGCATACGCGGGCTCGAAGACCATCGAGGTTCCGGATGATCTCGCCGCCGCCCTCAGCGCCTGCCCCGAGGCCGCGGCCTTCTTCGCCACGCTGACGGGCGCGAACCGGTACGCGATCCTGTTCCGCCTCGGAAACGTCAAGCTGGCCACGACCCGCGAGCGCAAGATCGGCGAGTACGTCGCGATGCTCGAGCGCGGCGAGACCATCTACTAGGTGAGCCATCTACTAGGTGAGCCATCTACTAGGTGAGCCATCTACTAGGTGAGCCATCTACTAGGTGAGCCATCTACTAGGTGACATAGACGAACGCCAGGCCGAGACCGAGGATCGCGATCCACGCCACCAGCCCGGCGAGGATCGAACGGATGCCCGAGCGCAGGAGTTTTTCCAGGCGCAGCGAGGCCCCGATCGCGAACAGCGCGGTCGCGAGCAGAGCGTCGTGCACCACATCGGTCACCGCATAGACCTCCGCCGGCAGCGGCACGAACGAGCGGATGAGCACCGCGGCGACGAAGCCGACGATGAACAGCGGCACGATCGGCGGCAGCTTCGTGACCGCTGTCCCACCAGCCCGACGCCGGGTGTCGAGCGAGGCGATCGCCACCATCGGCGCCAACATCAGCACCCGGGTGAGCTTCACCACGAGGGCCACGGCGAGAGCAGCCGCTCCCCCGGTCTGCGCCGTCGCCACGACCTGCCCGACATCGTGCACGCTGGCGCCGACCCATCGCCCGAACTGCACGGCGTCCAGCCCCAGCAGCGACGAGAGCAGCGGCAGCACGACGATTGCGAGCGTTCCGTAGAGCGTCACCAGCGCGATCGGTCGACCGGTCTCCCTCTCGTCCACGCCCCGCGCGCCTGCCATAGCGGCGACCGCCGAGACCCCGCAGATCGAGAATCCGGCGGCGAGTAGCACCGACTCCTCCCGCTCGAGCCGAAACAGCCGCGCGATCAGCCAGGTCGCGCCGAAACTCAGCACCACCAGTCCGACGATTCCGACGATGCTCAGCCAGCCGAGCGAGGCGATGTCGCCGAGGCTGAGGTCGAGTCCCAGCAGGACGATGCCGATACGCAGGATGCGGCGAGAGGAGAGCGCGAGCCCGGGGCGGAACACTCCGTCCAGCGCCGAGCGCGCGGGAGCCAGACATCCGACCACCACACCCAGCACGAGTGCCGCGGTCAACCACGGCACCGGGCCGACCAGGCGATGGATGCCGTACGCCACCGCGGCACCGGCCGCCGCGAGGGCGAGCCCGGGCAGCCAGCCCGATCGACGTGGGCCGGAGATCACGCCCGGTCGCGTACGGGGTTGCTCAGGGTTCCGATGCCCTCGATCGTCACGTCCACGGTCTGGCCCGCGACGATCACGCCGCTTCCGACCGGCGATCCGGTCATGATCACGTCTCCGGGCAGGAGCGTCCAGATGTCGGAGACGAACTCGATGATCTCGGGAACGCTGTGCAGCATGTCGCGGGTGTTGCCCGAGATGCGGCTCTCTCCGCTGACGGAGGTCTGGATGTCGGCCGCGGCCCAGTCGAACTCGGTCTCGATCACGGGGCCGATCGGCGCGAATGTGTCGTACCCCTTGCCGCGTGCGAGCTCGCGGTCGGCCATGATCACGTCGGTGGCACCCACGTCGTTGCCGACCGTGTAGCCGAACACGACATCCGCATAGTTCTCGGCCTTGACGCGTTTGGCGATGCGCCCGATCACGATGACGAGCTCGCCCTCGTGGTCGATAGTGCCGACCGGCGGGAGCTGGATGGCGTCGCCCGGACCGACCACCGTGGTGTTCGGCTTGAGGAAGACGAGCGGAGCGTCGCCCCGCTCGCCGCCGTAGTTGCGAGCGATTCCGACGACCTTCGAGCGCGGAATCACCGGTGCGAGCAGCTTGGCGTCGGCCGCAGCGACTCGTTCGCCCGTGGTCTCCATGCCCTGGAACATCGGGTCGCCCGCGAAGACCACCCAGTCCTCACCGTCGAGCACTCCGTAGCGCGGGTCTCCCCCGTCGACGCTGAATCTGCCGATCTTCATGGCTACTCGCCCGTCGCCTGGTCGTCGGAGTCCAGGCGCATCATCCAGCCGTGGCGGTCAGCGACGCGGCCGTACTGGATGTCGGTGAGCTCCTGGCGCAGCGAGCGCGCCAGCGACTCGTCACCGTCGAGGTGGGTGATCTCGAAGTCGGCGCCCTTGAGGCTGCCGATCGGGGCGAGCACGGCAGCGGTTCCGCAGGCGAACGCCTCGACGATGTCGCCGGATGCTGCGCCCTCACGCCACTCGTCGATGGTGACCTTGCGGCGCTCGACGCGGTGACCGCGGTCCTCTGCCAACTGCAGGATCGAGTCGCGCGTGATGCCCTCGAGGATGCTGTCGGATGCGGGGGTGACGAGTGTGCCGTCCTTCTTGACCAGCACGATATTCATGCCGCCGAGCTCCTCGATGTACTTGCCCTCTTCTGAGTCGAGGAAGAGCACCTGGTCGCAGCCGTGGTCGTAGGCCTCGGCCTGGGCGACGAGCGAGGAGGCGTAGTTGCCACCGGTCTTCGCGGCGCCGGTGCCGCCCTTGCCCGCGCGGGCGTAGTCCGTCGACAGCCAGATCGATACGGGCGCGAGGCCACCCTTGAAATAGGCGCCGGCGGGGCTCGCGATCACGTAGTAGTTGACCTTCTCGGCCGGACGGACGCCGAGGAATGCCTCCTTGGCGAACATGAACGGCCGCAGGTACAGGCTGGTGTCGGGCGCGGAGGGAACCCAGGAGGAATCGGCCTGGATGAGTTCGCGCAGCGACTGCAGGAAGTACTCGGTCGGCAGCTCCGGCAACGCCAGACGCTTCGCGGAGCGCTGCATGCGGGCGGCGTTCGCCTCGGGGCGGAAGCTCCAGATCGAGTCGTCCTGGTGGCGGTAAGCCTTGAGACCCTCGAAGACCTCCTGCGCGTAATGCAGCACCGCGGCGGCCGGGTCGAGTTGGATCGGTCCGTACGGCTGCACGCGGGGACGGTGCCAGCCGCCGCGAGCAGACCAGCAGATGTCGACCATGTGGTCGGTGAAGTGCTTGCCGAAGCCGGGGTCGGCGAGAATCTCGGCACGCTCCATCTCGGCGAGGGCGGTCGGGTTCTGGTGACGCGTGAACTCGAGCGTGGAGGGTGCGAGCAGGTTCTTGATCATGCGGATCCTTCGATCGAAAAGAGTGGTCTAATTCTGCGCCAGGCGGGCGACGATCGCGTCCCCGACCTCCGCGGTGGAGCGCGGGGCGGTGCCGCGGGCAGCGAGGTCGCTCGTCACGGCCGCGGTGACGGAGGCCGAGGCATCCGTCAGTCCCAGATGGTCGAGCAGCAGCGCTGCGGAGAGGATCGCGGCGGTCGGGTCGGCCAACTGCTTTCCGGCGATGCCGGGCGCTGATCCGTGCACGGGCTCGAACATCGACGGGTACGTGCCGTCGGGGTTGATGTTGCCCGAGGCGGCCAGTCCGATGCCGCCGCTGATTGCGGCAGCGAGATCGGTGAGGATGTCGCCGAAGAGGTTGTCTGTGACGATGACGTCGAATCTACTCGGGTCGGTCACCAGGAAGATAGTGGCCGCGTCGACGTGCAGGTAGTCGACGAGCACGTCGGGGTACTCGTTCGAGATCGCGTCGACGGTGCGCTGCCAGAGGCTGCCCGCGTTGACCAGCACGTTCGTCTTGTGTACGAGCGTGAGCTTCTTGGCCGGGCGGGAGAACGCCGTTTCGAAGGCGAAGCGCACGACGCGCTCGACTCCGAAGGCCGTGTTGACGCTGACCTCGTTCGCGATCTCCTGCGGGGTGCCGACCCGGATGCTGCCGCCGTTGCCGACGTACGGGCCCTCGGTGCCCTCGCGCACGACGACGAAGTCGACGGCTCCGGGGTCACGCAGTGGCGACTCGATGCCGGGGAAGAGACGGGTGGGGCGCAGGTTGACATAGTGGTCGAACGCGAAACGCAGCTTGAGCAGCAGCCCACGCTCGATGATGCCGCCCTTCAGCCGCGGGTCGCGGGGGTCGCCGCCGACCGCGCCGAGCAGGATCGCATCGAAGCCCGTGAGATCGTTCAGGGTCTCCTCGGTGAGGATCTCGCCGGTCTCGAGGTAGTGCCCGGCGCCCAGAGGGAACAGCGTGGTGTCGACGACGACGTCGGAGGGCACCGCCGCCTTCAGCACTTTGACCGCCTCGGTGACGACCTCGGGGCCGATCCCATCGCCCGGGATGAGCGCGAGCGTGATCGTTCTGGGCATACGGGTACTCCTCGGAGACGTCTGCGGTGGTGCCTTTCAGCGTACCGGTCGGGGGCATGGGGTTTCGGGGGCGGCGGGCTGCTCTTCCGCGGGCGGCGTACTGCCCTTCCGCGGGCGGCGTACTGTACGGAGCGCTGCGGTCCATCGGCCGCGGTTTCCGCACGGAAGGAACTCACATCATGGGTATCGGCACCGGCATTTTCCTGTTCGTCGTTGGCGCGATCCTGACCTTCGCGCTCAACTTCCAGGTCGACTGGATCAACCTCGATCTGGTCGGCTACATCCTCATGGGCGCGGGAGTCGTGGTCTTCGTGATCTCGCTGATCTTCGTTCTGCGCCGCCGCTCGACGGTCTCGACCACTCGCACGGGCGTCGATCCGTCCGGCACGGAGCGCATCACCGAACGCGAGACCCGCGGCGACGGCCTGTAGGCCTGTCACTGCGCAGCTCGCACGCACCAGCTCGCGTCAGGCGGAGACTCTCGCGCACCGTCGCGGGAGGCTCCGCCTTTTGCACGGCTCGGCCTTTTGCGAGTCTGCGCCATTTGTGCGGTCTCGGCCTTTTACGCGGCTCGGCTCGGGACCAGAAGGTCGGAGCCACAGGGTTCCGTTTTCGTCGTGACAGTTGGCACTGACGTCAACCAGAACTGGCGGCAACTCCGTCCGCGCAACACTCCGCGACGTCGATTCGCGCTGGTGTCACTGCGAACTGACACGACAAAATCGCAAACCTGTCCCCGAAGCGTCAAAGGCGCGCTGCGTGAGCCGCTATTCAGCCGGCGTCGCACCGCCGAATTGCGGGCCGAGGTCGTCGGAGACAGTCACTGCGCGCAGAAGCGCGGCAGCGTCATCCGCGTTCCAGCCGCGCAGCAGCGCGACGGCGGGCTCAGTCGTGGTTGGGGGCCTTGACCATAGCGACGAGCGCCGCCACGGTGCCAACTCCGCCGACGATCACGAAGACAGCGAGGAATCCGACGATGAGGTCTGCAGCCATGATGTGTCTCCTTAGACGCGCTCGGCCGTGGTGCGGCCCGTACCCGTCAACGGTACCAAGCCGCGGCGGTCACGGATGTTCGCCGAGCAACCCCCGCAGGGCCTGCGTGTAGTCCTCGAAGGCACGTCGCCCCCGTGTCGAGAGCTCGAGGTAGGTGACAGGGGTTCGGCCGCGGTGCGTTTTCGCGACCGTGACGTAGTCCGCATCTTCGAGCTTGCGCAGGTGGGTCGAGAGGTTGCCTGCTGTCATGCCCAGCAACTCCTGCAGTCGGGGGAACTCGATGCTCTCGTCCGGCGCCAACGTGGCCAGTGCCGCGGTGATGCGCAGCCTCGCCTGCGCGTGGATGACCGGGTCGAGATCAGACATGCGCTCGCCGACCGGCCGCGCGATAGACCAGAAGGGCGACGGCCATCACGAGAAACGCGCCGCCCCCGGCGATCGCGAGCACGAGGTAGTTGCCCGGGTAGCCGAAGAACGGCGCCGTCGCGCCGACCAGCACCAGCCAGCATCCGGAGACCAGCGCGGGGACCGCGTGCCAGATGGCCGCGGCGATGATGTACATGATTCCGCAGAAGAAGACGTAGACGGACGCGAAGTAGAGATTCGCCAGATCGCCCAGCCCTCTCTGGATCAGCGCGACGCCGATCGCCGTCAGCCCGACGAACCCGATCGACCAGGTCACCCCGTAAACCGTGCCCGTGAACGCGGAATCGGGGGACGAACGGATGCCGCGTCCCCTGCGAATCCCGAGGAGCGCAGACACCCCGCCCGCAGCTACGAACAACACCACGAACACCGCGACGGCGGCACCCAGCGGGAGCCCGGTCGGTAGGCCGTCCACCGACCAGAGGCCGAGGAAGCCGAGCGTCCAGGACACACCCCAGGCCAGCAGGATGTATGGCACCGCGCCACCGAGCTGGAGCCCGATGTCGCGTTGCTGCCGTCGGACCAGCGCGAGCATTCCGGCGGGGTCAAGCGGCGAATCCGTGGTCGTGTTCTCGTCCATGATGTCTCCCTCGATGATGGTTAACTTTGTAACGCAAAGTTGTTTGCGAGTCAAGCATCGAAGAGGGAGCGATGACCGAGTGCTGCCTACATGGGCATGTCCCAGACGGGGCGGACCTCGATGGTGCCGCTCGTCGGGCAGAGCGCCGCCAGGTCGCGCGCAACCTCGGGACTGTCCACCTCGATCAGGTAGTACCCGCTCAAGAAGTCCTCCGTCGGAGCGTCAACCGGCCCGGGCGCGTACTGGGCGGGTTGCCCGTCGGGGGCCGGGGTGACGGTGTAGCCCGCCTCGAGCCCCTGCAACGCCTCGCCGCTGATGACCTTGCCGCCGGCCGCCACCACGGCGCCCATGAAGGCCTCGTGTTTGGCCATCTCCTCGGCGAAGCCCTCGGGCGTCGGGTTGTCCCACACACCCTCGAAGATTTGGAACAGATATCGGTCGGCCATCTCGTCCTCCATTCGGTTGACAACAAGCTACCCGCCGAGTTGCCCGAGATGGCGGTCGAATTCGTCGGACCGGCAGCTATCTCGGGCAACTCGATTCACGTTTGCCCGAATACGCAGGTTTTGGGCATCCGAAACCTGCATATTCGGGCAAACGTGTTCAGCGCACAGCGTCGGCATCGGAGCGCGAGCGGCGGGATGCGCGCACGAGCACACGGGAGGCAATCCCCGCCAACAGGCCGGCGAGAAGCCAGGCTGTGCCGTCCCACCGGAACTGCATAATCACGCTCACCGACCACGCCGCAATCCACGGGACGAACGACAAGAACAAGGTCTTCGACCAGACACCCCGTCCGGCGATGATGAACGAAAACACGACGACACCCAAGACCGCGAGCGCCGTTCCGAGGTTGTACGGCGAAGCGACCAAACGCCAGAACGTGCCCTCGTCCATGTATGACTTCGCTGGGGCGCCGATCGTGCGGAAGGCGATTACGAGCGCCCCGGCGCCGATCAGCATTCCCGCACCCGTCCACCGAGTCGGCCGGGGCGTTCCGAGCAACGCGAGAACGGCCAGCATGGTTAAGAAAACCAACGTCTGCAGGCTCGGCCCGACCCACAGCCCCTCGATCGAGCGTCGGGTGATCCAGAGCGTCGCGGGTGCGAGCAGACACAGCGCGAGAACGATCTTCGCGGCGCGGCGCTGACCCAGCAGCACAAGGACGAAGGCGAGCATCCACAGCGAATAGAGCACGATTGCCGGCGACAGAAACGGACCGAACCCGCGAGCGCTGCTCCACTCCAGCGGCGAGGGAGCAGGCAGGCCTTGCACCACCGCAAAGGCAATCGCCAGAAGGGCTCCCGTCGCCACCGCGATCGTCGACGCCTGATCACGGGTGCGCCGCGAGATGGAGACCGCCAGCCTGGTCGAGAGGCCGGATGCTGCGAGCTGCAGCAACTCGGACACCCGCGGCGAACGGCGCCCCTCCGCGTCGGCCACATCGAGCAGCGTCGAGAGCACGACATCCGCGTTCCGGTCGCGCCAGCGCTTCGGGTAGAACTGCAGCGCACGACGGTAGCGGCGCTCTCGCGCGCCCCGACGGACGCCGGTCATGCCAGCCCCCCGGCCAGCCGGAGCTTCAGGCGCGCACTCGCGAGCGCGGCCTTCGCCTGCATGCGGGCGACCTCCTCCGAGAGAGCATCAGCGCCAGCGTCGGTCAGGGCGTAATAGCGCCGGTTGCGCCCGCCGACGACCTCTTCGCCCGCCGCGTCTACCAGGCCTTCTGCCTGCAAGCGATCGAGCGCCGCATAGAGAGTGCCCACCTTCAGCTTCACGCGGCCGCCCGACAGGGTTTCGGCCTCGGCAATGAGGGCGTATCCGTGCTTGCGGCCGTCGGCCAATGCCGCAAGCACCAGGAACGTCGGCTCACGCATCTCGGTCGGTGTCATGGCTACACCATACTCAACTGATCGATATATATCGACAACGACGATTTACGTTTGCCCGAATACGCAGGCTTTGGGCACTCGAAACCTGCATATTCGGGCAAACGTGGGGTGAAGGGGCAAGCCGGCTAGCGGCCGCCACCACCGCCGCCGCCACCGCCACCGCCCGAGAAGCCGCCGCCGAACGAGCCGCCGCTGAAGCTGCCGCCACTGCTGCCGCTCCCGCTCGTCCAGGTGGGGGTCGGCGTCGACGTCGTGCCGACGGACGAGGAGAATCCACCGAGGGCCTGCGCGAACAGCAGAGAGTTGAAGACGTTGTTGCTCGACACGTACCAGTTCGGCGACTGAGCGGCGGCGTCGTACCGCACCGCGAGCTCTTTCGCCCACTCTTCTTCCACGCCCCAGAGCACGGCGAACGGGAGCAGCTTCTCGTAGAGCTTGACGAGCTCGGTGTTGTCGGAGACATCCACCCGGTCCGCACCCTCTGGACTCTGCAGCATGCGAAAACGGTCGGCCTCGGCGAGCTTGAGGTAGTCGCGCATCCCGAGCAGGTAGTCGCGCTGCTCCGCGCCGGC
>Ga0247815_10003965_pt1 | contig 10506 bp, 5 predicted proteins | sample UWRJL194509B1_FD_181014 | JGI IMG/M metagenome (GOLD analysis project Ga0247815, IMG submission 181014) | Plant litter microbial communities from Arlington Agricultural Research Station in Wisconsin, United States - UWRJ-L194-509B-1 | ecosystem: Environmental > Terrestrial > Plant litter >... | reverse complement strand
CTTCAGGAAGTAGAAACCAGGAAGATCCAACTTCCCACATAGTAGGATTACTTTCGGGTTTTTTGGCTTTTGGAGCACCTGGCTGAGGAGGCCCACCAGCTTCCGGGGCACCTTCGCCATAACTTTTGAGAGAGCGGAATACGATGTTATTTTCAAAAGCACTCACCCCCAGGATTTTGGATTTTTCTGGTTCAAACGCACCGATTTTTAGTTCTGTCGCTGCCCCCTTTAAAGAGAACAAATCATTATCACCGGCAAAAAGTGAGGTGATATCAATGAGGGAGCTCGCTGTGCCTTTGGCAACAAGGTCAAATGCCAGCAAGCTCGGTGTTAAGGCAAGCTTACGGGTATTGTAATACATATCTGTTGTATCAGCAGCTTGTACAAAGCTCGGCTGTAGGATGGTGATCTTTCCGTTTAACCCTTTTGCAAAACGGATCACCCGGTCATTTACAGCATCTCCGGCAAAGCCGAAACGCATGGCAGGGTTACGCTTGCGTTGCGCTGAGCCGCTGATGATGGTGATACTGGTGAGTATATCGCGGCCGAGGAGCTGATCAGGAATTTCAACCAGGTATTTGTCATCCTGAACGTAGATGTTGAACATCCCGTTATATTGCCTGGTCGCCGGCTTAATGTATTTAGAAATTGCCGGGACCTCTTTTTCTGTCTGCGCCTGCAGCTGTAAGCTTGTAGCAAGCAGCAACAGACACAGCAATGATTTAATATGATAGTTCATTTTGGATGTTAGGTAATTATTAGATCAGGCATGCCATGGGCCTACCCCCGCACAAGGCGGGAGCAAACTCATGAATAATTCATTATGTGTGAGCGTGTTCTGTATTTGTACTAAATACTATGGATTAGAGGCGTTTCCTATGGTCTGCAAATCAATCCCGTATTCATTAATAAAATAATTCCTGACAATGGCATAGCGTTTTTTAATCTGGCCATTGGTATCTTTTCTGGCATTTAGAATACCCAACGACGGCGGAGTTGCATAGACACTGGTTGACGGAATATCTGTAGCCTGATTCAGCTGTTTTTCAGATAAAGTCATCATGGCTTTGATGTAGGCATTCCAGTCTAATAACGGCGTTACGCCACTATAGTAAATGATAATTCCTTTTCCCAAGGCCTGGGCCCAGGTAGTCATTGCAGTACCATAATCGGCAGAATTGATAAAATCATTTGTTGGGGTAGTAAGGCCACGCGAAATAATGTTATCGATTAACATAGTATTCACTTTTTTCCTGAAAGCAGTTTTATCCGCGGCCGTCAATGTTGTGACTGTACTGTTTCCATAATTCACGCAGATGGTATTGTAATAAGAATAAGCCCCTATGCTTTTTTGCAACTTCACAGGTTGAAAGGTAGCATTATACCCCGTTGCAATAGAATCCACCTTACTGCATAACAGTATTTTTGCTGGTAAAAACTTCTTAAGGAATTTTTCAGGATATAAATCAAAAAGGTTGGATTTTAACAATTCCAACTGGGCCGGGATATAAGCCTCTTCGGCCATTGCCACTTCATGACCGGACGACCATGATGTTCCGGTTAACGTAGGGATAGTATATCCTGTAGGGGTCCAGTAAATATCTTCGCGGTCAAACTTATAGAGCACATAGGTATTGTATTTATTGTAATAATCTACAATAGTATTGTCAAACGCGTTATTTCCCTGTGGCAAAATGTAGCCATCAACAATCCCCGAAGGGGTTAACGCATCCTCGTCTTTTTTGCAGGAGTTTAAAGTCATTATAGCAAAAATTGCCATGATGCTCAATATGTATTTGTAGTTCATTGTTATCATTTTTAGGTAAGTATAATCAATGCGATAGAAGGAATAATTATCTGGGGTTCTGTACCAGGCCTGGATTATTTAGGAAAGCTGTGTAAGGAATTGGTACAGCGTACAAAGGGCTACCAGCCGGTAAAACATGCTGCGTAGTAGTACCATCTGTACCGATAAAACTATGGCTAACAGTCAGGCCCCATCTCTTAATATCAACCCAACGGTCGCCGTCTTCCAGACATAGTTCCCTTCTTCGTTCATCCTGACAAAATTTGAACAACTCTGCTGCATCAGTAATTATTACCGGTTTGTAAGCTGTGGTACGTGTATCGAATCTGCTTTGTCTCAAGTAGTTCAGATCTGCTAACGCCGCATTGCCATCCGCAAGGTTTCCTGTCTGAACAAAACGTTTTGCATATGCCTCTGCCCTATTCAGATAAAGTTCTGCAACTCTAAAACCCTTACCTCCATAGGTGGCATTTGGAACTGCTTTTGCTGGTCTGTAGAGAAAAGAACCACCGTTGATATACACTGTAAAATAAGCTTTATAGCGCAAATCGCCTTCATAGGTTGTCCCCGCACCGTTTCCTCTATCATATAAATTAGTGAGTGAGGCAGAAACTGCATAAGGCGGATTATAGCCAATTGACAGTGTAGGAAAATATCCTATTGTAGCTGTTGTGGTGCTATTACCATACGTCCATAACACTTCCGGATTAGAAGAAAGATAAACCCCCTGATTTGCAAAATTGGCACCATTAAAAAATGTGTTTAATTGTGTTAGCGTAGATTTCACTGCAAGCACACGACTTGCATAATCAATTGCTTTATCCCAATCAGAGTTAAGGCCACGGAATAAGTAAAAGCGTGATAGAAGCGCATTTGCGGTTGGCGCACCAATCCGGAAAGTTGTTGGCGGCACAAAATTCGCATTGAGGAGGTCTGTAGCTTTTAGCAGATCGACTTCAATCTGATCATAAACTGCCTTTAATGAGCTTCTGGATAAACCTCCGTCTTTAACCTGACTGGACAATACCAATGGTACCCCCAGACTGGTTTCCGGATTTACGCCAACACCACTATACGGTTGTCCATAAATTGTTACCAGTTTCAGGTAATAAAACGCCCTTAAAAACAAACATTGACCTAAAATAGCATTTTTATCGGCTTCACTTCCAGAAACATTTACCAGGTTATCCATCACTACATTGCAACCTTTAATTTTGTTGTAGTAGGCAGTATAGACGTCTGCCCCAATGGGAATAATCTGGGATGCTTCAAACATCATCGGGTCAAACTTAAACATTGCCATACCACTAAGCAATGCAGTTTCATAGTTTGCTACATTAGTGCCTTGGCTAGTTTTAGCGGGTCCGTTACACAAAAGGTCGTCCGTTAGGAGATCGAATGTGTCAAATAACATATTGTATGGATATGCATCGCTGTACATAAGCGCGGCCAGATCCGTTGAGGTTGTAGGCCTGATTTCATCCTGGCTGTACTCTGCAAGAAACTTTTTGCAGGAGCACAAAACTGTACATAAGAGCAAAAAGGAATATATAATAAACTTCTTTGTATTCATGATCTTCTAATATTAAAGGCTGATGTTTAAGTTAAGCGTGTATGCCCTGGTTCTTGGTTGCCCACCGGTTGCAACCTCAGGATCAAGACCTTCAAAATCCTTGCTGTTGAAAGCAAATGGGTTACTCACACCAGCACCCACGTTAAGATTTTTACATCTTAATTTCCTGGTTAATTCTTTTCCTAAACTGTAACTAACATTGATATTGTTGCAGCGAAGACTGGAAGCGCTCACTACTCGGTCTGTGCTATAGTTATACATTTCATAGATTTTTTCGTAATTGGTAGTTCCCGGAACCAACACATTTGGGATGGAGGTATCAGGCAAACCAGGAATAGAAGAGCTGGTGTTGGTAGGCGTCCACCTGTTCAAAACATTTCTTGAGAAGTTTTCATACTCATTTGGAAGTTTCTGGCTGGAATCATACAGAGGAGCGAGAAACTTTTTACCCCCCACCTGAAGATAAAAGCTGCTTTGGAGTGACAGCATTTTATACCTAAAATTCATACCCAGGCCAGATGTAAAATCAGGATCCATCTTGCCCATATACTGGAGGTAAGCAGTTGGGTCAGTTACAGGATTTTTTCCATTGGTGGTGCTTAAGTCTATTTTTGGATAACCAGTGGCAGGATCAACACCATCAAATTTGAAAGCATAGAATCCAGATACGGGGTCACCGGGATTGTTTAGTCCGCCGGCAACTGCCACTCTCCATGTTCTTAACTGTGCACCGGTAGCGATGATCTTGTTATTATTCTGAGAAGTATTGATACTTACCGACCAGTTGAAATTCCTGGTACGTACCGGAACAAAACTGGCAGAAACTTCGTAGCCTGTATTATTCATAGAACCGCCATTAACTAACATTGAGGTGATTCCGTACTCTACAGGTACATTGAGAGAGGAAATGAGATCTCTGCCCTTTTTAGAATAATATGACAAGGAACCTTGCACTTTATTATTAAACAAGCTGAAATCCAGTCCCAGGTTCATACTGCTGTTTTGCTCCCAGCGCAAATCGCCATATGGCAGCGAGCTGATGGTGAGCAAGGTTTCGCCTGTATTGGAATCTACAACGCCTGAGGTAGCGGTACTACCGGCACCTGGTGTTTTGATAATTAACTCCGGGCTCACTTCACTGGAAATATTTCTCTGGTAACCAAATGAACCACTAACACTTAAATTAGATAACCAGTAGGAAGACTGGAACCATTTTTCGTTTGCTATGTTCCATTTCAATCCACCGGCATATACCGGATTAAAAGACTCATTTGTGAATTGTCCAAACCGGTTAGAACGGTCATTACGCACACTTGCATTAAATACATACCTGCTGTCATAAGTGTAACTGCCGGTTGCGTAAAGCCCCATTGTATTGGTTAATCTGTCGGTTATTTTAGGAACAAACTTAGTGGTTAAATCATTGACAGTGGTAGTGCCATATGCCAATGTACTTGCAGGTAATGTTGCAAACGCCTTACCTCTGTCCCTTAAATAACCAAGCGTTGTATTGGCGTAGCCTGTATATCTTGAGCTATTACTTTCCTGACCAACCATCAATGCCATCACATGTTTCTGGTTGAAGACCTTACTGTATGATATACTGTTACGCCAGCTCCAGGAATTGCTGTGGTTCTGATCAATGTTGTATTCACCCCCAACAGGAAGTTTACTCGCTTTGTAACCAGCATCTGTTACTTTATACAAGCCATAGTCGTAAAATCTATATGTACGTGCAACGTACTCAGTTTGTTCCGTCGCATAACTCTCACCATTTGTCGAGATGGAATTGTAGCTGAATAAACTCTGTACTTTTAATCCGGGGATAATTTCATAGTTGGCGTCAATTGCAGCATTGGCAGAAAGCACCTTGTTCATGTTACCCGTATTGTTTAGCTCGTTGATGATATTGTAGCTTTTGCTGTTTATATTATTATAAAATGACAGCGAACCATCGGAATTATATGCATTCAGCGTTCGGTTCATTTTAGAGGCATAATTATAAGGATCAACCTGATAAAATGCATCGGTAGTTTTCTGTGAAGCAGATAACCTGGCCGATAGACTAAACTTTTTAGTGATCTGAGAGGTTACACTCATATTCCCTGTAAAACCTTTACTATCATTTCCAATAGCAGTACCCTTGGTACTGTTATAGCCAAATGACGAATAATATGAGGTGTTATTGCTACCGCCTGAAACGCTTAAGTTATGGTTCATACTTATTGGAACCCTAAACAAAATATCAAACCAATCTGTATTTGCAGTTTCCAATGCACTTACACGTGCGTTAAATTGATCGGCAGTAATTGTTTTGTTATACAAGTAATCGTTTACTGCACCAGCATATCCAATATTAGTTTTTGCGTCTGTTGAAACCAGTCCACGGTTAAAAATTTCCCTTGACAGGTCAACCCTTTCTTTGGAGTTCATGAGGTTCAGCTTATCATAATTAACACGCTCATTTGTACTGGCTGACACAGAATAGTTGATTGAAACCGGGCCAGCTTGTCCACGTTTAGTTGTAATAACAATTACCCCATTAGCGGCCCTAATGCCATATATTGCCGTAGCCGCAGCATCCTTTAATACTGTAATTTCATTGATATCATTTGGATTTAACCAGGCGATAGAATTACCTACAAAATTTCTGATATAATCTGAGTTATCAGGAGTAATAACACCTAATGTAGATAATTGCTGTGCTTTAAATGGTAGTGGATCCTCCTGAATGATACCATCAACCACCCAGATTGGCTCTGCGGAACCAGAAAGTGTAGAAGTACCACGCACTCTAACCCTTTGGCGTGTTCCCACCAATCCACTGGTATTGGTAATAGCGACACCAGTAAGTTTACCTTGTAACATCTGTTCAATAGAGCTGATACCATTATTGTACAATTCAGACATTTTAACGGTAGAAGTAGCGCCAACCATACTGCTTTTTTTCAAGATTTGGTAACCGGTACTTACAGATACTTCTTGTAAATCACTTGCTTTAGAGCCAACTGTAACCGTAATATTCTTACGCCCTCCTACTTTTACCTCAACTTTTTCTCTGCCCACAGCAGTAAACACCAATACAGCGTCTTCATCCACATCGGCAAGAATAAAACTACCTACATTATTAGTCACTGTATTGCCGGGAATCCCCTTTATGGACACTGTTATTCCAGGAAGCACCTTTCCATTTTCGTCGATTACTGTACCGGCTACAGTGATGGAAGAGAAATAGCGCTTGATTTTTTCTATAATGCCCCGTTCCTTTATGATGACAGTCTTCTCTTCCACCTTATAAGTAAAGGGTTGGTTGGAAAAACACAATTGTAAGGCATCATTTATTGAAACATTTTTGAGGTCAATATCTACGGTATTTGCATTCATCAAAAGTTTACGGTCGAATACAAAATCGTAACCGCTCTGACGGCGTATTTCTTTGAAGACTTTTTCAAGTGGCACGTTTTTCTCCTTCAGCGTAATACGCTGACCGTAAGATGAAGCACTCACCTGCATTATGGTAGCGATAATTAACAGGGTGGTTAGCCGCATAATCAGCAGAAATTTATGGGCATACCCGTGAGGCACCCCGAATGGTTTAGTATAAATTTTATACATTTGTTAAGTTTGGTTGTTCTAGTTGATACTAATGCAATTTTATTAATGTAATGGCCAGACAAAATCTGCCGGAGGTGTTAGCGCACTTCTGGCTTCTTTGTATAAAAGGCATTACCGGAGAAATAGAAAGTAGAATTATTTAGTCACGGTCACCCTCCTTCCCTGTACTTTAAAGTGAACTTTTCCTGTTGATTCAATTACTTTTAATACTGTTGATATATTCTTAGATCTTGATACCCATCCACCAAGTTGGAGATCATCTGGTGCGGAGTCGTCGTATATAATTTCAACATCATACCACCTTGCGATCTTACGCATAGATGCTTTTAGGTCTTCGTCTTTAAAATTAAAATCGCCATTCTTCCAGTCCACTACACTTTCTGTATCAACAGCTGCAACTGTAAAATCTTTACCAACTAGCGATTGCTGTCCGGGTTTAAGCAACATTTCCTTGCCACTCTCATTTTGTGCAACTTTTACCGAACCTTCAAGTAGGGTTGTTTCTGTGTTTGGTTCACTACCATAAGCATTGATATTGAAATGAGTTCCCAGTACCTCCACTAGCTGTTTATCTGTAACTACGCGAAATGGCAGATCCTTATTATGCGCGACCTCAAAATAAGCTTCTCCATTCAAGGTGACTTTGCGTTCTTTAGCGTGTTCAAAACTGGTTGGATATTTCAATGTTGAACCGGCGTTAAGCCATATTTTTGTACCGTCAGGAAGATTCAGTTGGTACTCTCCTCCCTTTGGAGTTTCTAATATATTATAGGCTAGGTTATCAATATTCTGAGTAACTGATTTGTCTGATAATGTATAAACTAACATTCCATCTGCTGCCTTGGAAACATTTATACCTGCCTGTTCTGCGAGTGCACCTCTTTGTACACTATCTAAAATAATCTTCCGTCCATCGGCCAATGTGAGTATAGCTTTGGTGCTGCCAGGATTTACATCGTTGACGTATTGACTGCCGCTTTGATAATATTTAGTGGTGGTAAAATAGATACCTACGGAAATAACAGCAATCATCGCCGCAGCACTCATGATACGCGGACTAAACCATTTGAACCTGTTTACCTTCACTTCGCTTGAATGGGAGGCAGCAAATCTGGGATCTAATGTTATATTTTGATATACTTTTTGTTCATCAGCTTCCGTAAGAAGAACGGTGATTTTATCCCGTGTCCATTCCTGGTCCATGGATTCATAAAAGATTTCAGAATATTTCTCATCATTTATATAGGTGATCAGTTCATTATACTCTTCCTGACTCAGGGAGTCATTCAGGTATACAAACAGCAAATCTTTTAATCTTTCTACATCCATCTTGTAAATTAAATCAGTATCGTCCGGCCGATTTAATAGTAATACACACGAAGCGCAAGAAAGAAGTAGTGGAAAGTGAATTATTTTAAAAAAAAGAAGTATTTAATTTTAAAAAGCGATATAAATAGACTTACAGGCGATCAAAAAGAGCTCACTTACGGCCCAGCACTGTAACTATCGATACAAAAATTAAATAATACTGACTCGAAAAGTGTTTCCTAATTGCTTTTAATGCTTCGGATAGATGTTTTTTTACGGTATTTTTCAAAATACCCATCACATCTGCTATCTCATCAAGCGAAAGACCTTCATTTCGGCTGAGGCGATATACTTGCTGCTGCTGTTTTGGCATCAATGCAATCGCTTCTTCAGTTATTCTTTTCAGCTCAGCCAGTGATACTGCTTCCTCAGTTGTATTCGCCGATTCTTTGATTGAAGCAAAATGATACGCCGTTGCAGATTTGGATGAAGCGATTTGCCGAAGGCTGTTTAAGGAAAGGCGTCTTACTATCGTATATAGATATGGGCCAACCGGGAGTTTCTCGTCCAGCTTTTCGCGGTTAAGCCACAGCTGCATCATACTCTCCTGTGCAACCTCTTCCGCTTGTTCCCGGTTTTTAAGATACCGGAAACTGAAATAATATAACTTTTTGAACCATACATCAAAGACAGTTTTAAACGCTGATTCATCACCGGCCTTTAACCTTAATATAAGGTTGGGGTCTGCAGAAAGCGCATTATATTCCATCAATGATTTATGAAGCTTAGGATTGAATCGCTAAATCTATAATAAATAACTGAACAGAAGGGATATGGAAAAAAATTATTGAACTTATATTGAAATAGGGGTTAAATCATCTAGTAAGTTTCATAAAAATATATTTGCCTGTAAGCAGCCAGGAAACTGATATTCTAAAAATACAAACCCAATCCAACAAAGATTGAAGGGTTGGGTTTGTACTGAATTATAACTTGCTGTAGTCCTCATCCGAAACTGGCTCCAGCCATTCATTACTCTTCCATATTCTCATACCATACTGTTACCAGTAAAAATGGTTTGGAAACCAGTAATAGGTATAAGTCTGGGAGGAAGAGAACCTAATGCTGCAGCTTGTGAGTTATGGATGGATGTGCCGTTAGGGATAGGCTGCAGCCAAAGCCTTTGCTTCTGCTGCAGTGATCGGCAAGATCGCCCCATGTTTAGGCAGCGGGTTAGGAAAGTTGACCGGAACCAATTCCCATTTTGGATTTTCAAAACTTTTGCTGCGCAATGCTACATAGGTTTTATTGGGTATCCATCGCTCCATCCATAAATAATAGTAGTTGCCATTAATATCTCCTGGGTTCGACTTAAATGCTAAAGGCGCTTCAGATTCTTTGATCCCGGCTTTCGTACCGATACAATAATCAACTGTCTCCCACTCTTCCCGAGGTGCAAGAAGATTTTTTGATCTTTCTTCAACTATGTCATGGCAATTGTTGTGGGCTTTATCTATTGATTTAGTAAAGCGGTAATACCACTCACCCACTTTTTTAACTGTGCTGTCTATCCGCCATTCATTGGGTTGCCAGATCTGGGCTTCGGTAAATGTGACAAAATCCCTTGTTGTGGAATACATGGGGGTATAGTAATTGTTGGAGCCGATTTTCGACGTCCAGAATACGACATAGGCCCCAATTGAATCGTCCCACACTGCTTCAGGAGCATACGTGTTCTGGACATTGGCTGGTGAAATAAGCACGTCGCGCTGGGCAGACCAGTTGATCAGATCATGAGATTCCCAGACCTGAATATAACGTTTACGGTCCTCGCCCTTATTTCCGCTAAACCATTTAAGATCTGTTGCCATTACATAAAACGTATCCCCTTCTGGTGAACGTACAATATGTGGGTCGCGCAAACCAGTTGTTCCCTTAGTAGAACTGAATACCGGTTTCCCGTTATTCAGTTCAGTCCAGTCCAAAGCACTATTGCCTTTAGATTTACTGAAATAGATTTTCTCATCGGAGAAAGTGAAGTGAACGAAAAGATAGGCTTGGTCCACAGCTTTCCTGTAAGATTTGATGACATGAACTTTGATGTCTTTAACTGTACTGGCAGTGCCCTTGGAGATACTTGCATGCAAGAGCACCTCAGCATCGCGACCTTTTGGCCGGGTCACTTCTCCTGTAGCTTTTACAA
>Ga0247815_10003963_pt1 | contig 10510 bp, 10 predicted proteins | sample UWRJL194509B1_FD_181014 | JGI IMG/M metagenome (GOLD analysis project Ga0247815, IMG submission 181014) | Plant litter microbial communities from Arlington Agricultural Research Station in Wisconsin, United States - UWRJ-L194-509B-1 | ecosystem: Environmental > Terrestrial > Plant litter >... | reverse complement strand
AAGGATTTGGGAAAAACCTGCCCGCTAAATTGTTACATTAATATGGAACCCTGATGATATAGCACAAGTGTATACATCTTACTTAAGTAGTGGTGATTCTTCTCAAATTATGGATTTTACTGCAAACCCAATCTGGACATGCCAAAACTCGGTGGTATACAGTGATGACGTCATCAAACATGGGAAGGTCATTAGTATATCAAGCGGCAGGATTTATAGTACTTTTTACCACGTCATGATTTCGTTATGTCTGCCGGATGTAAATCATTGTGAGATGGGCAGCGAAGTGCAAGTGCTCTGGGGAGATAACATTCATACACAAAAACTGATCAGAGCAACGATGTCACGTTGTCCATTTCTAGATCTACCCCGAAATAAAGACATTGAGGTAAACTGCATTTAACTATCAGCCTTCCTGGAATTAGCTTTCCGGGAAGGCTGACATTTTTAATTATTCCACTCTGCCACCCAGGACCCTGTAAAGGTCGGTTACGGCGTTAAACTGGTCCAACTGGATCATGATGGCTTCCAGATCGTTTTGCAGTCTGTTATTTGTGCTGTGATTACTTCCAGGTAAGTGGCCATGCCATTTTTGTACAGTTTCAGGGCGTCATCCGTTGCTTTTTTTACAAAACGGTCCTTTCCTGGGCCAATATTTTTCATTCCGAGACGTTTGCTGATCTGGCCATGGCATCAGATACTTCGCCTACTGCCACCAGAAACGTTTGCCTGAACTGAATGACCGCTATTTCTTGATCCAGAGCAGCCGTTTCATAGGCTGTTTTCAATGCGCGTTTCTGAAATATTGGCTGGGTCAGATTGATGGCCAGGGTCCTGGTCATGGATCCGGGCAGGTCAAACCACTGTTTTCCCAAAACAGATAATGTGCCTCTACGTCCGACACGCAATCGCATTGTTAAATATTTGTAAATCAACACAGCTTTAATGTACCTGGTTAAAACAAGAATGGCAAACTTTGATTCTAGGTTTCGAAGGGTAATTTCTTGGACTATAGAGATACCAGAAAATACCTGCCCAATTGTAAGACCTTTTTAATTCTCGAAAGTAAAAGAAATGGGAAGATTGAATCTCACACTAACCGGTTTACCCGATATAGTACCAGGCCTCCAATTTGGCATCGAATTTATTAACCGAACAGCTTCCTGATCACAGCCAAATCCAAGACCTTTCACGATATTTACATACTTAATTTCCCCAGTATCCTCTACCGTGAAAGCGACGAAAACCCGTCCTGAGATGCCTGCTTTTTTAGCTTTTTCAGGCATTTTCAGGTTGGTCCTAATAAATGAAAACAAAGCCTTAGTACCACCAGGAAATGTTGGTGGTTGTTCATATGCACCAAAAACCCTATTGTCTTGGAGTTGTTGTTCATGCTGTAAAGCATTTGGCATGTCATCTCGGAACAGCTGTTTATGCGCATCAATTATAACACGGCCAGTATCCATTGATATTTTTCACATACTAATTATTTCAGGATGCCCCACCCACATCGAGTTCTCCATTACCAGGAGCCAAAGAATTACAGTGTACGTGAAGATTTTACATAGCATAACAAATCATCATATATGATTTTATTAAATATAATAAACCGTTTACTAATTGTCCATTATAAAATTATTTTTCTTCACACCAGTGAGCAAATATATCTCAAGGGAAGTGAGCCTAGATGCCAACAGCTGAGCTAATGCTCTTTTCAATGATTCGAAATTTTGATGCTGTTTGTAGTTCCCTTCTGATAATCTGTTAGATATTTTAGCCCTTGCAAAACATCTATTGGTGCAAGCAATAATCCTTTGTAAATTATACTTTCAATGAAACAATAAGTTAATGGATTTTGCTGGTAGGTGATTTGGCAATTATGTTTTCCAGCTTCTGCTCTCAATGTGATTTCTATTTACCGGGCATTCCCTTAATAAACTGATCTTCTTTGGCGGATGATCAAGATAGATTTTTATAAATGAGTATAATAAAACGTTGCTCAAAATATACTTCGCATAAGAGAGGTATGCTGCGTGCCATTAACGGAGTAAATAAAACGAGGGTTTTCTTTACTGAAGATAGTCAGTATAAAATGATTAAATATGTGTGAATTTTAGAATTGTTTTGTACGGTTATAATATAGATTTTGCATAGGGGGTTTATTCAAACAGTTCTATAATCGTACTTTGGCTCTCTTCAACTATTTGTTCCCTTTAGTTGCTTCAAAATAGTCTCATGAAACGAGAGTCACCGTTGCACAACTGCCGATCAAACTTCTTACGCTCGTTCCAGGTCCTATTCTCTGATCAAGAAACTAAATTTTGCACCAATTGACAGATAAATCTGTACAACCACGGTACTCTTGCTTTTTGTTCGCTCTGTTCGAATCCGGACACTGGTACGTTGAAAATTAAAATTTATATGGCTGTAAATTAGATACTTGACGTTCAATTGCTATTTGGCATGCAATTTGATCGACATTATCGGAGCTAATCGCTTTTGATATGAAACGAACATTCCTCGGGGAATTTGAAGAGATTGTTTTGCTGACAGTCGCCAGCCTGCGCGAGAATGCATATGCGGTGACGGTGACCCAGGAACTGGAAACCAAAACTGGCAGGCAAGTCGGGTTCAGCTCGGTGCATACGACCTTGCAACGCCTCGAAGAAAAAGCCTACCTCACGTCGGTCATGGGCGGGGCAACTGCCGAGCGCGGCGGGCGGCGAAAACGCTTTTTCACGGTCACGGCATTAGGACAAAAAGTTTTGGTGGAAGTCAAAACTGTTCGCGATGAACTTTGGAGTACGCTTCCGTCCGAATTTCAGCTCACAAACGGTTAAATGAAAAAGACAACTCCTCCACGCTGGGCCACCAAACTCATCGCCCGATTTGCACATCCCGATGCTTCCGAAGAAGTGCAGGGAGACTTATTGGAAATGTACGAGCATTGGGTTTGCGTCGTCGGCCCCGCCCGGGCCAGGCGACTCTATGTTTTAAATGCTTTCAAACTTATGCGGCCTTTTGCCAAAAACACAAAGTCGCAACAATATTCCAAAACCTATTCATTCAGCCTGGTCATGATCCGTAACTACTTTAAAATCGCACTCAGAAACCTGAACAAAAACAAAGGTTATTCCGCTATAAATATCGGCGGCCTGGCCGCAGGACTAGCAATTGCCATGCTCATCGGACTCTGGGTACACGATGAATTTTCTTTTGATAAATACCACCAGAACTATGATCGGATAGCCAAAGTTATGCAAACCGTCACAGTCGAAGGTGTGCAGTATCACGGTGAATACATGCCGGCACCGCTTGGAAACGAGCTTCGCACGCAATATGCGGATGATTTTAAATATGTGGTCATGTCTTCCTTTAATGATGAGCACATATTGGCGTATGGAGATAAGAAGTTTACAAAAACAGGAAATTACATTAGTCCGGAAGCTCCGCATATGCTCTCATTGAAAATGCTTCAGGGTACCCGTGCCGGATTAAAAGAACAGAATTCTATCATGCTGTCCGAGGGAGTGGCGCAAGTACTTTTCGGAGCAGAAAACCCGCTTGGTAAAATCGTAAAGCTTGATAATGCGATGAACCTGAAAGTGACCGGCGTCTATGAAGATCTGCCCTACAATACCGAGTTCCGCGACTTGACCTTCATTGCGCCGTGGGATTTGTATGTGGCTACCCAGAACTGGGTCAAAGTAGCTTTGGAAGGCGAGCAATGGGACAATAATTCGTGGCAGATCCTGGCGCAGCTCAATCCAAATTCTACTTTTGAATCCGTATCTCGAAAAATAGAAGGCGTTAAATTGAAACATGCGCCCCATACTGCATACCTGAAACCTGCACTTTTCTTACATCCCATGGAAAAATGGCATCTGTATTCAACTTGGGATATCTCCGGAAATGTCACGGCCCGAATCCAGTATGTGTGGCTGTTCAGCATCATTGGCGCATTTGTATTGCTGCTTGCGTCCATAAACTTCATGAACCTGAGTACCGCCAGGTCTGAAAAGCGGGCAAAGGAAGTTGGCATCCGAAAAGCGATCGGGTCCCTGCGCGGCCAGCTGATCTGGCAGTTTTTAAGCGAATCGTTATTAGTGGTAGCGTTCGCATTTGTTTTATCCATTTGGTTAGTCGTTTTACTGCTTCCTGCATTTAATGCACTGGCGGATAAGCAGATTAGTTTCTTGTGGACCAGTCCTGCGTTTTGGCTGACAGGAATTGCATTTTGTCTCATTACAGGCCTCATTTCAGGAAGTTACCCCGCGTTATATCTTTCTTCTTTTCAGCCGATCAAGGTATTGAAAGGCACATTCACACTGGGCCGTTTTTCAACAATGCCGCGCAAGGTGCTAGTAGTACTTCAATTTACAGTTTCGGTAACGCTGATCATTGGTACGATCATCGTTTATCGCCAGATCCAGCACGCGAAAAACCGTCCCATCGGTTACGATCGCAGTGGGTTGATCAATGTGGAGATCAACACGCCTGAGCTGCGGACGCAATATAATGTGCTCAGAAGAAGCCTGCTGGAAACAGGGGCAGTTGTTGAGATGTCCACATCGTCCACCCCGCCGACACATACCAGTTTTAACAATGGCGGTTTTGAGTGGGAAGGCAAAGACCCGAATTTTAAAGATAATTTTTCAACAGTTGCAGTTACCCATGATTTTGGTAAAACTGTCGGCTGGCAGTTTGTGGATGGCCGGGATTTTTCAAGATCCTTTTCGACAGACTCCACGGGCATGGTCATGAATGAAGCCGCATTAAAATATATGGGTTTCAAAAAACCGTCGGATATGATCGGAAAATACATGAAATGGAACGGGGTAACCTTTACCGTGGTGGGTGTGATCAAAGACATGCTGATGGATTCACCATTCAAACCTGTGGAACCTGCACTTTTTATGGTTAATTATGGATGGGCAAATGTGATCAATATCAAGCTCAGTCCAGTTTTGCCTGCCCGTGAATCGTTGGACAAAGTAGAAGCCGTTTTTCGCAAGCTTAATCCGGGAAGTCCGTTTGATTTCAGGTTTGCGGATGATCAGTTTGAGAAAAAGTTTTCTACCGAAGAGCGCATTGCCAAATTAGCCTCGGTGTTCGCCAGTTTAGCGGTGATGATCAGCTGTCTTGGATTGTTTGGCCTGGCCTCATTTACAGCCGAACAGCGGACGAAAGAAATCGGCGTCAGGAAAGTTCTTGGCGCATCGCTTCCTAATCTGCTAGCACTCTTGTCCAAAGATTTTATGCTGTTGGTAACCATCTCCTGCTTTATTTCCGCTCCATTGGCCTGGTATCTACTTAACAGATGGCTGTTGAGTTACGAATACCACACGGAGATATCCTGGTGGATCTTCGTCCTGACAACATTTGGAGCGTTAGCCATTACACTTCTTACAGTCAGCTATCAGGCGATACGTGCCGCACTGCTTGACCCAGTAAAATCGTTAAAAACAGAATGAAATCCTGATTAACGGCATCCTAAATTAGAACCGGTATTTAACGATGTGATTAACATGGATTCTTATATTGGTTGTGCAAAAATTATTTATTAATATCTTCCCTTCCTATGAATGCTATAAGAAAACCGGAGTTAACGGCGCGTGATGGAGAGCCTATCGGTATACTTGTATGTGGCAATAGCCGACTGTGTGAATTTCAAAATGAATTGCGCTAAATTTTTATCATTGTAAAAATTCATCAAGATAGTCGCTGGAAAATTCACGCAGCCTTTCGATATTTTTTGACACCATTTTTCTTTATCCAGTTAGATAGTGATCGGATAAGCTCTGGAGAGAAGGGTAAGATTTAGGATTTAAGCGAAATAGAGGTCTAAATATGTAAACTATGTTGAATTACCTTCTAAACCGAAAATTGGCGTTTTATATTGCCTTAATATTATGTTGGATTTGGCACCTTATCGGTGTGTTCAGTCTATCCTGCTGAGCTTTTTTACGGAGATTGGTCTGTGTTTGGTTTATTAATAACCTTCCCAATATCTTTTGTTAGTTTTGGTTATCTTTATGCAGAATCTAGACTTCTTTTTCCTGTATTTATCATTCAGGTAGTAATGTTCGTACTAACATTTTTAATACTAAGTAAAATTATAAAGGGCAAGACAATTAACTCTTAGGAAAGAAAATTTTGGGGTTAATATTTTCGTGTATTTCAACTTTAAGTTATTAAAAAAACAATTATATAATCTGTTATTAAACCGACAGAGCATAACAAAACCCAGAATTGGTTCGTGAAGTTTTCTTAATCCATTTTATGTTAAGTGATGAAACACAGAACAAGGGGGGCTTTGGCTTCTTGAGAAAGTTCTTTAAATAGTACAAGGAGAAGGTACTTTTCCATTTATTTAAAATCCATAGTGCATTAGGATCTAGTAATGAAGTACTTGATTTAATCAGCTCCATGCCAACGCTCGTTGATCTCCCGCTCCCAATCAGCTAGCTCATCGACGTCAAGTCTGTATACACTGACTGGTAACGATATATGCATTGAGGACATCATTTTGATAAGTTTGGAGTTAAGAATTTCAAAATTACATTGACCTTCTGAATAATAGATTTCATAGAAAAGGTGGAATTCATCTGCCCCCTGATCACTAAACAATCTTTGATTTGTAACTAGGAAATCAACAATATCAGTTTCGTAATTTGCGACTCTATCTTCTGTTGAAAATTCATTTTGATGCCAAAATGAAATACTACCAAAATCATATCTATCACCTATCTGGGGTCGAATATCACTTGGAGCATGAATATCTTTTACAATAAACCTACCGACTGTATGATTTGCGGCCTGTTCTGGATAGAAGTTGTTGCCGAGAACTGAAATCGTTATTTTGTATATCATGTTAAATATGCTTGTCAATGCTAGCTAAGCGAAGGTTTAATTTCTATATAGTTAGTGTCTGAGGCAATTTATTAAGATTCTCATAAAACCTCGGTTTCCTGAGACCTGCGCCGGCCATGATCCGACAGCCTGGAAAGACCCAAAAAGTGTATCATTTTGGCATCTCAAAAATCAAAATATAATTTTGATTGCTGCCGTGAGTTAGTGAGACACCATTTACTTTTCCCATTTGTTCCGGATCTGCTGCGCACCAGGCTAGGCGATTATTCTTTTCCCATTTAGCTCTAACCCTCCAAGACAGCTTTACCCACTCGAACCCAAACCGCATTTCAATATTTTGCCTTGTCCTGGATTTCTTTCCCTTCAATTGCCATTCATAGAGTAGCTTATTGCTCGCTCCATACCGATCGCTTTTGAATGCGGAACAAAAGGGAGACGAGTAAAATATATGCTCTCTTCCCATTGGTTAGAATATCGTTTTTGATAACATGTGGTCAATTGACCGGCCCTAAAAATTCGTCTTCTCGTGGATGGAAAAAGTTTAGCAGGGCGAATTGCGAGGATTGTCATTGCATTTTGAGATTACCAAAGTTGTCCTTATCAGTAAGTTTCGATATTCAAAAGGCAGATTTCAAACTAATTGGCTCCGCATCTCTGACCGAAAAAGGCATATTTACTATTCCTGCACTTTTGGCGCTGTATCGAAAGTTAACGCCTTAATTTGTAAAATTTCGACGTCTTTAATGGCTATTCGCAGTAGTACAACAGTATTACCAAAATTGAAATTTTAAATTACGCCAAGTAGATTTTTTTATAACCCCTCCTCAAAAATAGGGAGGGGTTATAAATGAGTTGTCTGCTAATAAGACCAAAATAATAAAGAGCTGCTTACACGATGGTCTGCGCTACCTATATTGAACACCTTCGGAAGATGCCGGCTTTCCATCAGATTTTTGAGACTCGACAGCCTGATTATCTGCGGATGGCACATCCGGCGTTGATAACATATTCAATTCTGCATCAGGTTTTGCAGCTGGTGCTGTTCTTTGATACAACATGCCCGGCAAAGTATTGCTTCGAATCTGCTTACCAAGACTTTCTCTATTGACTGGTTCTGCCAATTGCACCCTTTTTACAGGAACCTGCTTACTGAACAAAAGGTTGGGAGCTGTCCCATTTTTTATCTGGCTGGCAATGCTTTCATTAGTCTTAAACCGGGATTGGGCGTTTGCAGCTATGCTTGTTAAAGCTATCACGACAATGATCAGACAGTATTTCATAATACTTGATGGATTTATATTTTTATTTAACATTGACAAATACAATGATTTTACCTACGCTCTCTCCATTGAAATTCTGCAAGGCTTTACCCAGAATTTGTCCGGCTTCTACTTTAGCTTTATCGGCTTTCATGGCAACACCAGGTGTTGATGACGTAACCAGTAAATCACCCCGTAGAATTGCTCCGCCTTCCAGACATACTTTGGTGGGAATAACACCTACGACGCCCATTGGTACTTTTCCATTCAGATCGCTGTCAATATTTTCCTCGGTAAGCAACACACCCGGTTTGGTAGCGTATACGCCCAATACCAAAGAAGAATAGGCGCCAGAGCTTTTTTCAATCGTACGGTCTTTGGAAGTCGCAATGCTCAACACATCGCCAGGTTCATATTCGGACACATTGCTGACCACGTCAAAAGCTTCGGCGATATCCGCTCCGCTATTTTGCGTACCTCCGTTGAAGAAGCCTGTCCCAGCTTTGTCAATTCGAGCCACGTTTGCACCTGAACTTTGAAAAATAGCCGTATTGCCGCTAGGTCCGGTGTGGTTGACGAAAAGCGCGCTTCCCGTACCAGCGTTAGTGACATGCAGCGTCGGATTGCCGTTTGCAGCGTTAAAGTTGGAAAACCGCCCGGCCCTACCGTTGCCAAAATTGGGTATCCAGCCATAAATCGCGTTGCCATTACCGTCTGCTGTGGCTTCAATTCCATCTCCACTGCCACCGGCGTTTGCGGTTAAACCGTTTCCATTCCCTTCTGTTAAGGCAAGTAAAGCGGGGCCGTTACCACCAGGGTTGGAAGAATAAAAAAGGCCCGCATAACCACCTGTGCCGGAAGATTTACCCATGACACCAGCCGTTTCGAAGTTGGCAAATATGGAATTTACTTCTCCTCTAACAGCTGGTGAGGTGCCTGTACTTCTGTTCACAAAGAAATTTCCTGCAATCCCGTTTCCTACCGTGGTCGCGCTTATCACATCATTTTCATTGTCTTCGTTTAAAATTTCAAACCGCCCTGCATGCCCGGTCCCAAAAGTGGGCACCCAGGCATATAAGGCATTGCCGGTGCCGTCTATGTTTGTTTCGATACCATTGCCATCTTTCCCTGCGTTAGCAGTAATGGCATTACCGTTTCCATCGGTTATTGCCACTACTGCTGCTCCCTTTCCTGAAGTATTTGAAGCGTGAAATAGTCCCGCAAATCCACCGGTGCCCGCAGAGACTCCAAAGATTCCTGCCGCGCCAAAGTTTCCGAATATGGAATTCACTTCACCCCGAACTGCGCCGGCTACACTTTGAGTATTGTTCACCCGGAAAGAAGCGGCGTTTCCAAATTTATTATCAGAAATATTGCCGCTCCCGTTGGTTTCGACAGTTACCACATTTCCATTCCTATTTTCTGCATTTGTATTCACAAACCTGCCAGCAGGACCCGTACCATTTGAAACGCCCTCCAGTGCAGGACCTGCTCCTTGATTGGTCATCGAAAACAGAGGTGCTGCGTTAGTCGCACTGGCCGTGTAAGGCAATGTCAATGTCGCATCGTTAATTTCCTTCCAGCCAGTTCCACTTATAAAATACCAAAAACCTTTTGTATCCGTATCGTAAACCAGCAACCCGTCCGCTGGTGTTGTAATGCCTGTCCGCTGATTGGAGGTCAGACGCGGCACCAGTATCCCTTTTGAGTCAGATTTTACATCGAGCTGCGCACTCGCGTCCGGACTGATAGTACCGACGCCAACCTGGGCATCTGCCGCATATGTCAATAATGCCAGGAGCGCGGTTAACATGGCCCTTTTCAATTTTAAGGAAGCTGTCAAAACATCGAAAGTGTATTTGCTTTTCATGAGGTGAGATTTTTATTGTTTTATAATTTTCAGGGCCTGGGTCTTGCCGTTGGCCGTTTCCACTTTTATCAGATAGATGCCCGCGGGATAGCTCTTCAGATTGAACTCCTGATCGGGTTTAGGATTCGATAATTCTAGCAAGGAGCGGCCAGTAAGATCGGTCACTTTTATACTTGTAATCACTTCTTTGGACCCGATTAAAAGTTTGTCTGTTACGGGGTTTGGATACGCGCTTATCATTTCGGCAGCTTCGAGTTTGATCTGACGGATCTTGCTGTAAGCGTAACTACCGTCGGTATCCACCATTTTAAGCCGGTAATACTGAGTACCAAATCTTCCCGTAAAGTCCAGAAAGGAATATTCGTTGTCTGCTTTACTATTAATAGAGGCCCTTATGGTACCCAGTGCTGTCCACGTTCGCGAATCCTCACTGTGCTGAACTTCAAAGTAGTCGCTGTTTATTTCTTGGGAAGTTTTCCAGGTGAGTACGGTGCGGTTCTCCATCCTT
>Ga0247815_10003962_pt1 | contig 10510 bp, 14 predicted proteins | sample UWRJL194509B1_FD_181014 | JGI IMG/M metagenome (GOLD analysis project Ga0247815, IMG submission 181014) | Plant litter microbial communities from Arlington Agricultural Research Station in Wisconsin, United States - UWRJ-L194-509B-1 | ecosystem: Environmental > Terrestrial > Plant litter >... | reverse complement strand
TTCCTTCCAGAGGTGGCGGTGTTTGGCGAGGGCGTAGGCACAGGTGGCGGGATCGCTCCTGTTGCAAGTGGATTCGGCGCAGCCACACCCTGCATTGGCTCAGGAACGGACTCGTGCTCCGAAGACGGCGGAGGTCCTGGAACGAAGAAGGAAGGACCTGGTATTGGTGCCGAGGCCGGTGCGACCTGAGGCGGCGGTGATGCTGCTCGTGTTGTAGAGGCCGAACTGCTAAACTGAGTGAGAGGCGAGAGACATCCGACATCCATCTCATCATCTAGAGGACGATCGGATGGCGGAGACCGCAAGTGGAGCGGGTGATCATCCTCGTCGTCGGCCGCATCCTCGCCCTCGGCCCCGGTATCGTCATCCATCTCGGTATCGGCTAGGGCCGCGCTGCCGACGCCACTGTCATGGCGTAAATGCATCTGAGACGGCGCCATTGTCGCAGGTTCGTCTCGAGACGTCAGGTAACCGAGTGTTGCCAAGTTGAGCGACGTAGATAGGCTGAGCCCACCACTATCACGCACATTCAGAAGGAGATGTGCATACGCCATGGCGCTGGTCGAGTCGTGACTAGAGACACCGCCATCCCCAGACAAGACTTCTTGCTGCCAATGTGCTTGCTGAGCGGCGTTCGGAACGGAGGTCATGTGAGAAAGTAAGAGGGCCTGGTGCATATCCTTGACGTCGACGGGTTGCTGACAATACGCGGGATCTAGCTGCCCGTGCGAATGAATGAAGTCCTGCTGATGATACTCGTGCTCGTACGGAAAGTGCTGATACGGAAGTTCGTTCTCGAGCGTGAAGTCGTGCTGAAACCCTTGGTGCTCGTTCGCAAAGGCAAGTCCGGAACCTACAGCGAGTGAGGTGAGGTCGGACGCGGCTTGTGTTTGTTGAAGCTGCAGCGGGCCGAGGTTTCCGTCGAAATGACTTTCGGCGTGAGTATTAACGTTCCGAGCTGGGGTAGCCTGGACATGCAATAGGTCGTGCAAAGTCTCAGGCGGGGCAGGCGGTGGGTAGAAGAAGACATCGGTTGCATGATCAGGATTTCGGGTGACTGGGTGCTGCGCCGGCTGACACTCGGAGGTGTCACTCGAAACGTGCTGTTGTTCTGGCGCGAGTGTTGAAAGTGAAGATGAAGGTGCCAATGGCAATGGCGCTGGGGCGAGTGGTGGCGATGTCGGTGACAGCAGTGGCCGGGGCGGCGGCAGTGGTGGCGGCGGGTACAGCGATCCATAACCCCTTGACAAGCTTGTTTCCGCGTTGATGGACGATGGTACTTGCCTGGCGGAAGCGTCCAGTTCTGCCTGGCTGTATAGTGCCGAGGCGGTCTCGTGGTGTGGTGGCGCTGCCGGGATGGGAATGGGCAAGTCGACACCAGTGACCGGAGCATGTACGTGATTTGCACAGTGTGCCGGGTCGGTTGTTGTGGCGGGCGATGGCAGAGGTGACACATTGACGGCAGTGCTGGCCGGCCACGCAGGGACCGCGGTAACCCGCGAGATATCTGGCGCGGCGACACCGCTGTCTACGTTTGACGTGCCGCTCGCGCCCGCAGCAGCATCCGACGATGATTGGGTGGTGGACTGCTGGGGCAGAATGGTCAGTTCAGCAAGCTTGAGCTGAAATGGTGCGCAAAACAAACCATGACATCGGTTGCGATGGTGGTGGAGTTCGTTTGCGAGGCCGAATTAACGCCAAATCCACTTTCCTGCAGGTTGTATCAGAAATGTCCAGGTTGTGAATTATTTGACTCACATAGGGGGGAGGATGAGCGACATTGGGCTGACCGTCTTGATAGGGATTGGACGGAGACCACGGGCGATCGGTGAGTTGGACAGCCTGTAAGAAGATGGATCAGCGATGTGTCCAAACATGCTCGGCAACGCACGTTGGAGTAGCCGAAAGCATCAGGAATCGGCGAAATTCCGGGAGCTGGAGAATGATCGTTTGAAGGTGTGGACATCTTGAGGTCGGCCGGGACATTGGCAGAAGGCCGGTCCTCGCAGGGTGAATCAGACTGTGCGCAGGCTGCGCGTCGATCTGGCGGGAGCTCGGGCACCTCTGCAACTCGCTCGGATGCATCGGCAGGCGTGCCGAGGCGCATTTGCCGGAAAGCCAAAAGTGGAACAGACTCGGCCCGTGCGACGTAGTCCATGCGCTGGTTGGCGGCTACGGCACCAGTCTTGCACTTGTCATGATGAACGTCAGAAGCGTCCGCCGCGCGTGCTCGCTTTGAGCTGCTTGCAGATTCCGAACTGCTATCAACCTGGCGCTGCATTGTCATCAGTATTGGGCGGGACTGTGTGGCTGCCGGCAAGACGAACCACGCGCTTCAAAGTTATTTTGAGAGGCGTCTCGACTTGTGGTGCCGGAATGAGTCTTGCTACGAGCGAGTGCAACATGACCACGAGATCATGGCAAAGTTTCAAAAAAAGGTCTTTGAACTTGTTCTCCTCCAGCACAAACGCATGCAGAGCGAGGAACCGGACTGTAATCTGAACGAGCCGCTCGAGATTGAACCACTCGGGGTCCCGTATACCACCCTGCTCCATGAATACAGCAGCCTTTGCCGGTTAGCATTTGCAACATGTCGCGCATAAGGTACAGCTCACCTTACGCAAAATGCCCCATCTAAACTTGCAACTCGTAGCCTTGAAGCCATCCAAGCTGAAAACAAGCACTGGCGAGACGAGAAGACAAGAGAGAGAAAATAGTCGATCGGCCCTCTCGCTGTTTTGTTGCGACCGTGGATGACGACCCACACCAGCCTGCTGTTGTGTGGCAACTGAGGAGTGCTTTGGCATGCTGTCCGCTATTGTCAGTTGATTTGGGCAGTACACTCATTGAGCGGACGTACAATGATTCGATCCCGCCGAAAATAAGTGCATTGAAGCACACCAAAAGGTCCAGCATACACTCTTCGAACTGACCGCGAGTTGAGCGCTGAAAGACGAAGGACTTGAGGAACATCAAATTTCGTGCGCAAGTCTTGGCCCGGTTATCCGTGGCGACATCAAATATGCCCATCAGCTCGACAAACTTGGGGTTCTCCTGCTCGATGCATGCCTCGGTAGCCTGCGTATTAGAGAACATGGTGCCGATACGTTCGTAGCTTCGTAACAGGAGCATGATAATGCGGTCGTCGTCCAGTGCTTTGGTGCGCGCCTTGGGCCTTTCGTCCCTTGCCCGTGACTTCGTCATCCGTGCCCCCTGTTCTTCCAGCGACTGATCCGTAGGCTTCCAACGTATGACATCCTCTTGGCGGTACATAAATGCCGGACAGTTCAGAATGGCGTCGGTTGCCATGCGTGGATCGGGGAGTCTGGTGATGACGGTGCCGGCGTGCATAGCAGACAACGGGTGGGCGAGCGAGCGCTCCATGTCGGAACCGGGATCTACGGCCGTGGAATGGAGTAAAGAAGGAATGTCTTGCGGACGCATGCTGGTGGATGATGATATCGCAACTGCAGCGCCACCAACCGTGATGAATAGCGACGGCATGCTGGTACAGATACCAGGGATGGGGAGTCGAGACGTGTGTACGATGTAGCGGTATAGGTCATGCGCGTGATCTCGAGTGGCATAAAGATGCTCTAGCGTCGCCTGAAGCTGTGGTGTCAACTGCCCACCATAGTCGATGGTTGTGTAATTGCCCTCGGGGAACAGACACCTCGAATACCAAACTGTACCCCGAAAGTTTTGCGGGCGAATCTCGCATTTGTTGCCCCAAGCCCGCTGTAAGATGAAAATCCACCAGCCAAGATTGATTTCAATAGACATAGCGAGCTTGCGGAGGACGTGAGGGAGTAGAGTTGAACAGGCAGCGACGAGACAGTTCAAGCGCTGATTATAAGTCATTGATCTCCCCACGTGGATGACAGACCCCGATTTGTGGTCAAACTCGTGTTGATATACGGAACCCTGCGGGGACAATATTGGCGATGTCAGGTCAACCGGGCTGACATGAGAGTCGCCTGTCTGCTTGCAAGTTATCATCAATGCATGATCTCGTTTCCACAGCCACAGGATAAACAAGAGGCTACCCAATAACTGCGCTGCCTTCAGTCAGGCAAGCAAACTGTATGCTTTGACAGGGCTGGTAGAACAATACCATCCGTAGCAGCACTTGCGACCATCCGAGGCTGAAATTATTTTTCGGTGCTAACGACATAGATTCATATTGCCCGAGTTTATCCTCTTCAATTGAAGTGCTAATACTAGACGCAAGCTAGTGTGTAGCTCACACCGGAGAGTCTGAATTTCCGAAGGTGCGGGACACCTGACGACGGGAGCTACGCTGCATCACAGGCGCCACTTGTTGAGAGATTCCGTACTACGCCCATGTTGTTGAAACTTGATCCAGCGTATGTCTCAACGAGAAAGTGGCGTAGAAGCCCATTTAGATGAGAAATCTACCGTGGGAACACATCAGGGGCAGGATTCTGGCAGCGAAGACTGGGAGACCCCGCGACACCTGTCACGGAGGTGCCACCGGCCGCTTTAGGCAGTATGCCGACCCACTCGCATCCCAGGATGCGAGTGGGTCGGCTTTTATCCCGAGTGGGCTGCCGCTTTCTGTCAGTGCGAATCTTGCATCGCATGTTGAGAACAATGCACAGCAACTCAAGCTTCGAACGTCATAATACTGCTCTGATTTCATTTGACAATAGTACGTCCCTGACACTTGTGAAAGCTCCTTGACATCGAGCTCGAGCTCCCGCTTCCTCTTTTTCCACCATCACGTGCTACCAGTCGAAGAACGCATTCAGCCTTGACGGCCGTATCTACGCAGACGAGCTGTAATGGGAGCTGATTCGCGTGAAGGATTCACCCGTTCCAGCTCGGTGCCCCGTCGAGCCTTCTTGCGGCTAGGCTGTTCGACAGCTACACCACCCTCGTCCACATGTTCCACATGCCGCCTCTTTGCCCGCCTATGAAACGCCTCAGTCATTATAATGAAATACGAAATTTGACTTACTTTAGTTCTGCCATTCTCTGTGCCCATTGCGCTCCGCTCTCCTTTTTCCCTGCCTTCTTTGCCGCTGACGAGCTGCCCTCATCAATAGTGGCAGCTTGCTGATTGTGCGAAATTGAATCGGCTTGAAGTTGGTCGATGGTAATGGTGCTTGTCGACGGGGTGTCACGTGTGTGCTGAGGCTGCAACTGAGTCTCGGCCTGCGTGGTTGTACTAGTCGTGATCCGCAGTCCTTGATCGACCATCGAGATTTCCTCTCTCGATGAATGTGGCGACGGAACATCTACAATGCTGCTCCCTGAAGCTCCGCGATGGACCTCAACAGCTGCCGCTGGCAATGAGATAGATGACTGGGTTTGAGCGGTGTCGTCCAGTTCAGGGAGCTGCGGGCCGTCCGCAGATTCGGGATCAAAACTGACAGGCGGAGACGGGATGTCCTGTGGTGTGTACTCAAGAATACGCCTCAACGCTGGAGTATCCATGTTGAGGTCAATTGGCGGGAGTGCGATGCGCTCGGGAGTTGGAGTAAGTGGCGCCGGGGCACTTGGTGGAGTGCACGGAGCGTTCGACCTTTCCCCGCTCTCCAATATAGTCGTTATCTCCCCACTCTCGAGCTCTAATTTCATCAGATTCAAACCCATCAGTTTCAGAAAGAGAGAGAAAAAAAAGGGAGAAGGGAGGCGTACCCAATCGTCTAGCATCGCACCAATCCGTAATTGCTTGGTCGTACGCGTTGAAGTCCCATGTGCTTTGGAGACGCGTTGGGTTCTTACTCGCGATTGTGGTGAGGACGTATCTGTTTTGGATACTCAATAATTGAAGTCTGATACGATGTGACACCACATACCTCACTGCCTCCCAGCTCTTCAGCGATGGGCACCACTTTCTGGTTTCAATGATCACCGCCCCAAACGCATTGTCAATCGCTTGGACACTTCGCGCCGCCGCAAGCACCCCAGCAAACGCGCGATCGACCTGTTGATAGCCACTGCTCACGATTTAGCTTAATATTACGGTTCGTGAAGGTGCTCTCACCGATTAGTGCGAGTCGCTTGCGCGGTAGCCTGGTCTATGAAGGGCTGCCGCGTTGTATCTGATGCCTCTTGCCAAACCAGTTCTGTGGCCCGACGCCAGTGTCTAATATCCGCTCCGTCGCATTCGGTTTCGCGCCCTTCAAGAATGAGTTGGGCAGCCCGTTCAAGGATCTTCTCTTTGTAGGGCTGTGCGCTGGAAAAAAGCTCCTTTGCTGATCGGGCACGGCCCTGATAAAGTACGCCGGAATTGTTGAGAGGTTCCGTCCGCTCGGTCGTCCCTTCTTCCGAGGCCAGAGCTGAGGGTGAATCATGCAAGGTCTTTTGAGATTCGTATGACTTGTTATACTCCTGTAACCAACGTGGCCCACGTCGCGTTTTGGTGCAGTTGCTAAGCCACTGGCTGGTGGCCTGGATTTTCTGTCAACGAATAGAATACAGTAGAAGCCATCAAATCACCTCTCGCAGCTGTTTACGCCGTTCAACCTCTGTGAGATCGTGTAGTTTACCAAGTCGTCGCTCGATCTGCTCCATGAGAATCAAATGCTAACCCCTCGCGCGACAAGTTCACTCACCGATGCTCGCAGAACAGCATCAACCTCCTCATCTGGGCTGACTATGTGAGTTAAAATATCTCCTTTGAGCTGCTCCAGCACGTCGTCAAGTATTTTACGCTTCAATAGAACCAGATAATGATCGGGGTTGCGACGATTGCGGCCACCGGCGATTCGTTCATGAGGGTGGCGCGTTGTCCAGACCTTGACGAAGTGCCGAGCGCGTGGTAGTAGCATCTCCCATACGTGATTCTTCCAAGGCACAGTATCAGCCATTTGTACGCGGTCGCTGGTGCGAACCTCCGATAGAGCAGCTCGAGCAGCGGTCAGGTCGGCTGCTGACGGCACCCATGCGCTATCTTCATCGGCAAGGGTGGTCTTGATGCGCTTCTTAGACGGCGGGCTCTGGAAGCCTGCATCCATAGTTTGAAGTAGAGAGGGTCACAAAAATTGCATCCGAAGGGAGCACGCTTTATAAAGAGTTGATACTGAGTGGCGTCGGAAAACCCCGATCTTGCTTATAACCCACCCATCTACCTTGGGATAGCTCGACGACTGAAAGCGCCTCTCTAATGAGCTCGCTTATACCTTGTGTGTTCGACTCTATCTGCTCCGGACCTCATCCAGTTCAGCGGGACATCGGCTTTACCACTTCAGCCAACCCTGAGGGGTTGGTCGCAAGGGTCAGTGCGTCTCACTCCGCGCATGAAATCAGTGAGATTTACCACAGATGATAGTGTACAGTTCGCAATATTGTATATGCGCAGTACTCGCGTTCGCGTTGGATATTGCTCGATAGAGGATCCCAATTCAGTAATGTCGCGAGTGTGGTACAGCCGATACGCTCAGCGCGCTTCCAACGGCATCGAACCTCAACCCTGCACGACTACCTCCAGATGTCACGGCCAGGGGAGCAGCACAGCACAATCAAGTATACATGTCCAGAATGTCGGCGCCCTGCGGCCAAAAAATGTTCATCTCAAGTGCGAAGGTGTATACAGCACTGTACTGCCGACCGGTGCTCGGCAACAGGTCATATACTCAGGGAACCGGCCAACTCCCCGTTAGAGCCTCAGTTCGTGCGTATTGAGCTCACCGCTCGCAGCAGAATCACAGATCAGGTGTGCATATTCATCAACTGGTAATTTTGGCCGCTGAGGCTCGTTCAAGGTTGTGTTTACTTCAAGTGTGCTTTGCACAGCCAGGGGCGGTGTGATTCGCTTGCTTGTGCTGCCGGTCTGGGCGCGTAATACTCTCCGCCTCGATGAGCTTGACTTCGGCACGCTGCAACGCTTCGATCCCACGATCGAAGACGCCGACATGGCCTGGCGACCAACCGCAAACGGATGCCTTGAGATTCCCGATGGGGAAACTGTCCTACTGCGATCATTTGCACGAGGTCGCTTCCCATGCGACTTTGTCATAGACATGGCCACTGGTCTGGATGCGGCCTCTGCGCATCTTGCCAACAACCCGACAGCAGACTTGGCTGCACTATTTGCTTCAACATTCCCAAACTGCATTCAGTATTGCATTGACGAGTTCCTGGCCGCGGTGACACTCTGGGAAGGATTATCCCCTTCAGTGCGCGCGCGCTACTCTAACGCTGGTCGAACACCAATCGGAGCGTGGAAAGTGTTAGTAGCCAATACTCAAATGCGAGACGAGGGTAATCCATAAAAATAATACTATGCTAGGTCTATGAACATATGTCGCAATTTACTGCGGTTTGAGTTGTCAAACTCCCCTTTGATCATGTGCGTGGAATTCTCAATCCGGAGATCCTCATTTGGGCAATGTTCCGACCCACTCGCATCCCAGGATGCGAGTGGGTCGGAAACTTCCCTTTACCGCAGAAGTCAAACTGGGACACTGCGGACAGCATTTTTCCGCTGAGCGCTCAACATGTCAGTCCGTCAAAATGTAGAACATATATGGACAGAAGTTGGCTCATTGCGTGCAGCTCACTTTCCCTCATTCTCATTCAGCATCGAAGAAATGGAGACAGGCTCTGGCGCAAAACGTTCGGCCGAATATGACCAGGACGAGGATTTGGCTCGTTCAGCCAAGCATCAGCGCACCTCAGCTCATAATAACTCCGGTTACAAGGCAAGTATGATGTGATTGGACGGGGCCGATGGCTTACACATCCGCCATAGTTGCAGCTTGCGTCAGATTTGACTCGCCGTTTTGACGAACTCACAAAAGAACGCGATCGCGCGGTTTCTGGCATGAAGAGTGCACAAAACAAGGCCGAAGCGGCAAGGAAGGTCCGCATGCTTCTACGACTACCAACATTATGATCTTAAGCTCTTCAGGACTCCATATCTCTCACGCGCAAGCTACTTCTGGCGGAATCTCGGGCTTCAGCCAATCTTGCCGAAAAGAGAGATGCGGAGAGTGCACGGGACGTGCTCACCGTACAGCTTCAGGTGATTTCCGCTTTGATATCGGGCTGCGAAGGCTTTCACTGATGCATCTCCTCAAACTTCAGCAGGCCCACGCAGTAATTTTATCAATTTATTTTTGGGGACAAACGGTTTGGCTCATGCAATTGTTACAGCGCGCTATTTTGGCTACCAACGGTGAAGTGCACGCGCGCAACAAACTAGACAAGAAGGCGAGTCTATCTCGTAGAATTCCACGCTAATGACACTGTATACAGATGGCAGAGGTTGCGGCGCAGATGGAATGTCCGATCTGCTACACATTTCTGAACGTTCTGGGACACGCCCCGTACAGGTGAGATTTCTTTGTAAATGCGGCGTGGGCTTGTGTTCGGTTAATCGTGTTTCAGGTTGGGTTGCCCTGAAGGACACGTAGTCTGTTACGAGTGCTTGTACAAAATGCACTTCACCAATAATCCGCCTAGTCGCACTTGTTTCAAGTGCCGAGAGGTCGTGGATCGAGTTCCACATCTCGATAGAGTTCTGAAGCTTCTCGCCGACGCGACGCTTCCTTCGCACATCAAATCGGAGGATGACATTATCATCACGGCGCCCGAGGACCATAAATGGGTCTCGGAAATTACATGGCCACCAAGTGCAGTTTCAGTTCGCAGGGCTCGGGTGGGCATTGAGCGGCGACGGATGGGTGAAGAAATAGCGGAGGTATTGGACGACACCATCAGTGTGTCAAGCAACGACAGCGTTATTGTGCTCGAAGAGTGACCCCTATGTAAATAGCGCTCAAATCTGTCCCCACAACTACAAAAGGCGAGTCAGCAGGCCACCTGGCTCGGTCTGTGCCGCACAACCTACCTACATTCTCAGCCAGTACCCAGCTTTCCCTAACTTCTCAATGCGTCAAATCGATGATACAGACGACCCTGGTGGGGATTAAAAGATTAAAGGCAGGAGGGGGTGATTATCCGTGATTGTTCCGCTTTATTTAAGTAAGCAAAGCTGATTGGCTGGCCAAGGGCGCTCGGCGTTTCGTCGCCCTAGACTGTCATTGCGGGTCATCCCGGTGCACTAACCTGAGTTCAACGAGCAGCAGAAGCAGAAGCACGAGAGATTATACACGGGTGAGGGAGGGAGGAGGGGTGATATATTCAGTGGATACAGTTTGAGTCATCACTAGTGCAAAGGGAAGGGGTTTAAAGTCAGAGAGTCCGGCTAGGGTCGAAGTTCAATGACAATGCGAGGAAGTGTTAAAGAAACTAAAGAGACGTGGCTGCAGCGAGTAGGCTGAGAAAAAGCCAGAGTGGGTGAGAGTAAGGTGGATTAGGATTTAGTGTGGAGATGGGATTAGAGGGACCGAGTTTTAGTAGGTTCATAGTCTCTACGGTGGTCTGTGAACACTTCACAGCTTCAAAACTAAAGAAAAGTCTCATATTATAATAGAATGTGGGTCAAATGGGGAAGCAAAGATTGTGGGTTCCATGCAGCCTGTGGGATGGTGCACGGGTTCGAGGGAAGATTGGAGAGACAGAGAAGAAGACTGAA
>Ga0247815_10003961_pt1 | contig 10514 bp, 9 predicted proteins | sample UWRJL194509B1_FD_181014 | JGI IMG/M metagenome (GOLD analysis project Ga0247815, IMG submission 181014) | Plant litter microbial communities from Arlington Agricultural Research Station in Wisconsin, United States - UWRJ-L194-509B-1 | ecosystem: Environmental > Terrestrial > Plant litter >... | reverse complement strand
CAGCGACGAGTTCATGAAGCGCGTCCAGAACGACGACGACTGGTACCTCTTCGACCCGCTCGAAGTGCAGGACCTCAACGAGCTCTACGGTGCAGCCTTCAGCGCGAAGTACAACGAGTACGTCGCGAAGGCCGAAGCCGGCGAAATGCGCATGTTCAAGAAGATCGGCGCCCGCGAGCAGTTCAAGTCGATCCTCATCTCCCTCCAGACCACGAGCCACCCGTGGCTCACCTGGAAGGACACGATCAACAACCGTGCGCTCAACAACAACACGGGAACGATCCACCTCTCGAACCTCTGCACCGAGATCACGCTTCCGCAGGACGTCGACAACGTCTCGGTCTGCAACCTTGCGTCGATCAACCTCGCACGCCACCTGGATGACGCCGGCAAGCTGGACTTCTCCAAGATCGAAGAGAGCGCTCGCCTGGCCGTCCGCCAGCTCGACAACCTCATCGACATCACGCGTTCCTCGGTCAAGGAAGCGGACTACTCCAACGAGCAGAACCGCGCCGTCGGCCTTGGAGTGATGGGCTTCACCGACCTCATCGAACGCCTCGGCATCAGCTACGAGAGCGAAGAGTCGTACGACCTGATCGACGAGATCATGGAGCACGTCTCTTACGCGGCCATCGACGAGAGCGCGAACCTCGCCCAGGAGCGTGGCGCGTACCCGAACTTCCAGGGCTCGCGTTGGTCGGAGGGCCTCGTGCCGCTCGACTCGATCGCGCTCACCGAAGCCGACCGTGGCCAGGAGATCAAGGTCAACCGCAAGACGCGCCTCGACTGGGATGCCCTGCGTCTCAAGGTCAAGGGTGGAATGCGCAACGCGACCCTGATGGCAATCGCGCCCACCGCATCCATTGGTCTTGTCGCTGGAACGACCCCGGGTCTCGACCCGCAGTTCTCGCAGATCTTCAGCCGCGCAACCTCGAACGGCAAGTTCCTCGAGGTCAACCGCAACCTCGTGATCGACCTGCAGAAGCTCGGAATCTGGGACTCGACGAAGGAGACCATCCTGCGCAGCCAGGGTGACATCCAGAACATCGCGTCGATTCCGGACGACATCAAGGCGACCTACAAGACGAGCTTCCAGCTCTCGCCGTTCGCATTCCTCGAGGTCGCAGCCCGCGCCCAGAAGTGGATCGACCAGGCGATCAGCCGCAACATGTACCTCGAGACGCGTGACCTCGGCGACATGATGGACATCTACATGTCGGCCTGGGAGCGCGGCGTCAAGACGACGTACTACCTGCACATGAAGCCGCGTCACACCGCCGAGCAGTCGACGGTCAAGGTCAACAAGGCCGAGGAAATCGGAACCGGCGCGAAGAAGGGCTTCGGCGCGGCATCCGCTGCTCCGGTCGAGACCGCTGCTGCGCCGTCCGCCGCTCCCCGTAAGGGCTTCGGCTTCGGAGGCGTGAAGTAACCATGGGTCCCTTCGACAACACAACCGAGTATTCAGTGCCGTCCGACCCCATGGACGACCTGCAGTGCGAGAGCTGCCAGTAACTACCTCGTCGCTGGTTGGGCCTGCCGAAACCGCCGTTCGGCCGGCCCAACCTCCGCACCTTTAGAAAGAAGCATCCCCATGGGAATCCTTGGAACCGGCCTGCAAGACGGCCTCCTGCTCAAACCGATCAAGTACCAGTGGGCAATGGACCTGTACGACCAGGCCGTTGCGAACACCTGGTTCCCGAACGAGATCCAGCTCGGTGAAGACATCGCCGACTTCAAGAAGATGACCGATGAAGAGCGCCACGCGGTGACGTTCCTCATGAGCTACTTCAACCCGAACGAACTGCTCGTCAACAAGGCGCTCGCGTTCGGCGTCTACCCCTACGTGTCGGCGGCAGAGTGCAGCATCTACCTCGCCAAGCAGATGTGGGAAGAAGCCAACCACTGCATGAGCTTCGAGTACGTTCTCGAGACGTTCCCGATCGACCGTGAAGCGGCCTACAACTCCCACGTGGACATCCCGTCGATGGCCCGCAAGGAAGAGTTCGAGATGAAGTACATCCGTCGCATGACGGAGCAGACTCTCGACATCACGACGACCGAGGGCAAGAAGGACTTCGTTCGCAACCTCGTTGCGTACAACGTCATTCTCGAGGGTGTTTGGTTCTACTCGGGCTTCATGGTTGCCCTGTCGTTCCGCCAGCGCAACCTGCTGCGCAACTTCGGATCGCTCATGGACTGGGTCGTTCGCGACGAGAGCCTGCACCTGAAGTTCGGCATCAACCTGATCCTCACGGTTCTCGAAGAGAACCCCGACCTGCAGACCGAAGAGTTCGCGGACGAGATCAAGCAGATGATTCTGGATGCCGTGGAGATGGAAGAGGAATACAACCGCGACCTGCTTCCGGGCGGCATCCTCGGACTGAACGCCAACTACATCAACCAGTACGTGAAGTATTTGGCTGACCGCCGTCTCGAGGAGCTCGGATTCGATGCGCACTACAAGGTGTCGAACCCGGCCAAGTGGATGGCTGCCGCAAACGACACCCTGCAGCTGGTGAACTTCTTCGAGTCGACGAACACGTCGTACGAGTCGAACGCCTCGGCAACGACCAAGGTCAAGGTCGAGTAGTACCGCCAACGATTCCGACAGCGCTGCTGTTTGTTATTGGTGCGGCCGTTTGAACGGGCGCACGGATAACAAGCGGCAGCGCTGTTTCCGTTCGGGCTAGTCGCGGGTGTAGAGCAGGTGGGTGACGGATGTCCCGGCCACGATGTACGGATCGCTGAAGCCGACGATCGGGCCGGCATAGTCGCCGAAGAAACGCACTCCGGTGCCGAGGACGAAGGGTGCGAGATCCAGCTGGATCTCGTCGACAAGGCCAGCCGCGAGTGCCTGGCCGGCGAGATTGCCCGCCGTCAGTGAGACATCCCGGTCGCCGGCGAAGTCCTTCGCCTGAGCGATCGCGCTCTCGATGCCGTCGGTGACGAAGGTGAACGGTGCGTCGGGGAACGGCCAGTCGGTCGGCGCCTCGTGAGTCACGACGAAGACGGCGTCTCCGACGGCCGGGCGGCCGTTCCAGCCGTTGGTGATGTCGAACAGGTGGCGTCCGATGACGGCCGCGCCGACGCGGGACCACTGCCGGGCGAGGTAGTCGGCGGTGGGAGCGGTGACGTGGAAGACGCGCTCCGGGTCGCCTCCGTTGAACGCGATTCTGCCGTTCTCGTACCAGTCGAAGATCGGACCGGGGTCGTCGTTGGGCTGCGCGACGAATCCGTCGAGGGAGACTGCCGCGCTGAGGATCACCTTGACATGATGGCCACGGTAGGCCGGCGTGCGCGGAGGGGGCAAGCCCTCGCGGAGCGTACCGGTGTCGTGGGCGATGGTTTCGATACGCGGCGCTCGTTCCTCGCGGCGCTACTCAACCAACGAGTAACTCGCGGGTCGAGTAACTCGCTCGACCGAGTAACTCGTTGGTCGAGTAATTCGCTCGACCGAGCAACTCGCGCGACCGAGCAACTCGTTGGTCGAGTGACTCGCTCGAACGAGCAACTCGCGGGTCGAGTAACTCGCTCGACCGAGCAACTCGTTGGATGAGTAACTCGCTCGACCGAGTAACTCGCGCGTTCGAAGTACTCGTTGGTTGAGTGCGAGCGCCAGCGAGCGTATCGAAACCATCGCGTGGTCATCCGAGAGGTGTCGACAGAAACTCCACCGCGCGCGCGTCACAGAGCGCAACGTGATTCGGGGGTTCGCGCGGACTCCCATAGTGTCTACCAATGACCATCATCGACGGCGCGCGCGCCACACAACAGGCTCCGCTGGCGGGTGTGTACGCTTCGGCGTCCGCCCTCATCGGCAACACTCCGATTGTCGAGCTCAACTCGCTCACTCTCGGACTGTCCTGTCGTGTACTGGTCAAGCTCGAGAGCCGGAACCCCGGCGGATCGTCCAAAGACCGCATCGCTCTCAACCTCATCCGTACCGCCGAAGCCAACGGCGACCTCGCGCCCGGCGCGACCATCGTCGAATCGAGCTCGGGCAACACCGGAATCGGCCTCGCGCTCGTCGGTCGCCTGACCGGGCATCCGGTGATCATCATCCACTCGGCGTTCATCTCCGACGAAAAGCGCGCCCTGCTCACCGCCTACGGCGCGACGCTCGTCGAGGCCGACTGGGAAGCCGGTCCGCAGGATCCGAACAACGCTCGCGCGATCGCCGACCGCATCGCCGCCGAAATCCCCGGTGCCTGGCGTTCGTCGCAGTACGAGAACGCCGCGAACCCGGCAGCGCACTATGCCACCACCGGCCCGGAAATCTGGGAGCAGACCGCCGGCACCGTCACTCACTTCGTCGCCGGCATCGGCACGGGCGGCACCGTCACCGGAACCGGTCGCTACCTCAAGGACATCTCCGACGGCCGTGTCCAGGTCATCGGCGTCGACCCGGTCGGCTCTACCTACAGCGGCAACACCGCATCCACAATCGTCGTCGACGGGGTCGGCACGCGCTGGCCGCAGTCGAACTGGCCCGGAATCTTCGACAAGAGCGTGACGGATGAGATCCGCGTCATCCCGGACCGCGTCGTCTACGACACCGTCCGCCGCCTCGCGCTCGAAGAGGCGCTTCTGCTCGGGCCGTCGTCGGGTCTGGCGATCGCCGCCGCGCTCGAGGTTGCGGCATCCGCTGAACCGGGCTCGGTCATCGTCGTGATCGCGCCGGACGGCGGCAACAACTACCTGAGCAAGGCGTTCAACGACAAGTGGCTCGAGTCCGCCGGCATGAACGCCGACGGCTTCGCGTTCGGATCGAGCGACTAGTGGCACTGCAGCATTTCGGCTGGTTCCTCGGCGCGGGTTTCGGCGTGCAGGGCTGGGGCGACCCGACCTACGGCATCGGCTACGACTGGAAGCAGCCGCCGATCTACCAGGAAGCCGCGAAGCTCTTCGAGCGCAGCGGACTCGACCTGCTCATCATCGAAGACGGCGTCGCGGTGCCCGACACCTATGGCGGATCGTCCGAGGTCAACCTGCGCGACGCGCGCTTCGTGCCGAAGCACGACCCACTGCCGCTGGTTCCCTACCTGCTCGCCGCGACCGAGAAGCTCGGAATCGTGCCGACCCTGTCGGCCAGCTTCTACGAGCCCTTCACCGCGGCGCGCCTGCTCGCGACGCTGCAGCACTTCGCGAACGGTCGCCTCGGCTTCAACGTCGTGACGAGCGGATCCGACCTCGCTGCCCAGAACTACGGGCTCGACAAGCAGGTCGAACACGATCTTCGCTACGACCGCGCGCAGGAGTGGGTGGATGTTGTCCGCAAACTCTGGCGCAGCTGGGATGCCGACGCGATCGTCGAGGACACCGAGCGTGGCGTCTTCGCCGACTTCTCGAAGGTGCGCACGATTGACCACAAGGGCGAGTTCTTCCAGGTGCGCGGGCCGCTCAACACGGCGCCGATCGCCGAGGAACCCGTCATGGTGCAGGCCGGTGCGTCGGGTCGTGGGCAGGACTTCGCCGGGCAGAACTCCGACGTCGTGCTGCAGCTCTCGTCGACGCCCGAGCGGATGAAGGCGTATCGCGAGTCGATTCGCGCGGTCGCTACGGCGGCCGGACGCGACGCGGATGCCGTCAAGGTCCTGTTCGTCGTCAACCCGATCATCACCGCAAACGACGAGGAATCGGCTGCCGTTCGTGCACGCCGCGCCGAACTGACGCAGTCGGCAATCGACGAAGCGCTGCAGGGGGTCTCGTACCTCTCCGGTGTCGACTTCAAGAAGTTCGACCTCGACGCGCCCTTGCCCGAGCTCACCACGAATAGCAACCAGGGAACTCTCGACAACTTTGTGAAATCCGCTCCCGCCGGATCCACTCTTCGTGAGATCCTGCAGGTGCGCGCGAACAAAGACGGCCTCGCCGTCATCGGCACGGCCGAGCAGGTAGCTGACCAGCTCGGCGAACTCGGCGATGCGGTGGGAGGCGACGGGTTCCTGTTTACTGGGCAGGTGCATCCTGCGCACGTCCACCGCGTGCTCGATCCGCTCGTGCCCGCGCTTCGGCGTCGGGGAATCCTGCGTGACGAGCTCGGCGACGGAGGACTCCGCTCCAACCTTTCGGACTTCTAAGTGGCTATTCTCTCCCGCCAGCCGGTCTCGATCTCCGACGTGGTCGCGGTCGCCCGCGGGGGAGACCCGGTCTCGTTCGCCTCGGTGACCGAGCGCGACATGCGCTCGTCCCGGGCGATCGTCGAAGCTGCGCTCGCGTCGGATGAGCCGGTCTACGGGCTCAATCGCGAGCTGGGTGCCGGCCGGGATGTTGTGGTGTCGCCCGATCGGATCGCTGAGTTCCAGGCGCGGACGATTCGCAACTCGTCCGGCGGTATCGGCGAACCGCTCGCTCTCGACCAGGTGCGAGCGACGATCTTTGCCCGGCTCGCGGGATTCGCGCGCGGGGGAGCGGGCGTCACGGTTGAGCTCGCGCGGCGGTACGCGTCGCTGTTGAACGACGGGGTGCACGTGCACGTTCCGCGCAGCGGCTCCGTCGGTGCGGCCGACCTCACGCACCTCGCCGCGATCGCCGCCGTGGCGTCGGGGAGTGGGCGCGTGATCGTCGACGGCGTGACAGTGCCCGGTTCGCTTGACCCGCTGGCCCTGCAGGCGCACGAAGCTCTCGCCGCGCTCAGCGGCAACTCGTACAGCGTCGGGGTTGGCGCGCTCGTGCTGCACGACCTCGCGCGCATCGTGAATGCGAGCGACCGGGTCGTTGCGCTATCGGTCGCGGCGACCGGCGGCAACCCGTCGCCGTTCAGCCTCGCAATCCAGTCGGCGCACCGCTCGATCGGGCAGGCGGCATCCGCCAAGCGGATCCGCGCGCTGCTGCTCGAACCGGTCGGTGAGGTCTCGACCCAGGATCCGGTGTCGTTCCGCGCTGCGCCGCAGGTGCACGGGGCGTTCGCCGAGGCGGTGACCGCGGCCGCGGCATCCGTCACACTGGAGCTCAACTCGAGCACCGAGAACCCGCTCGTCGATCTCGACACCGGGCGGATGATCTCGGGCGGCAACTTCCAGGTGGTCGGGCTCGCGATCGCCTACGACTCGCTGCGGGTCGCGATCGGGCACGTTGCCGCGACAAGTGAGCGGCGCATCGCGCGGATTTCCGGACTGCAGGCGGATGCGCGTCGCGCCGGTCGCACCCGGGTGCCCGGTCTGCTCTGGTACTCGGCCGCGTCCCTCGTCGCAGAGATCAAGTCGCTGGCGAACCCGGTGTCGCTGCTCGTGACTCCGCTGTCGGAGGGCGTCGAAGACCACTCGTCGAACGCCGCACTCGCGCTGCAGCAGCTGGAACGCTCGGCCGCTCTCACCCGCGACGTGCTGGCTATTGAAGCAATCAGCGCGGCCGAATTTGTGGTGCTCGGGGGCGACATCCCGCTCTCCGATGGCCTGCAGGAGCTGGTGGATGTCGTCGCTGCGCACCTCGACGAGCCGGCCGACGCGCTCGTTGCCGCCGTCTCGAAGTACCTCTTCCAGCCCGATTCCCCTCCGGAATTAACCGGTTTCAAGGAACCGGCGGCGGATTTCGGGTCGTTACGCGATTAACCGGACCTCATCCGGCCCTGCGTTCCTTGAAACCGGTTAATTAGAGGCGGGGAGCGGCTTGCGGAAGTGCAGGTAGCTGATCGCCTCGAGGTCGCCGTCGAGGTCGAAGAGCGGCCGGTAGCCGAGTCCGAGATAGAGGGCGACGGCCTCGGGCTGGCGGGCGCCGGTGATCAGGTGCGAGGTGCGATAGCCGCGAGCGGATGCCTCGCGCTCGAGTTCATCCATCACCAGCCGGGCGAGGCCCTGGCGGCGGTGGGCGGAAGACGTCCAGATGCGCTTGACCTCGATGGTGGTGGCATCCTCGCGTTTGAACGCGCCGCCGGCGACGATCTCGCCGTCGCGCTCGACCAGCAGGAACGCTCCGCCGTGGTCGGCGGTGAACAGCTCGGCCAGGTAGCGGCTCAGCTCGACGGATGACGGAATGCCGTCGTTGAGTCCGTACCGTTCGTCGTACTCGCGAGACAGCTCCTCCACAAGCGGCGCAGCGCGCGGGTCGTCGCTCGTCGTGTAGACGATGACGGGTTCTGCGGTCGCGGCGCTCACGTCATCGACGGTACGCGGGCATCCGTTCTGCCTCCACAAGGCTGCGCAATACTTTGACATTTTTGCAAAAGTTTTTTCCAGAGAGCTGTCGATTCGTGACGAACGCTGCGTCTTCTTCGTGAGTGGCGGGAACTTCCCGCCCGAATCCAAGGAGAAAAAGCCCGTGAACCTTCCGCTCAACTACGTCGCGATACTGCTCGCCGCGCTCAGCAGCCTGATCGTCGGCACTGTCTGGTACCTGCCCGCTGTCTTCGGTCGTCGATTCCAGACGCTCACCGGGGTAGACCCGAACAAGCCGAAGCGGCCGATCGTCACCTACGCGCTGACTTTTGTCGGCTCTCTTTTCACCGCTTACGTGCTCGCATACGTTACTTTTCTCACGTACGAGTACTTCCACAGCGACATCCTGACGCGGGCGCTCCTCACCGCGTTCTTCCTATGGCTCGGATTTACCGCCGCTCGCCTGCTCATCCACGACCTGTTCGAACAGCGCACACTGCGTGTGTACCTGATTACCATCGGCCATGAACTTGTCACGGTGCTCGTTATGGCCGTCATCATCGCTCTTCTCCGCTAGCCGACCCGACCACCGAAAGCGAGACCCTCATGGACTACATGCTCCTCATCCACAGCGACGAAAATTACCCGACTCCCGCCTACGGAGATCCCGGCTTCGACGAGATGATGGCCGGATGGCTGGCCTTCAACCAGAAGCTCATCGACGGAGGGCACTGGATCAGCGCGGCCAACCTGCAGCCCACCACCACCGCGACCGTCGTGTCGAAGACCTGGGGAAGCGCGCCGACAATCACCGACGGCCCGTACGCTGAAACGAAGGAACAGCTCGGCGGTTTCTACCTGTTCTCGGCCGCCGATCTCGACGAGGCAATCGCCCTCGCGACAGAGCTGCCGCTCCCGGCGGGATCGATCGAGATTCGACCGGTATCGTTCCGCCCGGATGCTGCGTGAGCGATTCCGACAGTCGCGTCGCGAACGCGCTCACGTCGGTGACGCGCGAGGAGAGCGGGCGTGTGCTCGCCCTCCTCGCCCGCCGGTTCGGTGACCTCGACCTCGCGCACGATGCGGTTCAGGATGCCCTCGCCGAGGCCGTCGAGCACTGGCCGGTCGACGGCGTTCCCGACAACCCGGCTGGATGGCTGTACACGGTCGCCCGCAACCGGGCCATCGATCTGGTGCGCCGCGCCGCGAGCGCAGAGCGGCGAACGCTGGCCGCGGCTCCGGACATCCTCGCGCGCAGTGAACCGGACGAAGAAGGTGATGAACTCGTGGTCGATGATGCCGAAGTGGGAGACGAGCACCTGCGCCTGGTGCTGCTGTGCTGCCACCCCGCGCTCGACCGTGACACGCAGGTTGCGCTGACTCTTCGACTGGTTGGCGGCCTGACGACGGCGGAAATCGCCGCCGCGTTTCTCGTGCCGGAGCCGACGCTCGCGCAGCGGATCGTGCGTGCGAAGCGCAAAATTCGGGATGCCGGGATCCCGCTGTCGATTCCAGCGTCGCTCGACGAGCGAGTCGACGCGCTGCTCACGGTGCTGTACCTGATTTTCAACGAGGGTTACCTCTCGCGAGGGGCAGCAGGTCTGCGGGTCGACCTTGCGGACGAGGCCGTGCGGCTGACCGGCCAGGCGGTCGCCTTGCTGCCGGGCAACGCCGAGGTCGAAGGGCTGCTTGCCCTCGAACTGCTCACGCGAGCACGAGTCGCCGCGCGGACCGATGGCGCCGGCGAACTTGTCCTGCTCGACGACCAGGACCGCTCGGCGTGGAACCTCGCCGAGATTAGGCGGGGGAATGCCGTGCTGGCGACGGCCCTCGCGCGCATGCAGCCGGGAACGTTCCAACTGCAGGCGCTCATCGCCGCACAGCACTCGAACGCCCGCACTGCCGCGGACACCGACTGGCCCGCGATTGCGGCGCTGTACCGGCAGCTCGAGAGCATGACGGCGTCCCCGGTCGTGGCGCTCAACCGAACGGTGGCGGTCGCGATGGCGGACGGCCCCGGGGCAGGGCTCGCGATGCTCGGGTCGCTCGAAGGGCTCGACGGGTACCACCTGTTTCACGCGGCCCGGGCGGAGTTGCTGCTGCGCGCCGGTCGACCGCTGGAGGCGGCCGCGTCGTTCGAACGGGCGCTCGAGCTCGTCGTCAACCCGGCGGAGCGACGGCACCTCAAACGACGGCTGGCGGCATCCGCCTGACCGTGCGGGGGTTTGTTACTAGTGCGGGGCCTCAAACGGGCGCACGGATAACAGACAGGAGCACGGTCGCGGCGGACGGGGCGGGGCGGCGAGCGGAGTCGGCTAGATGTACTGCCCAGGCAGGTTGGTTAACCGGGTGATCGGTGGTTTGCCTCCGATGGCGGTGTGGGGCCTGTGGTGATTGTATTCGTGGAGCCATGCCGGGAGT
>Ga0247815_10003959_pt1 | contig 10516 bp, 13 predicted proteins | sample UWRJL194509B1_FD_181014 | JGI IMG/M metagenome (GOLD analysis project Ga0247815, IMG submission 181014) | Plant litter microbial communities from Arlington Agricultural Research Station in Wisconsin, United States - UWRJ-L194-509B-1 | ecosystem: Environmental > Terrestrial > Plant litter >... | reverse complement strand
ACCGTCATTTCCAGATATCGGGGGTCAGTCTCGGTCAGGTTGTACCGGCGCCGGAATTGGAACTCGATCCAGTCATACTGCTGGCGCGCCGTTTCCTTCGCCCGCCACTCCAGCTCCTGCGCGAAAGGAGTTTTCTTGGTCTCGCAATGCTTCGAACACGCGGCGCAGCTTGATGTAGGTGGCGTCGTCCAGGGGGTCGAGCTCGTCGATGTCCCAGGCCTTTGGCGCCAGCACCGTCATGACCTTCAACGTGGCGATCATGGGCCCGACAGTTTCCAGCCACTGCGTCGGGTGCACGCCACCGTAAATGGCGCTGAGTTCCTGGTGGATCAGAATCTGGTCGTTCATCTTGCGGCGGCCGAAAGTAAAGCTGCCGACGCCCTCAACAGGGACGGTGAAATCAGTGGTATTTGCAATGCGTGGCATATCGATATCCTAAATAAAAATGCCGCCCGGCCGTGACGGGCGAGCGGCATAGCTGGTCAATAAAAAATTACAGGAAGACCTTGTCCAGCGCCTTGAACTGGGCCGACTGCATGATGATGCGGTGGGCCGAGATATCCATGTCGCCGGAGTCGAACGAGCAGCCCACGTACTTGTAGAGCATGGTGGTCTGGTCCTTGTCGTAGATCTCGATCTCGAAGACCAAGCCCTTCAGCGCCTCGTCGCCGGTACCGAGGGTCAGGCCGGCATCCGACATGGCGCCCTTGATCAGCACCATGGCGCTCACGCTGATCGCGTGCACAGCCTGCGTCGCCACATGCTCCTGGACGTGGATGTCGCCGATACCGCTGGCGGCCTCCAGGCCCATGCTGTCCGATGGTCGGACCGACTGTACCATCCCGATCTGCTTGCCGTCGAAGACGACGACGATCTTATTACCGGAGCGGACTTTCAGATTTTGCTTCATTTACAGCTCCTTATGCCGTCGCCGAGCCGCTGAACGTCGCAGCGAACACGGTGACCAGGATGTAGTTGTTCGGAACGACCGGGCTGCATTCGAACTGAATGCGGGTCACGTCGCCTTCCACCGTGGCGGTGATATTGCGGTACGGCGGAGTTTCCGCGTTGCCGGCCAGCACACCAGGGCCCTGCGGCTCTTCGCGCGCCAGCTCCTTCAGTGCCGACTGGGTCAGGCTGACGGCGCGTCGAGCGGTCAGCTGGTTGGCTTTCGTGCCGCGTAGGACGTCGACTGCCTCGCGGACGTTGCGAACGGTGAAGTCCAGCGCGAAGCCGCACGACATCTCGACGCGGTTGTATTTCTTGTTCACCAGCCAGGTGCTGATCGACTTCACCACCTTGAAGCCAGCTGCGGTGTTTTCCAGGCACAGCAGGCCAGCTTTGATCAGCGGGTCGGTGTCGGTCGGGTTGCGCAGTTCACGCTCCAGGCCGGCGCACTTGAACTGCTTGTTGGTCAGCGGCTCGCCGGGGTTCACACCGGCGAACATGCCGGCCACGCCGGCGGCGCTGATGTAGGGTGCGAACAGCTTCAGCTTGCCGTCCACATTCTGGTAGTGGCCCTGGAACAGCAGCGCGGTGCGGTCGCTGTTGATCGCCTTGGCGGCCGCCATCGCCACCGAATTGCTGGTGGACAGGGCCAGCCCGCAGACGGCGCGGCGCTCACGACCGGCCACGTCCGACATGTACTGGGCATGCACATCGGCCATCGCGATGATGGAAGGGTCGCCGGAGACTGGCGAAATGACCTGAGCGTCGATACCCTGGAGCACGCCGAAGGCATCGGCCCAATCGCTGTTGAGCGTGCTTCCGTCGCTGCCACCGGTCAGGAACTGCATGGCCGATACCGCTGGCTTCGTACCGACGTTGGCAGGGCGGGTGGCGACGATGAAGCCTTCCAGCGCGCCGTTGATCCAGTCGATGACCGCCTGCAGGTCAGCGGTCACCGTGTATGGCGCGGTTTTGACCGACTGAGCTGTCACGAAGTCCAGGCCGTTCGCGGTCACGCTGGTGTAGCTGTCGTCCTCGACGGTCGCGGAGAAATTCGGCACCAGGTTGATGCGGTCGACCACGTCCTGAACGGTGCCGTAGTCCGCGAACAAAATGGTGGCGACAGCAGTGCCGGCCGGCGCCGACAACACGACCTGGCTCGAAGTAACCGCGACCGTCGCCGAGGCTTCGGTACCGGCATAGGTGACGGTGAAGGCTTTGCGCGCCAGGTTGTCCTGCGTGAAGTAGCTGGAGCCGCGCTGGCTGGTGAAGCGCAGACCGGTGGTGCTGCCGGCCTCGACCTTGTAGCCGATCATGTTTTCGCGCAACCCGTAGCCCTCGGACTGCAAGTTGATGACCGTGTTGGCGCCGCTGTCCTTGATGACGCCACTGGCCTGCGTTGCCGGCTGCACGCGTACGCCGATGACGAGCGAAGGGCCGCCCGTTTCGTTGCTCGGGTCGAATGCCTTCAGTACCGCGTCCAGCAGCTCGCCGGACACCAGTTCGGCGCGCGCTTCATCCGGGCTGCCCCAGGACAGTGCCGACTTCGGCTTGCCGCCGGCCGAGCGGCCAACAAATGCGACCACGTTGCCGACGGTCAGGTTCTGGTTGAGCATGCCGTCGTCGTTGACGGCGGATGCGGTGGTCGGCGATTCGATGTACCGCCCGTTGAAAAATACACCCATGACGGCTCCTTAGTCGGTGGTCTTATTGATGAACGCCGTGTAGCCGGCCTGGAAATTCTCCTGCGTATCGACCACGTGGCCGGCCAGGCGCTCGGTGAAAGCAAAGGCGCCGATCAACTCCGGCGCGATGACGCTTTCCGACAGGCGCATGCAGAATTCGCTGATGGAAATACTTACGGAAGCAGGTGCGGCGATGGTGCCGACGGCTTCATCGCTATCTGCTTGTGGGTTTTTTGGCGATGTAGCCATTAATAGCTCCTTTGAATTACATGGACTTCACGAATTGCGCTTGCCTTGCCGCCTACCCGAACAGGGCTGACGCAAGAGAAATTGCTCATGACTTGAAAGATGTTGGTGTCGCCGTATTCGCCGTTCACTGCGTCGATGTCGTGCTGGGTCAGACTGATCTGATCCATGCCCTCATCCTGGAAGACGGGCATATTTCCGATGATGACGCGGCGTATGGCCTTGCGCAGTTCGATCCGCTCGTCGCTGTTGACGCTCCAGCCGATCAGCGTGACCCTGACATCGGCGAGCCAGCCCTCGGATTCGTTCCAGTCGAAACCGATCTGGTCGAACTCGTCGCCGGAGATGTTGTCGCCGATCGCGCGCTCGCCCGAATCCTCGGTCTCCATGTGCACCGTCACTAGCGGGAGCCGGATGTTGCCGGTCAGCGCCGGCGATGCCGTCATCACCTGGATATAGCCAGCTTCTGGCTGGAAGTTTCCGCGCTCGCATTCGATTTTGAGGCCGGCTTCCACGCGATCGCGAATGATCGACAGGACGTCAGTGGCGAATTCCTCATAATCGGCGGTCGGCGTCCCGTGCGCGCTGGCGCCGGCTGTCCAGGCGTTGCCGTCGGTCGTGTAGAACGGCCGGTAGAAGGCCATGGTCTCGTTGGACAGCGACTGCGAGTCGACGATTACATTGAGGTCTCCTTCATAGGCGACCAGCGCGGAGGGATCGGCGTGACCTGAGAACGTGTCCGAACCCTTGCGCAGGATGCGCCAGCGCAAAGCACCAGCCGGCGGCTCGATGAAGAGACGCAGGGCGTTGCCAATGTGCAGGTTCTGGATTGCCGAGATCATTCTAGAAGTTTTGCGTCACGACGTTCCCGTGACGCTAAGCTCGCTGAATGATCACATATGCCATCACTTTTGCCGGGTCGGGACAACTGGAGCTTAGCGCCGGTATCGACGCGCAAGTCTTGCCGGCACTGAGCGCGGCTGTGACGAAGGTCGGCCTGGACGTACGTGCCGACTGGCAGGAGCGGGTGCTGCGCGCCAAGCTGTGGTCGGTCGAAAAGGATGCATACGCAGCCTCGATCAAATTCGAGAAGACCGGCGATTTTACTGCCACGGTCAGCAGCGACTATAAGTACGCCTTCGAAATCGAGACCGGCCTGCCGGCGCGCGACCTCAAGCAGATGCTCAACACATCTCTGAAGGTACGGCGGACCAAAGATGGCCGGCGGTTCCTCGTTATCCCCATGCGTCAAAATCGCTCGTCGATGCCGGCGGCCATCAAACAGCGAACCAGCAAGCTGTCCGTATCGAGCATCTTGGGGCAGGGGCAGCGCGCAGCCGGCCAGGTAACAAACCTCTCGCCGCATTCCGGTATGGCGCCGTCGGGCAAACAGACACCCTACCTGTCGAACCCCAGCAGCAGAAAGGCCGTCACGGTCGTCAGCAACAAGTACGCGTGGGGCGGGCGCCTCACGCGCGCCGCGCTGCGCGACATGGGCGCCAGCAAAGAGGACCAGAAGCGGTTCGCCGGCATGGTGCGGATGGACACGTCGACGCCAGGCGGAAAGAAAGACAGCGCCGCCATGACCTTCCGCATCATGATGGAGGGCAAACCGAACTGGATTATCCCAGCGCAGCCTGGCCTCTGGATCGCGCTGGCCGTGACCGGCGACATGGAGCCGAAGGCCACGGCTGTATTCCAGGAAGCCATTGCGTCTATGCTGAAACAATCGAACGGTTGAACAGGTCGAATGCCTTGAGCTCCACCCGCTTCGGAAGCCGCGCTCCGTTGTGCTCGCCGCGATCCTGCGGGTTGTTTTTGAAGACGTAATATTCGTCGAACCGCATGCCGGTGAGCGAATAAGGGAAGCCGTCTGGCGGGCCGTCGCCGGCCGGCCACGATAGATTTCCCATCGCGTCGATCTGCGGCAGACCGCCTTCGACCGGGTTGCGCGTGACCGGGTCGAGCCAGAACACGCGCTGGAAGTCTTTGACCGAAAACAGGATGCGCTCGGTTGGGCTGCCGCGTTTGAGCGCCGAGGAAAAAACGTCGGTCGAGTTTTTCAGCAGCACGCGATCGTTCTTGCCGATGAACTCCCACATCGCCGATGCTTCCTGGATCGTCAGCACCAACTCCCCGATGTCCCAGTTACCGGCGGCAGCCAGCTCTGGGGTAAGCGTCTGGTGCGACACGCCTGCATAGGTGTCGATCGGCGCCGCCCACAGCACGCCCTTGCCGTTGCACAGCTTGTGCTTCGGGTCAGGTTGGCCGCTGATCCCCACGCAAGCGCAGGCGTATGACCGGCGCCAGCGGACTTCCTGTCCGATGTTGGCGAGGTGGCGGTTGAACCGTGCAGGATTGAGCCTCATCACGCCACCATCACGCGGATGCCGTGGATCTTGGTCATCAGGCCGCCGTTGGTGCCTGGTGGACCGTTCAGGATCTCGTCGCACGCATCGCTGTACTTCGTCATGTCGACCGACATAGACTCGCTCAGGCCGTCGGCGCTGATCGACCCAGACTGCGGCAGGAACGCGTCCGCAACGATCTTGAGAACGGCTTTCTTTTTGATCAGGTCCAGCAGCTCCGGATAGGTATCCTGGACGTTCTGAAGTCCCGCTGTGTACTTGACCTGCACCATGGATGGGATAGTGCGGCGCCCGGTCAGCGCGGCCAGCGTGAACCCGCCGACGGTCAGCATGGCGGCCGTCGACGAAGGGACGATGCGCAAGTGCCCGATGCGCTGGTCGATCCTCAGCCAGTCGAGCGGCAGCTCGAAGTACCCGACGGTTTGCGTCGGGTAAGCGAACCGCATGTACTCGACCGAGATGATCGGCCGCTGCCGCGTCACCAGGTATCCCCATCGGTCCGCTTCGAACATGTTGTTCTCGAAGTCATAGCCCGGCTCGAGCTCCCACGGCATGCCGTCGAGCGCGTCGATTTCTTCCTCCGTTGGGGCGACTGGGAAATATCTGGTCGGCACCAGGGGCACGCGCAGCGCGTGGCTGATCTCCGACTCGGCGGCGCGGACCTTGTCCCACAGGTACTGGTCGGTGACTTCAATGCCCTGCAGGATGCCGGCGGCGGCCGCTGATAGCCTATCCTTGCGCAGCTCGTCGACCACGACGTCCTTGATGAACAACGAAGACTGCGTAGGCTGGAACAGCGACTCGGAGGTGATGCGATATCGTCGCACGCCGAACGAGCCAGACAGCACCAGGAGAGCATCGCCGTGAGGCACCGCCTGCGTCTCCAGTTCGGTCAGCACGACCTGGACGGCACCTGGTGCCATCGTATTAGTGGGGGCAGCTAGGTCGCGCGCGGTGACGTAGCTTTGCTTCCCATTCATCGAAAAAATTCGCAGCGACACCGGGCCTATGACCGGCACTACTTTTCCGTCCACCTGGACAGCCACGACGAACGTGGCCGGGCTTCCTGATACGATTGTCGTCATGATTTCGCCTGTAAAAAAGGCCGCACGCGGCGGCCTTTGGGGTCGAACGACCGAGGCCGTTAGGTGATGGTGCCGGCCGCTCGCAAACTGGCGATCAGGGCATTCAGTTGCGTGATCGCCGTCGCTGCGTCGGTAGCGTTCGCCACGGTGCCGGCCTTCAAAACCGTACCAGAGGTGGTGGCGGTAGCCGGAGCCGATGCGGCGATTGCGGCGGCCACCTTGGACCCCAGCCGAGCTTTGTGAGCACCGGGGGTCATGTGGTTCAAAAGGTGCACTTCAGCTTTGGTCAGGGCCATGGTGTTTCCTTAAAAGACTTCGGTTTTGGTGGTGGCGGCTGGGTCCGTGCCAGTGGACTTGTCCGTGGCATCGCTGGCCGGTTTTTGTTCAGCGGCTTCTTTGGCTTCGGCGGCTTCTTTGGCTTCGGCAGCGGCCTTCGCCTCTGCATCAGCCTTTTCCTGAGCAGCCTTCGCGTCTGCTTCAGCTTGCGCCTCGGCAGCGGCTTTCTCGTCGGCGGCCTTCCTCTCGATCGCCTTCAGCTCCGACTTGGTCGGCGCCCGCGTGGCCGGCGGCGCTGGAGCAGTGAGGACAACAGGCGGCGCAACCTCTGGCTCATCCTCCTCCAGCAGCTCGTAGCCGGCGATCGACAGGAAGATTTCCAGCTGCTCGCCATCGATATCATCCGACAGCATGCCCAGGCCGGCCTGGTAGGTAAATTTCACGCCGCTGATCAGTTCCGACGCGTTCGGTAGGGTGCAAATAACTTTCGACATTTCGTGTTCCCTTCGCAAAGCAGGGCGCCGTCGACGCCCTGCATTTATCAGATCATCCGGCCGTTTTATTCAGCGGCGAACGGACGCCACTTGGCGTTGCTCGGCAGGATGTTTTTGATGTAGCCGTGGTGCTTCGGCTTGGTGATGCGCAGGTAGCCGAACAGGAACTGGAACCACGAATACTGCGCGATGCCGCCGATACCGAATGGCAGCGGGATCTTGGTCATCGGCTGGAACTGGCGCCAGCCGATCGCGTCAGCGCCCTGACCCAGGTTCAGCAGCGGAACCGACACGGTACCGGGGATGTCGCGGTTCAGATCGGTGAAGGTGGTGGTCGCGCCGGTGCGGGCGATCGTCTTCACCAGACGGAAGTCGCTGATGCCGTTGGTTCCGTCCTGGCGGCTGCGGTAGATCGCATAGCCGGTTTCGGTGGCGGCCGCCGAGCCGGTGATGGTCAGCACGGCTTTCTTGCCGGCGGTGATCGCCGTCTGCGTGCTGACCACAGCAGCGGTCAGGCCTTCGCCCTTGCCGCCGATCGCGGCCACCGCGTAGTAGTAGTTGCCGGCGCGGGTGGTCGAGAACATCGATGCCGAGTCGCTGGTGGCGGCGTTGACGGTCAGGGTCTGCGGCTTGAACGCGATGTTGGCTGCGGCCAGTGCGGCATTGTTGACCTCGAACGGGTAGACCATCGGATTTTCTTCATCGTGGATGAAGGTGTCCATGTTGGTTTTCAACACGCCGTTGGTCAGGCGGATGCCTTCGACGTGACCGCCGATGACCGGGGTGTTGTTCTGACCAGCGGACCAGCGGAACGACGGGTCCAGGTACTTGTTCAGATCGTTCTGCACGCTGTTCGGCATGAAGATGTCGGTCGAACGGCCCCACGAACCGTAGCGGCTCACCGCGACGTTGATCTGCGAGATCGCGTCGATGCTGTCCATGCGCTGGCCGTCGAGCGAGATGATGCTATCGGCGCTCATGTTGCCGGCGGCGACTTCGCCATCGATCTGCGCGAACACGCCGTCGAACTGGGTCGGCGATGCGGCTGCATTGCCGTGGTACAGCAGGTAGTTCGCGTCGGTCAGCAGCTGGAGCGCGCCGTTGCGTTCTTCCAGTGCGGTCGGCTCGGCCAGGTTTTTCCCGACGGTCAGCACGAAGCCGACCTGACGCAGGGTCATCAGGAATTTCACCAGACCGACTTCACGGCTGTATTCGCCCTGCGCCGAGCGGACCACACCCATTTGGGAGTTCGTCGAGCCGCCCAGGAAGCCACCGACGTTCGTCTGACGGCTGTATTCGTCGACGATGTTGGTAGCGCTGGTCGATTGCAGACGGTTCATCAGGGTGAAGTGCGAGTTCTCCTGGATGGTGGTCTTCATCGCGGTGTCCAGCGACTGCATACCCAGCGCGCCGCCACCCACCAGGGTATTGACATCGGTCTGGTAGTCGCTGGCCTGGAGAGCCTTGGTCAGGTCGGCGATCATGTCCAGACCGCCACCGGTGGAGCCACCCAACATCGGGTTGGCGCCACCAGGAGCCAGACCGGCAAATTGTGCTGCGAGTGCGTTAGCGTCCATTAAATTTTCCTTTGAGGATGCTTGTTTTTAAAAATCTGAATCGTTGCCGGTCAGACGGTTACGACAGTGCGACTTTGCGGATCAGCTCGGCCGACGGCGCCTGGCCCTGACGGCGGCAGACGTCGATCGTGTTGAGCTCTTGGCCGGTGATTTTTTGCGCGGCGTAAGCAGCGTGCGACTTCACCATGAACTCTTCGAAGTTCATGACGCCTTCGGCCGCCGGGGCGCTCTTGGTCATATCCTGACCGATGAACGGCTTGTCGATCGCCATGACGACCGACTTGCGGCCGGTGCCGTTACCGCCCAGCTTGGCGACGGTTTCCTGCAGCGACTTGATCATGTCCTGCTGCTTCGACACGACGCCAAAAATCTTCTGGAACACGGTGCCGTGGCCTTGGACTTCGGTGTTCAGCGACTTTAGCATCTCGGTGGCGTCGATCATCTCGACCGGCTTGCCGTCGTTGCCAATCACGGTCAGCGACTTGCTCAGCATCTGCGCGTCCGGATCGATAGGATCGTCCTTGCTGTCCTTGGCGGCAGCATCGATGACCTTGTCGTCGGTGGGCTTTTTATCTTCGGCAGGCATGCCGCTCTTCACCAGCAGATCGGCGGTCTCGTCGATTTCGCTGATCGACTTCAGCAGGTCCGCGAATGCGGTCGGTTGTTCAGCTTTGCTCATTGAAATTACCTCGTTCGTTTGGATTTTTGACCTGATTTCAGATCGCCCAGAAAGCGACCTACCCAGTCCGCTGCCTCATCGTGAGACAGCGAGAAATTCCCGGCGGCGTACTGCACCAGGCCATTCGCGCTCTGATCGCTGGCGGCGCCGGACATCAGGGCCTTGGCGAGCATTTCGCGGAATTCGTAGTAGGACGACGGTGCGGAGTGCCCCGTGTCGATCGACTGCATGCCGAGCGCGGCGCCGCCGGTCTTGGCGCCAGCGTCGGTCGCATAGCTGGCTTCGAGAGCCTTGCTCAGATCGAAGCCCCCGGCGCCCCAGGACTTCGCCAGCACGCCGAAAGGGATCGTGGCGATGCCGCCGACGTGCTGATTGACCGGGTGCTGGCTCAGCGCGATGTTTGTCCAGCGGACGTTTGTGACCACGCCGACTTTGTTGCCGTCGTCGTCGATCGCAGCCGCCTTGTGCAGGATCTTGCCGCCGACCGACGGATACCATTTACGCGGCGGGTCCAGCTTGATCATGCTGTCCCAGATCATGTTGGCTTTTTCAGCCATATCGGTCTGGCCGGTGAACAGCTGGGCCTTGACGAAGGTCGATTTGCCGTCAATTCGGACGTCCACCGGCGCGCCGACCTCCCATAGGTCGGGCCGGTCGATGCCGTGCATCGCGGCGACCGCCGGCATGGACTTGTGGTCCAGGTCGAGGTTCCCGTATTTCAGGAAATGGTCAGCCGAATTCTCCAGCGCCTTGGCGAGAACGATATCATTCTGGAGGTCGCGGGTTTCGCTCGACGCCTCCAGATAGATAAAGCGCTTGTCGCCTTCAGCGTGCGGGGTCGCCTTCAGCATCATTTCGATGCTGAGAAGGTCGGCCATGCCGGAATTGATGTTGTCGTCGCGTTTCATATTGACGCCAATGTTGGCGTCACGACATATCGGCGTAGGTTACTCGCCGAGCACCTTGCGTGCTTTACTGATCACCAGCTCCAGCTGGCTCCGCTCTTCCACAAGTTTCAGGTAGCGGTCCTGCGTGGCGTCTGAGCTGGCCTCGATGCCTGGCTGCGCGCGCTCGATCTCCGCCGCCACCGATACCATGCGCTTCTCGGCGGATTTCAGGATGTTGCGCTCGGATGCCTCGGTTTTGGCCGCAAGCCC
>Ga0247815_10003958_pt1 | contig 10517 bp, 9 predicted proteins | sample UWRJL194509B1_FD_181014 | JGI IMG/M metagenome (GOLD analysis project Ga0247815, IMG submission 181014) | Plant litter microbial communities from Arlington Agricultural Research Station in Wisconsin, United States - UWRJ-L194-509B-1 | ecosystem: Environmental > Terrestrial > Plant litter >... | reverse complement strand
ACTTTCAAACATTGTATGGGCTCCTTTACAAGATGGAATGGAAAGCATCTCGCTATCTGCAAACTGGATGTGGGCTTGTAAAAATGAAGGCGAAGACGCCCGTTTATACGCAGCGGTAAAAGCCTGCTCTGACTTTGCTATTGAACTTGGAATCAACATCCCAACAGGTAAAGATTCGCTGTCAATGAAACAGAAGTATAAAAACGACGAGGTGATCTCACCGGGTACAGTTATTATTTCTGCAGCAGGGCATTGTGATGACATTACCGCAGTGGTTGAGCCGGTTCTGAAAAAAGACGGCGGAAATATTTACTATATAAACCTTTCAGGCGACCACTATAAATTAGGTGGATCTTCTTTTGGTCAGGTACTGAATAAAATTGGTGACGAAACTCCTGATGTTTTAAATGCTGTTCAGTTTAAAACTACATTTAATGCTTTACAGGAACTGATTAAAGCCAAACAAATTCAAGCTGGTCATGATATTGGCAGCGGCGGTTTAATTACCACCCTCCTTGAACTATGTTTTGCAGACCGTAACCTGGGCGCAAATATCGACCTGACTACCCTGGGAGACCAGGATATCATTGCAAAGCTTTTTTCAGAAAACATCGGTGTTGTTTTCCAGGCTGACGATGCTGCAGAAGACGTATTAACTGCCCATGATATTGCTTTCCATAAAATTGGAAGTGTTACTTCAACAGCAAAACTTGAAGTGAAAGACGCTTCGGGCAACTGGAGCTTTGATATTGACCATCTGCGTGATGTGTGGTTTAAAACTTCATATCTGCTTGATCAGCAGCAAAGCGGCCCGGTTAAGGCCAGGGAACGTTTTGATAACTATAAAAATCATGTTCTTGAATATAACTTCCCACTTACATTTGACGGAAAAAAACCTATAATAGACCCTTCTAAACCAAGGCCAAAGGCAGCAGTTATACGTGAAAAAGGAAGTAATTCTGAAAGAGAACTGGCAAATGCAATGTACCTTGCCGGATTTGACGTAAAGGATGTACATATGACCGATTTGATATCCGGCAGGGAAACCCTTGAAGACATTCAATTTATTGGTGCAGTTGGTGGTTTTTCAAACTCTGATGTACTCGGATCGGCGAAAGGATGGGCAGGAGCTTTTCTTTATAATGAGAAGGCCCGGTTAGCACTGGAAAATTTCTTTGCACGTGAGGATACACTTTCGATAGGAATATGTAATGGCTGCCAGCTTTTTGTTGAACTTGGCCTTATTAACCCTGACCATGAGGATAAACCAAAAATGCTGCATAACGATAGTCATAAACATGAAAGCGGTTTTACATCTGTAGCTATACAGGAAAACAACTCGGTAATGCTTTCCGGCCTGGCAGGTACTACACTTGGCGTGTGGATCTCACACGGTGAAGGTAAATTTAAGTTACCTTACGCTGAAGATCAATATCAAATTGTTGCGAAATATGCGTATGAAAGCTATCCAGCCAATCCAAATGGTTCAGACTACAATACAGCAATGATGTGTGACAATACAGGAAGACATCTGGTGATCATGCCGCATATTGAGCGCTCTATCTTCCAATGGAACTGGGCAAACTACCCTGAAGGTCGCAAAGATGAGGTAACGCCATGGATTGCAGCCTTCGTAAATGCCAGAGAATGGCTTGAAGCATAATATATCAAAAGGCAGTTTCTTTGAGACTGCCTTTTTTGCTTAACATGATTTACGCAAGCAGTGCCGGGCGGCAACCTGGCTGGTATATACATGCTCAAAATTTGGTATACACAGCAAGCTGAATAATACTATTATTAGTATGGTTATTCAAACCTTTCACAGCCTGGTTCATATAACCTGCTTCAATATCGAGACTTTTGCTGAAACGGTAACCTAAAGCTCCGTATGCCCTATTTTGATCGAAAAAGCTATTATTTAGTTCCTTTTTGTTCTGCAGATTAAAAAAAAGTTCATTCTGCAAGGCTATAAATATCCCCTCTTCAAAAGCTTTAAGTTCTTTTCCAACCGGAATAATAAATCTGGCAAAATAGCGGAAACGCTGAGAGAACAAGTGGTCCCTGCCGCTCCGCTCGATGAAACGCTGTTCCACACGAAAGCGATGTGAGGCTATTATTGCAGATATTTTATGTTTATAAACATATTGCTCCCAAATGCGGTGTTCAGTTAACACATTATTACTTGCCCCATCAAGATGCGTAAATGTTTGGTTCAATAGGTAACCTAACGTAAATTCGTTTTTAGCATTGGCGTAATAGGTTATCCCGGGACGGATCAGCACATTTCTGACATTCTCCCAGTTGTCTGCTGACCTCACCTGGACATCAGTATAAATGCCCCACTTGTCACTGATTTTTGTATTGTTGAGCATAAATAACCAACCAGTATGCTGATGCTGGGTTTGCGCATAAACATTACACGAAAAACCTGCTACAAAAAACAGAAGGGGAAATAAATGGCGCATATCTAATTATAGTATATTTAAGCAATTTTCAAATATGAATATAACAAACTTATCGAACTTGTTCTATATTGCGAAATGCCTGATAGGAATTATCATCTGCTACACCCTATATAAAGAATTCCCTGCATATCCATTTTATTGTCGCTCGTATCGGTAGCCATAACCATCTCACCGGATAGCAGCAATAAACTTGCTTATGACAGGATTATCGCCAATATTCTAGGTTGTTCGGTAGCAATTTTGCTATATCCCGTCTCAGAATAATGCAAAAATCCCCTGGGTCAAGCTGAACCAGGGGATCATAAATACATGAAAATTTCAAATTGGACTTTACACCTGTTTTGAGGATCAGAATAATCTGATCCCCAAAGACTAGCGATCTCAATCAATAATGATTTACAACATGATGCCGCTTTTAACAGGGCCAGACATCATAAAAAATACTGAGTATACTGGTTACGTTTAGCGGAGTTAAGTTACGATTATCTTTTGTGATTTAAAAGAGACAAGTGTCCATTATTTTTGCATCACCATTACTCCGTTCATAATAAACGTACTGCCGCCGTCAGCAACTATATTATACACTTTTTGTTTACCGCCCGCAGCTTCATCTTTTTTCCAAACCTGATAGATATCGTATTTGCCTGTTGCCTCATTTAAGCAAAGTACTTCTTCACCTTCTTTTATCTCTCCCATTTTCCGGTTACCGGTTTTGGTCATCATCGGATGGTTTGGTGTAGCCTGAAGAACCCTTGTGCTTAAATGAATAGACTGACCATCGGTTGTTACATTGCTGGTGGAGGCAATCAATACCAGACTCGTCAATGCATAGTTTTTTGCATCATGTGTGGTAAGTTCTTTAACCTTCACCACCGAGGTTACCCTGGTTTGAGGATCAATCGTAATCACTTCATCACCTGTTTTTACATCCTTAAGCAACTTTTTGGCACCATTGGCCATTGCTACTTCTTCATCGCCCGGGAAGCAAATATCACTGCCGTAGGTGGCTTCTTCTTCAGAAAGTGTTTTTCCGTTGTTCAGCACTTTATACTGCTGAAAGCTAAGTTCCCTTGACAAGATATAAGATAACTTCAGCACAAAGTTCTTTTCCTCTTTATTGATGTTATCAATATCCTGGAAGTATTTATCCCATACTTTTCCTTCAGCAGTGTAATCAGGGACTAATGCTTTATAAATTTTACCGTTTTCGTTGGTATAAAAAACCAGCAAACCGATTTCCTGCATACCTTCTTTGGCAACAAGTTTATAAAGATCTATTCTTTTTTTCAAGCCGTCATCACCAGTGATAAAAAAAGGCTTGCGTGCCTGATAGCGGTCGAGAATATAAGTATTATCAAATTTTACATAGGTATCTTTATCCAGATCAGCAATAGTATAGGTTTTCGCCTTATCATATTCGGCCATTGTTAGCGGACGTGGATTGGTGACAGTTTTCTCCTGGGCCTGTACATAATTAAAGGCTGCAACCAGAATTAAAATGAATGTTAGTTTTTTACGCATGTTTGATTAATAGTGAATATTTATATTTTAAGATATTTGCTTAAACGCATCGGCGAAAAGCTGCATTTCGTCCATACGTCCGATGCTGACGCGGCACCAGTCTTTGTCGTTAAATTTCCAGAAACGTATGCCTACCCCCCTGTTTGACATTTCTGTTGCAAAACGGGAACCTTCCATTTTTATAGGAAACATCACAAAGTTGGCAGATGAAGGAATATATTCATATCCTTCTTTTTTTAATACGGAATAAAGGAATTCTTTAGACGCAAGGGTCTTTTTAAGTGCCTCCTGCAGAAATTCCTTTTCCTGATAAGAGGCAATTGCCGCAGCAACGGTCGGTGCAGAAAGGCTCATGTTTCCAACAGCGTATTTAGACAGGTCTTTTAACGTCGCTGGTAATGCCACAACGTATCCGCAGCGTAATCCCGCAAAACCATATAACTTTGAAAATGTACGGGCTACAATTATGTTGTTTCCAGCAGAAACCAGGCTAATCATACTTGCGGCCTTCGGATCAGGAAGATAATCGATGTAAGCCTCATCAACAAACACTGGTACTTTCTTGCTCACACGCTCACAAAAAGCTTTTAATTTAGCGGTGTCAAGTACTGTGCCGGTAGGGTTGTTAGGATTACAGATGTAAACCAGACCAGTTTTACTTGTAATTTTCGCCTCCATGGCATCCAGGTCAAGTTTGTAATCTGCCGTAAGCGGTACTTTCACCCATTTGGCCCCTAGTTGCTCTGCATCAGAAGGAAGGCTGGAGTAAGAAGGATCGCCGGTGATAATCTCAGCACCGTTTTTTCCATAAAACATAGCCGACGCCAATAATAATGGAGAGGAACCAGCATCCATCAGAATATTTGATTCACTTACACTTTCATACGCAGCGATTTTGCTGGTTAGTTCCTTCATGTGCATAAAAGGATACTGATAGCTGAGATCCAGGGCCTCCTGTATGGCTTTTTTTGCTGCAGGAGAAGGTCCAAAAGGATTTTCGTTGGCCAGTAACCTGGCTTTCATGACAGGTGCCGAATCCAGAATAGCAGCCTGATCAGCCAGCCTGTCGTTAAGAACAGTTTGCTTTATCCTTTTAGGTATTGCAGCCAGTGAAGTAATTGCACCAGAGAAAAAGGCCGTGCCCCCGGCCAATATTGCAGTAGATTTGATCCAGCTGCGGCGATTAAATGTGTTTGCCATGATTGAGAGTTTATAAGTTCTATCCTTTTGTTGCTTTGGTTGGGTATGCCACTCTTGCTTCTGTAACGCGCCCATGTATGTCTGCTACGACACTTCGTGCCGATTCAAATGCGCCGGCCATCCAGGCGTTTAAATATGTTAAATGTTCACCTGCGAAATACACATTGCCATCTGGCTTCAACAGCGCCGGATAAGCGTTTTTACGGGTGTCAGCATTATAGACGGCCCAGCCCCCCATATTGTACTTGGTTTTATGCCAGCTAATTGAAAAAGAACGCTCAAAGTCCTTGTCATACTGTGGATGGATAAGGCGGCCCTTCTGCAGTGCAAGCTGCTCGCGGGCGGCATAACTGAGTTCGCCAACCTGCTGAGCCTTCTCATTAAAATTATAATACCCAATCAGGATGCCCTTTTTATCAAGGTAGTCATATGACGGATAAAATATCTGAGTTAACTCATTATTGGTGTGGGTGATACCTCCGTAGATATGTTCATCTTCCTCCCAGAACCTGCGTTTGAACTGAAGACCTATTTTACCAGTTTGGTTATATCCAATATAATCTATAGCGCGACTAACATCTGAAGAGAAATTGGTATTTATATTACTTAAAACAGGCAATGGTAAAGTACAAATACATAGATCTCCGTTTATTTCATGAATCCCAGTTTTGTCCTTATAGCTGATTTTTACACCATCAGTAACGTTTTGAATGGACGTAACCTCCGCACCCAGTTTAATCATGGGGGCGATCTTCTTTTCAAATGCCATTGCAATCTTGTCCATGCCACCTACAGCCTGGAACATCGTCATTTGTAATTCATAGGTATATTCGGCAACATTATAAAAGTCGGGGTCCATCAGTCCCGAGTGCAGCAAATCGGCCAGTTTATGGGGGTCTGCAATTTTGCCGGCCTTATTCCCTGCGCCCGGTGATTCAATATACCCCCTCCGGGCAGAAGCTTTGTATAACTTATCAGGGTCAAGGCCACCTTCTGCCATGAGGTATTCTATAATCTTCTCCCCATCTTCTTTTGTTAAAGGACTATCCAGATTACCGTGATCCATACTTTTAGCAAGCATCTCATTCATATAGCCTCTTACATCATTATGAACTTCGCGGTTACGGACTTTTTTATTTGATAAAGGACCTTTCCCCTCAGCAAAATAATAAGCACTTTCGTTTACGTTATTATAAACCTGAATAGGTATTCCAAGTTCTTTGCAGTAGTGTAGCGTAAGCTCGTGGTTGTGAGGAATGCGTGATGGCCCTGCATTAAAATATAAACCATCATCAAATTTGGCACTCACCTGCGCACGGTCGTTTTCAGTATGCAAACTTCCGTTCCTTACACTCCAGCAGCGCCCGCCTGTTCTTTCCCTGGCTTCAAGAACGGTGCATTGATAACCAAGTTTATTTAATTCATATGCAGCCGCCATCCCTGCCAAACCGGCACCAAGGATAATTACTTTTTTTCCATTACCATGTCCTTCGAGATCAAAGGGGTATGCGGGCACTGGTTTCATTAAACCCAGCGCCATCATTGCAGGAAAAGTGGCACCCGCAAGCAGGGAACTTTTACCAAGAAAATCGCGTCTTGTTATAGATTTCAAAATTTCTGAAGTATTATATTATAAATTTAGCTAAAATAAATTTTTCAACACCATTTTATCAAACGAAACAACAAATAAAAAGGTAATAATACGTAAACAATAATTTTATTGTACAACAAATCACTTAAATAATACACAAATTATATCAAAATAAGAAAAGACATAGTAAATCAACAATAAAAACACACCAACCAACAAAAACACCTTCCTTTGGCGGCCCCATTTCAACGGAATGAGAAAAATCTCAAATTCCTGTATCTTAAGAAAGGCATTATTCATTTGAACCAGATCAATTTAATCACCAGATAAAAATGATATTTCTAATTCCAAATAGGTTCACATTTGGTATATTAGTGAATAATGTTTTCTGCAAGCGTAAAACCAATACTATATGAACGATCAAAATATCTGTACCCACCTGAATGCCATCACATCGGTAAACACAGGTAGTGAATATGTATGTGAAGAGTGTATTAAAATCGGTAGTGACTGGGTCCACCTCCGCACCTGTCAAACTTGTGGCATCACTCTTTGCTGCGATAATTCACCCCAGAAACACATGACAGCACATTTTAAGAAAACGCAACATCCCGTTATTGCTTCAGCAGAGCCTGGAGAGAGGTGGCTATGGTGCTTTAAAGATGAACAAATGATAGAATATTAATCATGAAGATGAAATCGATTCAATACCTGTTTGTGGCGCCTGCCATTTATATGGTATGCTTATTTGCAGCACCTGCGGCATTTGCCAAAGCAGCTCCCAGGCAATTCTATCAATTGATTGTTTATCACTTGAAGGATAAAACACAGGAACAGCGGACTGATAAATATCTGGAGGAGGCATTTCTGCCTGCGGTACACCGCATGGGGATCAAGATGACAGGAGTATTTAAATCTGCCGGGATAGACACTGCTGCCGATAAGAAAATCTATGTTTTTCTTGCTTACCGTTCTCTTGATGAATTTCATCAGGTTGCAAAAAAGCTGGCCACGGATAAGGAACTGGCCTCAGCAGCCACGGATTATACGAACGCGCCATTTGACAATGCACCTTATATCAGACAGGAATCTATTCTCCTTGAATCGTTTTCTGGAATGACGACCGCAAAAAAACCACAGTTTTCCAATGCCAAAAACGAGCGTATTTATGAATTGCGCAGTTATGAAAGTGCAACAGAAAAGCTCTATCGAAATAAATTGAACATGTTTAATCTGGGAAACGAAATGGCAATATTTGACCGCATTGGAAGTCAGGCCATATTCTACGGCGAAGTGCTCGCCGGCAGTCATATGCCCAACCTGATGTACATGACCTCTTATAGTGATATGAAATCCAGGGATCAGCATTGGGATGCGTTCAGAAACGATCCTGACTGGAAAAAACTTTCAGCCATGCCGGAATACCAACACAATGTTTCAAAGGTCAACATTGAGTTCCTTGTGCCGGCACCCTATTCAGAAATGTAAGAAATGAAGTACTATGGCTACTGTTACACGTATCCCATCGATAGACATCCTGCGGGGAACAGTGATGATCATTATGGCACTGGACCATACACGTGATTTTTTCCACGAAACAGCAATGACTGCCGACCCGCTTGATCCGGCAACAACTTCCATAGCCTTATTTTTTACCCGATGGATCACCCACTTCTGTGCGCCGGTATTTGTTTTTCTGTCTGGTTTATCTATGTACCTCTCCGCACAAAACAAAACCGTGGGCCAGGCCAGCGGTTTTTTATTTAAACGGGGCCTTTGGCTCGTATTTGCAGAAATTGTAATCGTAAGCCTGGGTATCACCTATAACCCTTTGTACAATTTCATCATCCTTCAGGTGATATGGGCAATTGGAATAAGTATGATCATACTCAGCATTTTCAGCCGCATCTCATGGACACTTGTGTTGGTTACTGGTATCATACTTGTTTTTGGGCACGACCTTCTCATTTATGCAAGACTGCCGGAGACAGGCGCATTATCTATATTATTGAAGGTATTTTTAACTGCATCCGGCACGGTATTACCCTTAGACAAAACGCATTTGATAGGAGTGTTTTATGCTGTGCTGCCATGGACCGGTATCATGTTTTTAGGTTATGCTGCAGGAAAGTTATACCGGGTGGGATCTTCTGCCATAAGCCGCAAAAAGTTACTATTTATTATAGGAAGCGTACTGATCATCCTCTTCATTACTTTAAGGTTTATCAATGGATACGGAGACCCATCAGCCCGTAAATCCTATCCGGACTTCAGCCAAAACGTACTCTCATTTATGAACGTGAGTAAGTACCCGCCTTCCCTGATGTATTTCTGCATGACCATAGGCCCGGCCCTGATCATACTGTCTTTCCTGGAGAAAACCCAAAACAGTATTTCAAAGATCATATCAACTTATGGAAGCGTCCCTTTTTTCTACTATCTTATCCATTTTTATTTTCTACACTTTTTGCTGGCGATCGCTTTCTTTCTCACGGGCGGGCAAATCAGTCAGATTGTGCAGGTTCCATTTCTCTTCCGACCGTCAGTTTTTGGATTTAGCCTTCCAGTAGTCTATCTGATTTGGATATTTGTTGTAGCTTCGCTTTACAGGCCCTGTTTATGGTTTAAATCATATAAAACAAAGCACAATCAGTGGTGGTTAAAGTACATATAACTAAAGCACAAAATCATGGATAATATTCACGAGAACAACCCTTACTATTCAAGAACAGACGATACTATACTTCAGGTTGACAATACCGAATGGAAAAAAATCCTGCCGCCGGATCTTTATGCGGTGGCAAGAGAACAAGCCACAGAAAGAGCCTTTACCGGTCAATACTGGGATAGTGAAGAAATAGGCGATTATTACTGTGCCGTTTGTGGAAACCACCTGTTTAAATCAGATGCAAAATTTGCAAGCAGTTGCGGATGGCCGAGCTTTTTTGAAGCCATAAAGCCAACGAGCGTAGTATACAAAGAAGACAACACCTATGGCATGCGCAGAGTTGAAGTTACCTGTGGAAGATGCGATTCGCACCTGGGGCATATCTTTAATGATGGCCCGGCACCAACTTACAAAAGATTTTGTATGAATGGCATTGCCCTGGAATTTGAACCTGAGAAACTAATCGTTTAGCAGCAAAAATTATTGAAAATTAACCCGGTGTACTGACCACGCCGGGTTCAACTTCTACCTCCTGGTGCACAATCCTTGCTCTCAAACCTTTGAGACCTGAAACACCCTGCAGGTCTTCTATCTCAAAAATTTCCATCTTATCTTCCAATATACCCTCCGCCTGCAGGATTGAGATGTACTTAATGTATTCATCCTCTTCCGCATCGCTGGAATAAACAATTGTAATCCTGCCTGCCCGCGTTATACGTTCCTTGCTGTCTTTAATAAGGGCCTTATCAATACGCTTTTTCACGATTTCAAACCGTGCATTGTAGCTGCCATCTACATCAAACCGCTTTTCGTCCATCCTGAAGCGGATAGAGATTTTGGAGTTATAAATGAGGATCAGCGTGGTAACTTCCAAAGGATAAGGTAGTGTGGGCCGCTGACGAAAATGTTCATTTTCCATCTCACAAAGCACCCGGATTTGCCACAACCTAAGATCGTGTACCTTTTGGACGTTAAACCGCTTTCTCGGTGCTATTGACCGTCCAATATATAAGTTATGTTCTACGCCATCGGTTTTAAACCTTTCATAATAATGCGGAAAAATAGACTGGGC
>Ga0247815_10003957_pt1 | contig 10521 bp, 9 predicted proteins | sample UWRJL194509B1_FD_181014 | JGI IMG/M metagenome (GOLD analysis project Ga0247815, IMG submission 181014) | Plant litter microbial communities from Arlington Agricultural Research Station in Wisconsin, United States - UWRJ-L194-509B-1 | ecosystem: Environmental > Terrestrial > Plant litter >... | reverse complement strand
AAAACCATCAGGAGCTACACTAATTTCGAATTCATCATGCGTTAAGCCTCTTTTAAGCACGGATACAACATTAGGTTCGTCTTCAACAATGAGAATCTGCATCATATGGTATTAGTTTTATTCAGCGTCCGTACCGGACTACAGTTTTTTCGCGGAGAAGAATATCTTTAGTTTTTTGTAGTTTATTTTGGCCTGATAATCATAGAAAATATCACTGCCTAAAATAGCAATTACCCTTGGGTGGCCTAACGATACATAGGCATCATTTACGGTTTCAAGATCCAATGCTACCGCCGGGTACTTTTTAATAGTTAGCTTTCCAATTTTGAGCTTTGGAATTACTGTCTGGATAGTGGCAGAGGTAGTGAAGAGGGTAGTTGCGTTAGATTGATCACCTGCGAGTATCTCTTTGCTGTTCTGTTCTATAAAACCTTTGTCAAAAACCGAACGGGAGGCACCTGTATCAACTACTGCCCAGTATTTTGCACCGAAAACGGCAATTTCCACCAGGAGGTGGAAACCGTCGTCATTCAGATTAATTAATATTAAAGGAACTGAAATGGTACGCATTAAATTAATTCCATTTCTTTAAGCACAGCATTCATGCTTCTCACAGCATCTGCGCTTTTATTAAAAGTTTGTTGTTCTTCTTCGCTGAGGTTATAGTCGATAATTTTCTCCCATCCGTTTCGTCCAATGATTACCGGTACACCCAGACAAATATCATTTTGCTGGTATTCGCCTTCCAGTGATACACTACAGGTAAATAGTTTTTTCTCATCACGTACAATGCTCTCAACCAAAGCACATACTGCAGCTCCAGGGGCGTACCAGGCAGATGTACCCAGCAATCCTGTTAATGTTGCGCCGCCAACCATTGTATCTGCAGCAACCTTTGCAAGTACATCTTCTGCTAATAAATCAGTCACGTTTAAACTTTGGTAAGTTGCGTAACGTGTTAGAGGAATCATGGTGGTATCGCCATGGCCACCGATGACAAAGCCCTGCAGGTCATTGGCGTTACAGTTCATGGCTACACTCAGGTAATACTTAAACCTGGCGCTGTCCAGTGTGCCGCCCATTCCAATAATCCTGTTCTTAGGCAGTCCCAAAGATTTCAGCGACAAATACGTCATGGTATCCATAGGATTACTCACAATGATGATGATTGCCTCAGGAGAGAACTTAAGTATATTTTCAGCTACGCCTTTTACAATTCCGGCATTAATGCCGATGAGTTCTTCACGGGTCATTCCCGGTTTGCGGGGCAGTCCGGAAGTAATCACAGCAACAGCAGAACCGGCAGTTTTACTGTAGTCGTTTGTTACACCAGTTATTTTGGTATTGAAACCAAGCAGTGCAGATGTCTGCATCATATCAATAGCCTTACCTTCGGCAAAGCCTTCTTTGATATCCAAAAGGATAAGTTCTTCGGCCAGTTCTTTTCTTGCAATATTATCTGCACAGGTAGCACCAACTGCTCCGGCACCAACAACCGTTATTTTCATATGATTTGGGTTTTATGGGCTATGAAGCTGTCCTGCTCCTGCATGTTTTGCATGTTGACAGCGGCGCACACGACAGCTACATAGGTGTACCAAGTTATGAAATTTAAGGCGGCTTTAAAAAATGCTTTTTAAAACTTTATCCGGCGTTGAGGGTTTTATGAGAAAGAATTTACATTTGCTTCATATCAGCTAAACATAGATAACCGCATAATGGATAATACGCCAGTTGAAAAAGTTGACATCATGTCTTATGCAGGGAAATGGTATTCGCTATATTCCATACCAACCTTTATGGATAAAACCTGGCGTGAAACTATAGAAACCTACGTAATTCATCCTGATGGATATTATGCGGTATTTACCAGTTATAAGACAGCGGGTGACGATGAACAAAAATTTGTACGGTCTAAACTGTTTGTTGTCAGGGGAACCAGAAATGCAGAGTTAAAAGCACAGTTTGTATGGCCAGTAAAAGTTGATTACTGGATCATTGAGCTGGCAGAAGATTATTCTTATGTGGTAGTAGGTCATCCTAAACACAAATTCCTGTATATTATGTCGCGCAAACCTGAGCTTCCAAAAGAGCTGTTAGACGGTATCATTGAACGCTGCGATGCGAAAGGATATGACACTTCAAAACTTGTTTCGCAACACCACAAACAGGTGCTTGCTAAAGGGCAGCCTCATTCTTAGGCCTTTGTCTGCGGTTTCTTCCAGACCTGATTTTTCTACGGTCAAAATTTATTCACACCCATACTTAAGGCTTTAAAAAAGCGTAATTTTGTATATCAGTTTGTTTTAAAAAATTGATACTAATTACCCGTCTATGTATTTAATTTTTGATACCGAAACCACAGGCCTTCCTGCAAATTACAACGCACCAGTAAGCGATAGCAATAACTGGCCACGCTGTATTCAGATTGCCTGGCAGTTGCATGATGAATTGGGTAACCTGATAGAGCACCAGGATTATCTGGTTAAGCCTGACGGGTTCAATATTCCTTATGATGCGGAAAGGATTCACGGTATTTCTACAGAGCTTGCAGCAGAACAGGGCGTTGACCTGGCCGAGGTATTGGAAAAATTTAATAGCGTACTCTCTAAGGCTAAATTTGTAGTTGGTCAGAATATTGGTTTCGACGTCAATATTATGGGCGCGGAATTCTACCGTATGGGCGTAGAAAGCCCTATGGCCCAAATGCCTGTTCTGGATACATGTACAGAGGTAACAGCCGACCTGTTAAAGATCCCTGGGGGACGTGGAGGCAGGTTTAAGTTACCTACTTTGACTGAACTGCATGCGTACCTGTTCGGTGTACCATTTGCTGAAGCCCACAACGCAACGGCCGACGTAGAAGCAACCACACGGTGTTTCCTGCAGCTGTTAAAAATGGAGGTGTTCACACCCGAACAACTGCATACTGATAAGGAATACCTGAGGGTATTTAAAACACATAACCCACAGGTAATTCAGGGTGTGGGAATCAAACACTTTAACCTGAAGGCGGCCTCTGATGAGATCCGCAAGAGACAGGAAAGAAGTGAGGGCCCCGGTGTTTCCAAACAAACATTACGGGACAATCAACAGGAGCTTAAGCAAGCTACTTATGTGCATTTGCATAACCATACGCAGTTCTCTGTACTGCAATCTACTATCAATATTCCTGGCCTGATTGCGGCAGCAGCGGCCGATCAGATGCCTGCGGTTGCGATGACCGACCATGCCAATATGATGGGGGCTTTTCACTTTGTAAACCAGGTGCTCAATCATAATAAAGGTGTAGAAGCACGGAATAAGGCGGCTGAAGAAAAAGGTGAGACAGCGGTTGAAAAAATCCTTACACCAATTGTTGGCTGTGAATTTTACGTTTGCGAAAACCACCTGGATAAATCCAGAAAAGACAATGGCTATCAGATTGTACTCCTGGCAAAAAATAAAAATGGTTACCATCACCTCGCCAAGATGTCGTCGGTTGCATACACCAAGGGGTTTTATTATGTGCCACGTATTGACAGAAAGGTAATTGAGCAATACAAGGAGGATATCATTGTACTATCGGGTAACTTGTATGGTGAAATATCCAGCAAGCTGCTGAATATGGGCGAGAAACAAGCTGAGGAAGCTCTGATATGGTGGAAGGAGCAGTTTGGTGGCGACTTTTACATGGAAATCATGCGTCACAATCAGGATGATGAAAATGTGGTGAATAAGTCGCTCATTGCCCTGGCCAGAAAATATGAGGTAAAATTAGTTGCAACCAATAACACATATTACATCAATAAAAAGGATGCCAATGCCCATGATATTTTATTGTGTGTTAAGGACGCCGAGAAACAGGCCACACCAATAGGAAGAGGCAGGGGATACCGTTATGGGTTGCCCAACCAGGAATACTATTTTAAGTCGGGAGAGGAGATGAAGGCCTTGTTTGCGGATCTCCCTGAAGCCATCTTAAATATCCAGGAAGTAGTAGACAAAATTGAAATTTATAAACTGGCAAGGGAAGTTCTCTTACCTAAATTTGATATTCCCGGGCAATTTATCGTTGCCGAAGACGATACTGACGCCGGTAAAAGGGGTGAAAACAAATACCTTCGTTACCTCACTTATGAAGGGGCGAAGAAAAGATACGGAACAATTACACCGGAGATAGAGGAGCGCCTTGACTTCGAACTGCAAACGATAGAGAAAACCGGATATCCGGGATATTTCCTTATTGTGCAGGATTTTATCAGGGAAGCCAGAAACCTCGATGTTTCCGTTGGTCCCGGACGTGGTTCTGCTGCGGGTTCTGTGGTTGCCTATTGTTTGTGGATTACTAATATCGATCCTATTAAATACGACCTCCTGTTTGAGCGTTTCCTGAATCCTGACCGTGTATCTATGCCCGATATTGATATCGACTTTGATGATGAAGGCAGGGGCAGGGTAATGAACTATGTAATCAACAAATATGGTGCAAACCAGGTTGCGCAGATTATTACCTATGGTACAATGGCTGCTAAGTCATCGGTGAAGGATACTGCACGTGTATTGGACCTGCCACTTTTTGAAGCAGATAAAATTGCCAAACTGATCCCTAACTTAAAGCTGGCAAAAATCTTTACGCTGGATGAGAAGGCATTGAAAGGTGTGTTACGTGCAGATGAATATGAAAAGGTTGTAGAATTAAAAGACCTGGCAGAATCTAAAAGCCTGAGTGCTGAAACCATACAGCAGGCCAGAATTCTCGAGGGATCCTTACGGAATACAGGTATACATGCCTGCGGTGTAATCATCACCCCCGATGACATCACCAATTACGTTCCTGTGGCCATGGCCAAAGATTCTGATCTATATGTTACCCAGTTTGACAACTCTGTTGTAGAGAGTGCAGGTCTCTTAAAGATGGACTTTTTAGGTTTAAAAACCTTAACCCTGATTAAAGATACCGTTAAACTGGTGAGGCTGAGAACAGGAATACAGCTGGACCCTGATGAATTTCCAATAGATGATGTAAAGACATATGAGCTTTTCCAGCGTGGTGAAACCATCGGGATCTTCCAATACGAAAGTACGGGAATGCAGAAATACATGAAGGAACTGAAACCGACAGTGTTCGGTGACCTGATTGCCATGAACGCCTTGTACCGCCCGGGACCGTTAGAATACATCCCGAGTTTTGTAAGGAGAAAGAATGGCGAAGAAGAAATCAAGTACGACCTTGATGCCTGTGAGGAGTACTTAAAGGAAACTTACGGGATTACAGTTTACCAGGAACAGGTGATGCTGCTCTCTCAGAAACTTGCAGGCTTTACCAAAGGTGAAGCCGATGTACTGAGAAAGGCAATGGGTAAAAAGCAAAAAGATGTATTGGACAAGATGAAACCTAAATTTGTAGCCCAGGCTGCGGAAAAGGGGCATTCTCCTGTTACCCTTGAAAAGATATGGAAAGACTGGGAGGCATTTGCATCTTATGCATTTAACAAATCACACTCTACCTGTTATGCCTGGATTGCCTATCAGACAGCTTATTTGAAAGCACATTACCCCGCAGAGTACATGGCAGCGGTACTGACGAATAACATGAGCGACATTAAACAGGTTGCATTTTTCATGGAAGAATGTAAACAAATGGGTGTACAGGTACTCGGTCCGGATGTGAATGAATCTATTCTTAAGTTTTCTGTAAACATCAACGGAGAAGTGCGTTTTGGTTTATCGGGAATTAAAGGTGTGGGTGAAAAGGCTGTGGAGAGTATTATTGAGGAAAGGACACGAGGTGGGAATTATGTAAGTATATATGATTTTGCGAAACGGTCAAATACCAGGACGGTCAACAAAAAAGCCTACGAAAGTTTTGTCTATAGTGGAGCATTTGATAGTTTCGGATACCACCGTGCTCAGTTTTTCTTTTTAGGGGTAAATGATAAACTGAACAGCATTGAAAAACTGATTAAGTATTCTAATGACTTCCAAAATAGCGAATCTACCTCACAATCTTCATTATTTGGTGGCACTGTAGCCGATATGATCCAAGAGCCGGCCTTACCGGTAGCTCCGGAATGGAGCCTGATCGACAGGTTAAAATATGAAAAAGACGCTATCGGGATTTTTCTGAGCGGTCACCCGCTCGACAATTATAAGCTGGAATTGAAAGAGTTTTGCCAGCATTCAGTGCGTCACCTTTCTTTAGTGAACAAGGTAAGAATGGGTGATACCACTGAAGAGGTACTTGCTGAATTTGCCTCCCTGAAAAACAGGGAACTTGTGGTTGGCGGTTTGGTGGTACTTTCAGCGCAGCGCATGACCAAAACCGGAAAACCTTTTGGTACAATGGTATTTGAAGATTATAACGATACATGCGAACTTGCTTTATTTGGAGATGATTTTGTGAAATTTAAACAGTTTATGACGGATGGTTATTTTCTGCGTATCAGGGGACAGGTAGGTGAACGCTTCCGCAAAGAGGGCGACTGGGAATTTAAAATTACTGCGATTGAGCTTTTATCCGAACTGAGGGATAAATTTGCAAAGTGCATTACTATTCAGATTCCTATACAGCGAATTAACGACGATATAATTTCTCAGATCTATTCTATAATAGAAGACAATAAGGCAAATACTGAACAACAAAATTGTAAGTTAAATTTTACGATATATGACGGAGAGAAGAATATTTCATTGGAGCTTCCATCTAAATCGCTGAAAATCAATCCTAATAATGAGTTTTTGGAAAGCCTGACAGATTTACATGCTGTAAATTATAAGTTGAACTAGTGTCATTTTGACGCTACAATTTTAGTGGCATTACAATTGATTATATCTTTGCATAAATAAAAACAATAATTATGGCTTTAGAAATCACAGATGCGAACTTCGAGGAAGTTGTGTTGAAATCAGACAAACCCGTTTTAGTAGACTTTTGGGCAGAATGGTGTGGCCCATGTCGCATGGTTGGTCCGGTAGTTGATGAAATCTCAAAAGAATACGAAGGAAAGGCAATCGTAGGAAAAGTGAATGTTGATAACAACCCGCAAATCTCAACTCAGTTCGGCATCCGTAACATTCCTGCTTTATTATTTTTTAAAAATGGTGAAGTAGTAGATAAACAAGTAGGTGCAGTTCCAAAATCTATCCTTGCTGGTAAATTGGATAAACAATTGTAATCAAACATATAAATGAGCTTAAAAGGTCGTTCCAATCTGTTGGAACGACCTTTTAATTTATACGGCTGGCTGGTTACTGTCTGATTTAGAATCTTCTTGTTGTAAATAGGCGTTACTCCAAAAACTGAATGCAGCCAGTAGCAGCAAAGTACACAGCTGTTCATAAGTTATTACGGGGGTTTGTTTAGCCGGAATAGCTAATATGCCTAGCTTAATAGTCAGGGCCAGCAGGATAGCAATTGTAAACAGCCACTTCATATTTTTTGTGCTTTCCATCAAACTGTACAATCTGTGCGGCTTCAAGGTAATTGCTTTAATGGCATTTGCTGTCAGAACCAGGAAAAGAACACATAAAAGCGTATATTTTAAAAGGCCTATCATCGGGATCGGTTTTAGCTCCAATACGCCTTTTAGAAAATATGCCGACGAAACGCAAGCAAGCAGAAATAAAAGCAAATAAACTATTGCGATTCCTCTAAGTATAAATCGGCGTATAGTGGATGATAGCTTCATTCATTCCTGTATTATCAATGCAAGTTAAGTTTCTTTTATTAAATTTACAATATGGAGTCGTTTACTGATCAGTCTGAACAACAATTTAACGGTAATCTTGAGTTACTGGCTAAATCTGTTGTAGAAGGGTTCATAACGGGCCTGCATAAGAGCCCTTTTCATGGATTTTCTGTAGAGTTTGCAGAACATAGGGCTTACAACAGTGGAGACAATGTAAGGAATATAGATTGGAAGCTCTTTGGTAGAACTGAGAAGCTGTATACCAAGCGTTATGAGGAAGAAACCAATCTGCGCTGTCAGTTTGTGATTGATACCTCCTCATCCATGTTTTTTCCAAAACATCAATATAACAAGCTTAGCTTTTCTGTGCAGTCTGTGGCTTCGCTGATCTATCTCTTAAAAAAGCAAAGAGATGCATTTGGGCTCAGTCTGTTTAATGACAGTGTGTGGTTGAATACGCCGGCAAGATCCACGGTAACACACCAGCAATATCTTTTTAGTCAGTTAGAGCACGTATTGGCTAAACCTCATTTAAATGTGGGAACCAATCTGGAGAAGTGCCTGCACCAGGTGGCAGATTCTATTCATAAACGCTCACTGGTGATTATTTTTAGTGACTTGCTGAGCGGGATTACTGACGAAAATCAGCAGGCAGCTTTATTTGCATCACTACAACACCTGAAATTCAACAAACACGAGGTTATTATTTTTAGCATTAGTGATAAGGCTAAAGAGGTTGATTTTATGTTTGATAACCGCCCATATCAGTTTGTGGATATGGAAACCGGTGCGGAGCTCAAGGTAAATGCATCAACCGTTAAAGAGAACTATTTAAACGCCTATCAGGCATACAGGAAAATGATTGCATTGAAATGTGCACAATACAAAATTGATCTGATTGAAGCAGATATCAATGAAGGTTTTTCAGATATATTGACTGCTTACCTCATTAAGCGTAAAAAAATGAATTAGGGCTTTTGTGTATTCCTGTATCTGCTGAGCAGGTCCCTTTTAAAGGTTTCTTGTGCCCGGTAATATTTGCCTATTGTTTTAATCGGCAAGCTGTTTTTGAGCTTTGTATAATATTTACGTTCAATATTAAGATCCTTTTGTTTAAAGGTAAGTTCATTATTGATCAGGCTTTGTACCTCAGTATCGGAGAGGTCATCAATTTCCGTGATTTTTCTGAAGCTAATCAGATTTTCCCTGCGCTCCTGGCGTAACGCCGACTGTTCTGCCTGCCATGCATTGTAAATAGGCCAGAATATTTTTGATTCTTCTGGTGTAAGTTCCAGCTTTTCTTTCATATAAGAGATTTTATACGCCTCTATTTCAGAGCGTTTATTGTTGTCTCTCTGGGCTGAAAGTAGAAAAGGAAGAAATAATAAAACGGTGGCAGCAAGTATATTTTTCATTGTTGTTAATTTATAATTCAGACGAAAGATCATTTTGCGAATAATTATTCAAAATATATGTCTCGAGTTCTGCTTTGGTCATTTTTGTTTTTGGTTCATCAATTACACTGCCTTCTACATGATCAATAATATCCTGTTCATCTATATCATATAACATTTGTTCATTGGCAATCTCAACTGATGTAGATTCCTGACTGAAGTTCTGCTGATTAAGATAGAGCCCAAATGCAGCAACCACAATAAAACAAGCAGCCGAAGCATATTTTAACAGTCCGGAATGCCAAAGGCGTACAATCTTAGATTGTGTTTTGGGTTTCGTTTCTTTCTCCGGGTTAGATGTTATTGTATGTTCCGGAGAAGGTGCTATTGCATGTTCCTGAGAATGTGTTAGCGTATGTCCCAGAGTAGGTGCTATTGCAGCATGGCCTTCCAGATCGACAGTTTGTGCCAATATACGCGATTGCAGTTTTTGAAAATACTGGTCGGGCGTGCTGTAACCAGCATTGACAGGAAATTTATCCAACAAAGGTTCTGAGATTGACCCGGTATTATCTGTAGTGGCAAACTGGATACGGTCCTGCAATGAAACAAAATAGTTATCCGGAACGGTAAAACCTGACGCTGGTACAGTCTGCTTCAGTTCATCGAAATAAACGGAATTACTGATTGCGTCTGGCAGTGTATCAAAATAGTTTTCCGGAACAATGAATGGGTTTACCTTTTGCAGACTGGCCAGATACGGGGCTTCTGCTTTCCATTCGTTGTTTTCATCGTCAGTCTTCATTGAATTCTTTTTTTCAGCGTGTATATTGATCCTGTTATCTTCGGCCGCATGAAGTATTTTACAGGTTATCTGGCAACCGGAGGGGTATCAGGAGTTATTGTATGCGGTATAGACAAAAGTAAATCCAAAAGGTTTAAAGGCTGATATCATCATTTAGCATAAAAACCTCAATTTTTTTCACCGCAATATGGAACGATGCTTTGAGGGCCCCAACTGAAGTACCCAGAATAGCAGAAATCTCGTCATATTTAAGATCATCATAATATTTCATGTTGAAAATCAGCCTTTGTTTTTCCGGTAAGGTTAGCAACGCCTGCTGCAGCTTCATCTGGATCTTGTCACCATTAAAGTATGATGAGGCGATAAGGGTCTCTGATAACTCTGCCGAAACGTCATCGAGCGGTGTTTGGTTCCGTTGTTTCTTCTTGTTAAGGAACGTGATACTTTCGTTGGTGGCAATACGGTAAACCCAGGTATATAATTTAGAGTCGTTACGAAACTTAGCCAGATTTTTCCACACTTTAATGAATACTTCCTGAACCAGGTCGTCTGCGTCGTCATGATCAATTACCAGTCGGCGAACGTGCCAGTATATCTTTTCCTGGTATTTTGAGATAAGCAGGTTAAAGGCTTCATTACGTGTCTTCTCGTT
>Ga0247815_10003956_pt1 | contig 10523 bp, 6 predicted proteins | sample UWRJL194509B1_FD_181014 | JGI IMG/M metagenome (GOLD analysis project Ga0247815, IMG submission 181014) | Plant litter microbial communities from Arlington Agricultural Research Station in Wisconsin, United States - UWRJ-L194-509B-1 | ecosystem: Environmental > Terrestrial > Plant litter >... | reverse complement strand
TTCTAAGCCTGGGCTAATTCCAGCTCAGTAATCCTGGTTGATACGACGTCCCTTCCACACAAGTTACTGATGTTTGAATTCTGCCCAACTAATGACATTTCCATCACGCACAGCAGCCCTGTTCGTCTGATGAGGTAGGTACCACATTTTTACTTGTTTAGACGTCTAGAATTACTCCAGGAGGTAGCTTTGGGTCATCTGTCGCCGCACGCCGCAACCAGACACCTGCCGTCCGAATGCGTAAGACCTTGCCTTCATGCGGAAGTCGCAAGCGTCGTATCAGCGCCATCAGGTCATTCAAACTCGCTTCGACCTGTTCGAACGGTCGCGCTCGTACGATCAACGTATTGATACAGCTCAGAGTCTTCCCGACATCCCCACGCGTCCAACACTTTACCAATTTATCTATCGACGCTGACCTATGGTGTGCCGATACCCATATAGTCAGTGTCGTGATCGCCGGTAGGCCAAGCTTGTCGATTGGGTACCCGCGGCACGCATCGCGCAAAATAACGCACATCGATAAGCCATCGAGTTCGAGGTGTGTGAGTTCCGGCTCGCGCATAAGAAGCGACAGTTGGTCCCCCAGCTGAGAGTTCCATTTGAATACGATGCGCCGGACAAGTTTATCGACAGCCGAGCTGAGCGTCAATGCGTACGTTCTGAGCCCGGCCGGCCGACCGAAATCGTCGTGGTTCCGCTCAGCAATACAGACGTTCCAAGTCGACGGCGGTAACGTAATGGTACCGTTGCGGGCACTCACCGACGCCTCTACTGCGCGGATGGCCTCGGCTGGCTCTAATCCATTCGGTTGATGATCATAATGTGTGAGTTGAACCTCCGCGGTAGTTCCCGCCAGCAGCTGTTGGAATGTGTCGCTGTCCATGGCAATGTTCCTGGGTCGTGGTAGCCACGCATAAATCGTATTGAGCGCCCCAAGCCTTTTTGCGACGTCCTCCGGGAATACCTCGCGCGCGTTATCCGAGCCTTCCTTCTTGAGCCTGAGCCAGAGTTCAAGCAACGGCCGGTCGATGTAGCGTCGAACAAGCGCACAGATGTGCTCCCGATGATCAATAAGCTCGACGTGCAACGTCAACAGGTTCGGCAGCATAATAGCATCCAATGGATACTGGACTCCGCTCAGCCCGAAATGGCGCAATGCAGGCAGGTTGGTTTCGTTCAGTCGCTTGAAATCCGGTTTATCCCGTGCATACGGTAGGTTTCCACAGAGGTCCAAGTACAATGAGCGCAGTTTGACAAGTGGAGTCTGTGGGCACAGTTCTGCCAGAAGCAGGTTCTGGATCTTATCCAGGTTGATGTCAAGTACGAGGCCAGTGGTACGTTTGAGGTGCTGTGGTAGTGCTCCGCGGAGTTTCCCACTAGAATTGTCAATGAAACGGACGTCGGCACCACGAGAACGTGCGAGTGAGATGTGGAAAGGAGGATTACAACGCGTGCGGTCGTAACGGCCCTCGTCGTCGTGAACATCCAGCCAGAGAGAACTCGTCTGCGTGACGAGAAAGCGCCAGTTCTGGCAGACCCGCGACGCTCGCGGAAGATCCCATTGATCGAGTGCGGTGAAGATGGCTATCAAAAGATCGTCGTTCAGAGTCACAATTGGCATCGTGCGGGATTCGAGCGTCACCGTATGGTTGACAGTGCAAGCAGCGTGCCGGATTCGCGTTCCGATGCAGATCATCTCTTTTTGGTCCGTATTCGTAACAAGGGTAATCACAATGGGTCCTGTTATTCCAGGTTTCGAGATGAGAGATGCGGGATATTGACACATTAACTTCAAGACGATGGGGCTTTGCTACTGGTTTCACCAGCATTCGACGCCTGCGGCGTCGAGTACCCCTTGAACGTTCCTGCCGCAATGGCGTCAAAGAAGGGCTTGAAGGCCGAGCGCCAAGCGTCTTTAGCGCGGTCCTCCAGAACATCTCCATGGCTGAGATGCAAGGAAAAGACATCAATTGCCGCGAACGCCTTCCGCGTGGAACAACATACCACGGGATGATTCTGTCAAAGTCCCATGTCGCAACGAGCGATGCAGAATAAGCAAACTTGCTGTGAATTGGATTATGAAGGTGCTCGAGTCATTTGAGGGATAATGCGGACGTACGCGCGGTCCTTTGCGAGAGCGTTCCAAGCAATGGTCTGATGTCTTGGGTGGAATGGCCCAACGTTCAAAAACGAGCCGAGGAGCCCTAGAGGACCGCGAGGGTTTGGTGCGCCAGGTGCTGAATATTGTTCCTTCGGTGGCATGTTGAAGACGAGGTCTGCCGCAATAAGAGTTTTGCTAGGAACATGCAGCACTGCAAGGTCCTATGACGACAGAGTCGACGTCAGTGACCAATAGTGACCACCTGACTGCGCGAATCATGTTCACAAAGCAAAACGAACCTCGCTATGGTGGCCATGAAAGCATTCGACCTTGAGTTCGGCGTTGACGACGGGGTCGGGGCCCAGTGGCTGCTCGTCGCGGCCCCACACGCCATCGTGTTTTACGCCACTGCTCTTCTCCGAGCCTGCAACGCCTGCTACGCGGGCGCCTTGATATGCTTCTTTCCATTCCTTGATATAAAGCCAGTGTACGGCATCAAGTGCGACGATATACCTTTGGTCCTTTGAGGTTAGCGCGCCGAACGACGAGCAGAGGATGAACCTGGGCGGACTTGACAGGACCCAACTCATCAACTGATGCCTTTGTCTCATCGCTCAATGGAGTAGAAGCAGCTACCAGGACATCTCCGTTTGAGAGCTTGACGGCAGTTGAGCGTCCACCAACTGGAATGAGACCAAACCGGCTGAACGGCCTAGAATATGTTCTGAGCCCAGGCAGAATTTCGCGAATCTACCAAGCGCGCTGAAGTCAGAACACCACTGCACTGTAGAAGAGGGAGCTTGGAGCGCACAACGAGGTGTTCGGCGGGAGGCATTGCGCGAGCGTTTCGATGGGAGGAGGAAGTGTTTGAATCGGTCGTGCCCAGCCGCGTTCGGCCTGACCGCACCGATAACCGAAATCAAGTTAGGATATTGCTAGCTCTTTTTCAGGGTCTCATGCGTAATTGATAAGAGCGGGGTTTCTGCGGGACATTCGGCGAAGTTGACGAGCAAAGAGATGGGTAAAGGCTCGCGGGGACACGGATATAAATGCGCGGCTTGACCTCCTGTTCCCCGCTCGATTGCTTACTGTCGCATCCCACCCACCAACGTCGCCAGAGTATCATCTGACCAGTTTCTGGAGCTCCGAATCACTCGACATGCCGACAACCACGTACGATCTTGACGACGACGTTCTGCTCCTCGTCTTCTCTTCTCTCAATCGCTATCTAGGCGACATTCTCCATGCTTCTCGCGTCAACCAGCGCTGGCGCCGGCTAATTATATTCACCGGAGGACTGTGGAATGAGATCTATCGGGGTTGGGTTGTGCATGTCCCCATACCCTTGCAGGAGGCTCTGGATCGTAGCCAAATCGCAAGGCTCGAGCTGGTAGGAGAGTACAAACGCTTGGGACCGACAGCTCTGAGTACCCGCAATCGCCTTCGTATTATTCGTGTCTACATAAACCCGGTCGAGGACTTCACACGCTGGGTGGAGGTTGTCCGTGGTGGGGTGCCACATCTCGAGCACATGAGGCTTATTTTCAAGAGCTACTTTAGACGTTCGGAGGCGGATCCATCATATAACTCCAATTGGGCCACATTAAACGAGATTAATCTACCATCCCTGCGCGAGTTCACGCATCACCGAGTGGTTGTGCCGTTCGACCTGCTTGACCTACCAAAGCTGATGACGACCAACGTTACTATCAACGACTTCTCGCACGACATGGGTGTACTATTCGAGAAGTTCCCGCTGCTGCGCGATGTCCGCCTCATGCCCGAGAACGCGGACCCAAATCCAGTAATTACTGACCGAGTAGAGATGATCCTACGGAGAATGGCACAACTCGAGTATCTTGAGCTCAAGGCGGAGTACCTCCACGGAGATGTAGCCCGCTTATCTATTCGCATGCTGCGTCTTCCTATTCCATCGGTGACACTGTCCAGTTGGCGAGCAGATAATGAAGCTGATCAAGCACGAGGCTGGATCGATGCGGCACGCCAAGCGATCGGATCGGCCGCTCCTTGGAGAGCCATAATATCTCGCGAGGATCTGGATCGAGTCGGCCATACCATGTCGCTCTTCAGGTCTGTCTCTGAGCCGGTGACTGTGACTGTCGAGGCTATATCTACCCCAGGGCTCCGTCGCAAAGTCCGGGCTCGCGCTCAGCGAGAAATATCCGCCGGAATTCGGGCAGCATTGTGTGCGCCAGAGACACAGACCGCTGTGGTGTTCGGTCGTGTCGCATATCAGCAATTCTGTTTTGCCTTCCGCAGAACGGCACGGGATCAAGTCGCAATCGAGGAATTGACACTCATTCTCTCTCGCCACGACAAGGACAATCTTTCCGACATCCTCTCATGTCCGGGCAGGATTTATCTACCGCAACTCCAGAGACTTCTCATCCGCTCGCGACCGTTCGAACTGCTCGACATGACTACAATCGAGCTCGGCGAGCTTCTTGCCGAACGCATTGTCACGCCGCCAGCAGGACGCGTTCAGGTACGTTTCTCCGGAGTGGAGCTATATGGACACAGCTGGCACATTCCGCCTCACGCTGACATGAATGAGGAAATCCGGCCATGGACTTTCGTTCGGAATGCGCCAGTTGGGACACTATTCCAACTTGAAGCTGCGGAATTGAACCAGGTTGAATTCGCCTTACATACAGTTTTCTGATACAATCCCATATTCGACCTCATGGCCCATATTCTATCCAATGTCCCAATCGAGCAGGGAAATGTCAAAAAACAAACATCACTGACTTGTCTCAGGGCTACTTTTCGGCAAGTTTGTACCATTGATTTACACACAATCAACTAAAGCAGCAATTTAACCATCGTTGAACGTTTCCCTGAGCGGTGCCCATGGTATTATCGGTTATTAGACCTTCGAGAAACATGCTCAGGATCCTCACACGATGACGCAAACCTTGATCTTGGCGCCAGTAAGTGGTGGAGGAGTGAAATAATTGATTTCGAGTAGCCCTCCTCCGGTCACCGATGACTTGCCGACCAGAATCGGGCGCATGATGTGCTCGTTCTTCTCGCCGGTGGTCTCGCAATACACAAAGATAGGCAGGCTGTTGCCGCAACGATGCAACACTGAAATCAACCTCCTACGCGTCTTTCTACGATTTGAGAAAGGCTGGCTCAACGGTGCGTATGTTGATATCTGAGCTGGGGTGGAACATAATCTACTGCGACCGGACGTGACAGCGGAAGTCCGCGGACCGCGAATCGGCCAGCAAGATTAGCGATGAGTGGTCACATGATCTCAGCCGCTTGAGAGCCATAAGCGCGTTCGTGCGCTTAAACGCGACAAGAAGTAGCTCAAACTTTCACAATGCGATAAATCTGTCTATTCCAGAAAGTGCTGATTTTTGATATAGACAGTTTGCTCCATGAAAAACTAGATTTCTGTGAGATTAGACCAGTCAATTCAACTAAATAGCAACTCTCCTAAGGAGCTAAGCACGTCCGTGTCATCTTCTCCTCCATCGGTCCCGCTACTGGCAGGAAGACCTGCATATACTTGACCATCAAGGTTCACGGAGTGTGGTAGATGTTCGCGGTTGCCAAAAATGACAACGCCAGCCATGCGAAGCTGGAGACCGCCAGTTTTCTGCCAGCCGCGAAGTCTTGTATGTAACAGATCGGCAAGATCGATCGTAGATATTTCAACGATCTCATGTGGTCTCGAACGTAGGCATAGGTGCCGTAGATTTGGTAGTTTAACGTGTGCGCTGTTGTTCCGCAGAAAGTCGGCGAGATTATCCTTGTCGTGCCGCGAAAGAATAAGCGATAGCTCCAAGACATGCTCGTTGCCAGTCCTTTTGAGGGCGGAGCAGAACAAGGTGAAGGTTCGACTCCCCTTTATAATAATACTACGAGCTTGAGACTCGGTCGTCAACCCGCGTCCGAGATGGATGACGATCCGCTCTGAGGCAGAGCTTAGAACACGCGTGATAGACTGGGTGGAGAGCGAAACTGTGAAGTTGTCCGGCGGAACCTCGTGTCCATATGTTTCGAGATCACCACGAGAGAAACGGACGGTCCATTGCGGCTGCGACTGTTGGCGTTCCCCATCCAGCAAGTCGACTCGCCTCAAGTGCGCCTCGCACGCCGCTTGAAACCACCGACTGCAATCTCCGGCTTCAGGTCCATCTTGAGCATCGTAAAGAAGCTCGTACATCATGTATGGGATGGGCAGCGTGCATGTTGGAAACAACAAACGATCGAGCACGATAGTGCTGGCGAAGTAGGAGTCGATATCTATGCGATTGAGCCTGCCCAGGGCTGACCAGGCCTCAGCAGACAGGTGTTCCATCTTTCCGCGTAAGCCGAGGGCGATCCAAAAATCAATCACTGAGGGATGTTGGGCGAGGACTTGCTCAATCGCGTGGCCTGCGTCGACCGCTTGCAGTACCTCATAGCGAGCAACAGCCAGCGATGGAAGGTCGAGCCTCTCCAAGGGAACGTGACCCCCACATACGGTGAGATTGAGCAGCAATGGGAGGTTGTTTTTGTTGACGAAACTCCAATCGAGAACATCTGACTCGTCTATAGCACTGCTATAAACCAATCGTAGAATGCGAAGGTTTGGCATGCGTCAGTTTACCGCGTCTTTGAGAAAACTAAACTCAGTTACGAGATCGAAAAAGACTCGGATGATGGTGATGCGAAGTCGAATGTCTAACACCACCTGGTGCAACGAGTTCAATCGGCCGACGAGGGCAATAGGTGCTGATCGGGAGCGTGCAAGAGCGACATCTAAGGGAACCGTCTCCCGGATTGCCCAATCGCGGTATACGTGGCGCCAGAGCCACGGGGTCTGTATTGCGATGTTGCGCCACTGGGCGTTAACGTGGGAGGCATGTAGAAGATCGGGGTGATATGGTTCAAAGTCGGCGAATACTTGTAGTATAATGTCATCGCTAAGCGAGTAAATGTTGGGGGCCATAATTGGGTTGAGCTGGAGCAATTTTGCACGCGCGCCAGCTACTGGCCGAAGTGGCGTAAGGACAAGTCGATATCGGCAGGTACCGGGTTTGCTGTGTCTTCGTGCTCACGGCGGTCGGATTCCGCGCACCACCTTCAACGCATTTCAAGTGCCTCATCAGCTACCAGGCGATATGCGCACCACACTCGACAACCTTCCCGACGATGTCCTTCTCCAAATTTTCGTGAACTTCAAACCTTACGAACTGGATCTTCTGCATGCAACTCATGTCAACAGCCATTGGCGCGCTCTCGCGACCCAAACGCCTTTGCTGTGGCGCCAGGTGTTCTGTGGCTGGGCAAAGCGGGAGACAGTGCCAGTTCATGTTGCAATCGCCAGATCTGCATCTGCGGACATCGCGCTCGTGGGACGTTATGCCTCGTTTCACGATATCATCCAACAGAATCAGCAACGAGTCAGCTCTATTCGCGCCTATTTTTCTCCCAGCGATGACCTCGAGCATATTGGCGCTCTCCTAGCAGCTGGTATGCCGGTTTTACGGACTCTTCGATTGGTTAATAGCAGCAACACCGGCAGTACTATGCCACTAGACTGGTCGATTCTTAATTCACAGAGTGTTCCCAGTCTACGCAATTTCACAACTTATGGATTTTCATTTGTTCTCGAGACCGTGTGCCTTCCCCGCCTTCAAATTACCCGATATGAGGTGCCATTTCTCGCTGACGCTGGCCAGGCTGTTATCGCCCTACTTCTCCAGTTCCCTGAATTGGAGGACCTTGGCGTTGATCTCGGCCCGCACTGTGATATGAAGCACGACTTGCCAGCGGAGACACTGGCAAGTTTGGCACGTCTCAGACGCCTAGACTTCGAGGCCGCTGAAGACAGAGGCAATATCAGTGTAAATGTGGCCGAACGACTTATCCGGTCCGCTTTGGCCCTTCCGATATCACATATGGTTGTGAGCGTGCAGTCTGCAACAGATGAGCATCTGGTTAACGATGGTCAAGTATGGGCTCGTGCTGCAGCGGAAGCATATAGGGCCCGGTGCGGTGGATCAGGAGGAGCCACCATCAGAAACAGCTCGAACATTGTTGAGCTCAGTGAATGGTCCATTATATTCTCCCGCGGGGACATCGACCAGTCAGGTCACGACGTCCCGGAGGAGGTTCTCACACTCAGTCTTGTCGCGAGTGGCATCACGCGCACGTTGTACTCCTCATCCTCGCAACGTATCGTGCAACTCGCTCGTGGAATCTTCGGCGATTCTTGCGTAGCCCGTGTAGTTGTATTCGGCGTGCATGCGTTCGACGTACTCTGCTCGCTCGCGGCTGTAGGTGTTTGTGGTATCGTCGATCTGACGCTGGTCCTTTCGCGCCACGAGATGAGCGAAATTGCCAGTGTGCCATCAACCAGCACCATAGAACTGCGACTACCTCCCATACAAAGGCTTTGCCTTCGAGCACGACCGGACGAGATCGTTCACGTTTCTACCGACGAACTGGCTCAACTTCTTATCGCCAAACTCTCAACAGAGCAGAACCAAAAGCCGCACCTCAGGACGGCTGGGCTCTGTGTGGTCGGTAGTGTAGAACACCTCAGGGCCTGTGTGATTTTCGATGAGAATGTTTGAGCGGATTTTCATCTCCGATTGTCTTCAGGGTCGATTTAAAATCAGGCTCAGTGCTGTACGTGAGCGCGGCGGATGTGTAACGAACTGGCGTCGTTTGCAGAAATCTAAAGAATGCTGGCTTCTATGGAACACCACTCAAAGGCATGTGATCTATTAAAATAGCGCCTCAAACCAGGCTGCAAAATACCATTCCCCTAAAGGCACTGTGTTACGGCGCTCCAATATTTGAAATGACCTGCAATCAGTGAAATTAGCATTCCCAGCTTGTCAGCGTGGCTGACCTTAGCATGAAAGTTAACTCTCTTCTCTGTTGGATGAACTTGAAACCTCTCTGCACATTATAATGCGAGTTGCAAAAGTAGCTTGTGAGCGGTCTTAGTCGTTGTAGACTTTTGAGTAGTGATGACAGGCCTGCCGTGGACTGGGCAGATACTCGAAACCTTCGCGATATCACCCTTGCCGAGCCGTTGCAATGACGATGGGAACTTCTTTTGGCTGTCACTCAAGTCGTATGACCAACTCTGCAGCGCTGTGTCAGCGTGTTGATCAGCAAGGAACTCTTCGGCACTCAGGCTGACGAAGACTACAGCGCTCACGGCTCATCGACTCCAATGACGTGCTCTCCGACCGCATATCACATTTGCCTTCCAGTGTCAATCGCGAGATGGCCATAGGCCGAACCGACTGGTAGGCGAGAGATGTGGCTCGCCCAAACAAGTGAGCGTCAAATCCCTAGGTGCGTTCTGTGCAATCGCGTTTGAAGGAGATCTATGATCTTCCTTGGCAGCGACATCTTAGGGAATTCCGTCAACAGACCGGTGACCAGCATTCGCCGATGACACTGTAAACGGGAAGGTGACATGGCGAGCTGTGGATCTCAATGCCTCGATTCAGCGAGTGAACGCCGGGATTCTCGGAGAGAAGGTTTTCAGCGAGTTTCAGAGCGGAAATCAGAGTGAGGTACAATACTGGCCTAGACCAGAAGCGAGACGACCGGCGGTGGTCGGATGTCGGACTGTAGAAAGCAATATCTTGTGCAGAATCAGATCAGGGTTTGAAAGGGCATGATGATGGCAGTCAACGAGCAAGGTCAACACATTTGCGCTGCTTGGCCGGTTGGCCGCCGCACGGCGGCCGAAGTGATGCTAGCCGATTTGCATTACCGTGCGAACAAAGGCCCTGGAAGCAAGACGCCGGCTTCGCATAGACACCTATCCTGATGACGTTCACGTTCATGTCCACACTTGCGGCTCACGATGCTCTTTTCTGCTCTCGATCATCCAGCGCTCCGCCCTTCAATTTCTAAGTTCGCATGGGAGAGCCCCAAGACTGTGGATATGATCGAGCGCCGACTGCGGACGCGGGGGCGGAGGCGGTGAATCCTGTGGCGACTTGCCTTCGATCAAGTGAATCCCTCGGGGCATCGGACGTCGCGTAATTCTTGCTTCGTCAGCGGCACGCCGCCTGTGTCAGACTGCGGCACAGGCCCGCGGCGTGCGAGCCCAAGTCGACCGTTGGATCTCTCCTGCTTTCAGCCTATGCGACGTGCATCGAATGCTTTTCACTCACAAGCACATCTCCCCAATGCTGCAGGGATTTTGAAATCGCGGAGTTCTGCGACACGCGCACCACGCGGAATGACGCAGGAGTACCCTGATTTGTGTTCCCCGTCGAGGTTGTCAAGACGTCAGTCAAAGCACTTATCATTCGAAGTGGTCAAGCCGTGGGACGCGCGTGCGCCCCAATTCCTCTCCTCGCCCGCGTCCACGAGTCCATGGGGCAGGGTCAGCTGTGTATATCCATAGTGTATGATTTCATTGCGA
>Ga0247815_10003955_pt1 | contig 10524 bp, 15 predicted proteins | sample UWRJL194509B1_FD_181014 | JGI IMG/M metagenome (GOLD analysis project Ga0247815, IMG submission 181014) | Plant litter microbial communities from Arlington Agricultural Research Station in Wisconsin, United States - UWRJ-L194-509B-1 | ecosystem: Environmental > Terrestrial > Plant litter >... | reverse complement strand
AGTCAATTACTACAGGGTGAGTTGACTGACCTCAACACCTTGTTGGAGCATACCAATCTGAGTGGTATGCACCTGCCACTTCAAAATCATTATTTTCAACTAAGACAGGTCAGGGTACACATTAGGCGTGGCACGAAAGTCTGCGTTCGGTTCATACCAGGGAAATAGTCTGTGGCTGGTTTATACCGGAGAGGCCCCGTACTACTGAGGATTGATGGGTCCATCAAGCCAGAATTATGATAAGTCCACCGCGAAAATGCGTCATTCAGGGAGGGTGCGACGCTGCAGGGCTTCGCTACTGGATTTGGCTCATGAGAAGAGTCGGTTTGAGACACATTGAAGTGTAGTCTCTGAGTCATCAAATTTGGGCAGCCACGCGCGAGGGCGTCACCACCAAATGAGCGGGCAATGCGAGTATAGGGTGCGGCTCGCTCAAACAAGTAGTCCGCAAAGGATACGTGTAGTGTCCTTAGACCTGATTGGTTGAGATTGTCCGGAACATGTATCACTGCATGAAGCCGTCGCAGTGACGCACGCACTCAATGGGCTTTTAGTCCCATCAGCTCCACCAGAGCGATGATTGAAAAAGGTAGCTGGAAAGCAATAATGCATGCCAGTAACATCTGGGTCACCGCAAGCTCCTCTAGTTCGATCTTCGTCCTGTCCGTGGCACGAGTTATGACGAGCTCGTAAATGGCGCCTAGGGGCCCTGTCGCGACCTGGCTGTTTTCATTGTAGAGATTGCAGTGTGAAGGCGAGCTGTTCTATCGCTCATAGACTCTGTATCGCGAATATATGCAACGACGGTGGAGGCGAAGATGAACAGCCCGTCGGCATGATCTGTGAGCAAGCCGACATCTGACGTCGTGTACCACGCTTCGTCAAGCGGTTGCATGGAGAATGCGTTTTCAATATACAGCTCAATGTCAATCTTCATCTCTGGCTCGAAGATGTTGTGCAGCCGCATAATACGGTTGAATCCTGAACTGAAAATCGGACTGCTGCTGATGTTAGTCTGTGGCCGCGAAGTTACGATGAATTTGACACTTGTGTCGCATGCGAGGATCGCAATGGCCTCAAGAAATTTCTTCACGTTATTCTCGGTGCAGGAGGCAGCCTCAGTAATTCTCTCGACGCTACGTGAGCAGCCGAAGAAGGCCCTCGTGAGGAAACCTCGGAGGGTATATGCGACGCCCCAAAGTTCAAATACTGCGTTTGTGATATCGGGTCGCTATCTGGGCACAATGGCGACGGGGTGATACCAATGTGTGCCAACAGGTTCAGAGCGGACGATTGGTTACCAATGGCTTGCGACGTTTGAGTGTCCGGTTCTTCAGTGGTGTTTGACTGTTGAGCCACCAACGGGGCTGTTCTAGTCTCGACATGGGGCGGTGATAGCCAGTGGGATTGCGAGGTCGAGCGAACTTGAAAGTTGCTTAATAGTTGCCCGACTTTGGCCTTTGCCTTCTTCAAACTGATCATCATCCCTATCGTAACTTCAAGCTAGTTGGCTGGTCGGTATGTAAGAAACGAGGAGAGAGGGAGGACGGGAGTCAGAACACGCAGACATTGATTGCCGGCCGAAAGAGGGAGAGATAAACGAGTAAAGGAAGTTGGAAGAAGAAAGAGAAGAGAGTGTGCGACAGCAGAACAGTGCAGAGTTAAGACGGTGGGGATGACGATTGAGTCGAGGAGTGATGCCGGATCTGGAGTCGCCCGGTAGCATGCACGAACTCCATCAGTGCAGATGTGTTCTTCGGAACTCCAAGTAGGGTACGTACCGACATCACCTGATCTCGGAGCTGACCACGAAGCGTTGAGCGAAGGGCGGAAAAACGTGTGCATCGGAGGAGGAAGTGGGTGACCGTCCCGACCTCACCACAGCGGAGGCACTGCGGCGAGTCGACACGGCCAAACCTGTGAAGATAAGCGTAATCACGAGCGGAGCGGCGGTGTCCCAAGTTTGAATGTCAGTTTATCTTCCCTTTGAGTAGTCAAAGCAGCTCTTGGAGTCTTTCGAGTCATGAATACAATATTCCGCAGGCTCATGGCACCTCGCCCACCTCGGGCCTACGGACGGAGCTCAAACATGGTCGATCAGGTCAAACCACGGATGACACGGGAATCGATTATCGCTGTAGCAGGATTACGTGTGACCTGATCTTAATATGCCAGTGATTTTCGGCCGCGATGATTGCAAGTCCGGTCTCAGTTGCTTTGCGCAGTAGCCGAATCCCCGCTGAGTGCTTCTTCCTGCGCACTACAACACTGAAAAGGCATCGTTCGAGCATTCAACTCAGTTTAGTTCCTTCTTTCAGATGAGAGGTGCGTCCTTTTTCATCTTGTGTCTGGCCTAAGGTCATTGTGGACAGTGTACAAGGCTGGGATGCAGTAGGAGCTGAGCCATGTGTGGCAGGCAGCGTAGCGGAATTCGATATCATCTCACTCTCTATTCACGCATCGTGACGAGCCGGCCATCCACCGAAGCTGCCACAACGGTCAGCCGTCCGTATGATCGGCACTTTAGAAGATTAATGTGGTCTCACTTCATGACCGCGAACCCTTGCTTGGCTTCGAAATTACTTGAAATCACACGAGTTCGACCGTGCCGTACTATCAGTGAAGCGAGAAGCATCCAGAATAGTTTGAGAAGCATTAAACCGGGCGCGGCATCATAAGCGCTGGTCTGTTGACAACGGACGTGAGTATCAAGGCTCCCCTCGCGACGATGGCTTTGCGCAATACCTGCGCGACGGCGGGTCCGCTGGTTCGCCGCGTGATAGGGGCTTCGCTGGCCCACCATGCGATGGAGGAGGCGATCGTGGCGAGATAAGGTCGATGGTCACACCTGTGTCGCCGACCGGCAGCGTTAGGTCGGATTGCGAGCGGAATGCGAGCGGGAGGAGTATGGCTGGGAGTCTTGCTGCGCGAACGTCGAGGACAGACGCAGTGTCCTGCGGCAACCTTTGGCATTGTCCTTGATCATGGCGCGCCAGAAGGTAGTTGTTCCAGGTGCACCCTCCGACGCCATGTCCATCCTCAGCTCACCCGCTGCATCGCTCAAAGACGTCGCCTCCGGCTCCCTCGTCGACTCTGTCACCGCAGGGTGGGGTTCCGGTGCCGACGGCATCGCAGACGAGAGTATCGGGTTACACGGCCTCAGCACACCGCGCGGAACTACGATTGGAAATCCCGCCGCACTGTCGCATCGCGATTCGATATCGAGTTCTTCATTACTCACCACGCAGCCTCCGATGTCGCCTGCGGCTAGTCAGCCGCCGACTTCGCCGCTTACGGCGGGTGGTGCGACGCTGATGGGGACGTCGTCGAGGCTGACGTCGTTGACTCCGCGTAGCTCGGATTTGCATCGAGAGTCAATCTCGGGGTCACTACCTACCTCTCCGTTGGCAGGTTCTCCGCATCCCAGCGTGTTGCGTACGTCTACATAGCCAGGCGCTTCGCCGACTTCTCCGCATGTGATGCGGGCAACTGGGCATCGTGCCGTTCGCTCGAAGAAGAGTCAACGCTCAGTCGATTCGGTGGTAAGACGCAGGAGCGCAGACGCCGCTCAAGGAACTTGAGACGCGGTTGTTGCTAGATTCCGAACTGGAGCAAGTGAAACTATTCGAGGTTGATCACTTGTTCGTCGTGTCGTATCTCACGGGCTAGAGCGATTGAGGCGGATCAACCATCATTCCGTCTCGTGACATTCTGCGCATGTTGTTGTGTCACCAGTTTTGTATCAGTGCCGTTCTGTGTTCTTGCATGTCCTGCTTCTGGTCTCGCACAACTGTTTCCATTCCATTTAGACGCCTCTGCCAACTATCCAACCTTCTGTTGTGTCAGGCACGTTCAAAATCAAGATGTAATGTCTCGTGGCTCTTGGTTTGCAGACCGATTACCAAGTATGGCCGATCTAGGTCAAATCTCGGACAGCGCGCTACTCTTGCCGTGATCGAATCTCGCAAGTAGCTCGGAACATGCTGTTGATAGCACAATGGTACCGGAATCATAGGAAGAAAGCGTCATTATTCGCGCATCCAACCTAAACTAGGCCAGTGTTTCATGCACGCGACACTTCTTCTCCGTTTTGCATCCTGCTTGAGATCAGGGTGGACTTCACGACTGATGCTTCGGCGAACTAGTGTTAGCTAGCGTGATAACGTTAAACCCTGATATTGCATCAATTCCACTAGAAATGGCACTGTTTCGGGACAAGGCTTTGGAGATCGGTCAGACCCGTATTATCAGCGAAGCGAGAAGCTATCAAGATACTTCGAGAAGCACATGATTCGGTGCTTCGTCGCGATCTAGCACTTTTTGCACGTCGTACCATCTGCCCCTCTTCGTTCGCACAGACTATAAAGCTGACTGTGTCCCATCATCCTTCGGTCAGTAGTCAACTCTCAGCTTCACCAACGCTCATCATCTCTCCACAATGCTTTTCTCGCGCTCGCTCGTAGTTGCGACTTTGTCTCTGCTCGCCGTCATCACTGATGGTCGGCCCGTGACCGGTACGCACTATTGTGCCGGTAGTCGGCGATTGCGCGAGCTCATGACCTTTCCTTATAGAAGAAGCCAGTGTGAACGCGTTCGAGAACCAGTATGGCACGAACGAGGCTGAAATGACACAATCATCGAGCCGAGGGAGTGGCCAATATATGGGCGCCAAGTTTAAAAATGCTCACGGTAACAATAAATTCCTGGGAGCCCAATATGATTGAGTGGAGATGGATGACATTGAAGATGGTAGCGTTTTGGGTGAAGTCTCGGGCGTCGTCCCACCATAATGAATGGCCAGATATCCGAGGTAGACATTGCACAAGAAACGGTTCATAGCCACAATCTGGTTTCTTCTCCGGTCAGATCACTAGAGTAGATCCGAATCCGGCCATGGTCCCGTATCTCGCCGTTGCTCATTGCATGTTTCACTCTTGCGCCAATTATTACCGTTTGATCATATGCGAACGTTGACATAGTCGCCGATTTTGCTATCACCGTCACATTTCAAATCAAGTATGCCCAACTGTTTCAAAGTCGCCGAATTAGGTGATCCCGTGGCGCGTCGCGTTGTGACAACTCTGACACTGACGCGCATCTTGACCGTCATTGACAACCTCCCCGCCGTCGGCACAGAAGTAGATCAACATCGACTCGCTGTTCGAGGATGTCGGCTTCTACATCTCACTCACGCGCGCCCGCTCTGAGGCGCTACGCCATGATCTCTTCCACGGGACACTTGAGCTGGTCGAGAAGGTTCCAAGAATGACAAGGCCAAACGTCCATGAGATCGTCGCTAGTGCATCAAGCAACATTCGCCTATTGCGTGCATTTGAGATTTACATAAGTGATCATATTTGCGACCTAATATATTGCGATGCTTGTGCTTTCTTGATTCAAACTTTTATGGCTGATCTCGAGTAGAGTGGTGGTTGGATTGTTTGTGCGGGTTTGGTCGACACCTTGTCTTTCCATCGCGCTGTATGTCGTTCTGATTGTCTTTACTACACCCAAAGACCAAGCGCACGAGTCATGTCATAATGGGGCGAGCAAGGTCATGTCGACGCTTGCGTAACCAACAAGCACCGTTAGGTCAGATCACGAGCAAAGGGCTGGCATGCTCTCGCCGAGCTGGGCGATGTCACTCTGCGCAGGACAGCGATTTCCTAGTGGCGCATTGAAGATTCGCAGCCCGAACGAACGAAATAGTGTTGGGAGTCCTGCTGCGTGAATGTCGAGAACAGACGCGAGCCCTGCGCCGAGCTTTGGCATGGTCCTTGATCATGATCCGCCAGAAGGTATGTCGCCCTTTCTCGTTCGTTTGGGCATGACTAATACCAGTTGGTATAGGTACACCCGCAGGTGCAATGTCCATCTTCAACTCGCCCGTCGCTTTTCTCAAAGGCGTCACCTCTGGCTCGCTCGTCGGTCCCAGCCCCTCACGCAACGCACTCGGCACCTCCCTCCCTGGCACCGCCCAATCCACAAACGCACCTCTACCCGATAACGACTCCGCCGCTGCAGGCTGGAGCTCCGGCGCCGATCGTATCGTCGACGGGATTATCGGGTTACACGGCCTCAGCACCCCGCGCGGGAGTACGTATGGAAGTCCTGCCGCACGCTCGCATCGCAGTTCGGTATCGGGTCCGTCGCCACTTGCTATGCGGCTGCCGATGTCGCCTGCGGGTAGTCAGCCGCCGTCGACACCACTTGCGGCGGGTGGCGCGACGCCGATAGGGAGGACGCCGAGGCTGACGTCGTTGACGCCGCGTAGCTCGCATTTGTGAGTTAGCTTCGGTCTGGCTGGTGATTTTTATGACTGACATCCAGTAACAGCTCGTGACCAGACGCCGAGTGAACGGTTGCGGGACGCGTTGCGTCCGACGGTTAGCCGACACGCGTCCGCTGCACCGAGTATCAAAAGCCCGGTCGCCTCCATCCACGATCTGAGGAGGGCACCCGGGTCTCTCCATGACGCCAGAAGCCCTGCTGCGTCTGTACAAGACCAGAAGATCCCAGCCTCGCGCCTGTTTGCGACCCACGTAGCCCGGCTCCGTCGGTGCATGACGCCGGGTCGAGGAGCTGTAGCAGCGGCGGGCGCGTACCAAGCGCGAAGAGTCCGACCGGAAGTTCCAGGAGCTCTTCGGTGCCCACAAGTCCCAGTAGTGCCGGGAACAGAGGCGCAACACCACACCGATGGCGGGCTCGTCATCGCCAATGAATTCGATGAGGTTGATGTTGGCGAAACCGACTGAAGCTGGTTCGTCATTGGGATTCCCGCCGGAGAATGAGGAGCACCACCTACTGGCGCATTCGGATGGGGCACGGTTGACCAGAACGCGGAACGTCCCACTTCGGGATGAGATAGGGATTGGCAGGGGACACCAGGCAGGAGTGGGTCGAAGACGTCGGGCCCGGCGAATCCAGGCGGACCAAGGATCTATTCGCCGGGCGGCGCGTCGTTGGCCGCTGGAGCGAAAAGCTAGCTGCGAGTATCGCGAGGAATTATACTGCCCCGCCTGGCTCGAGCAGGTCTGTTGCCCGCTCGATGGCACAATCTCCAGTGGCATCGGTCCAAACGCCATTTGCTGTACCATCAGCTGCACCTGCTGCGCCAGTATCCGTCCAACCAGTGTCAGCTATGAGCAGCCGCTCGGGACCGAGGATCTATGCGCCATCCAAGCCATCACCTGCGCCGAGCGCTGCTCAAAGCCTTGCACCATCATCACACGTGAGGAATCCGTATGAGCAGATGTCCGGCGGGTTCGGTACGCCGAACCTCATCAATGCGCATTCTCCATGTGCCGCGTCCCGGCAGGGTACGATGACTGGCAGGTCGGCCGTACCAAGCTTGCTCGATCTGCGCTTCCGTTACGAGGACAGCGAGTGAGGATATGCGCACGGCGAGGATCCACTGCGCACACCGAGCGGAGGCGGTGGCGGCCCTGCTTGGGACCCGCTTGCAGCACCTAGCGGCGGAAACGTACGTGCGATGGGATCGTCACATCCCCCGTCTGTTTGCAGCTACTCTGGAATGCCGTCCGCGATGGGTTCGCCAGCATCGATCTCACTGTCAGGCGTAAATCCCGCGCTCATCATCATGCCCGAGCTACCATGGAACACGACACCCTCGTGGGCGCGTCACTGCTGGCAGGCCGCCTGTGTAAAGCTGCATGAGCGTGTACAGGGCGAACCGGACGAGGCACAGTCGCCCAACTCTGTCCGCTCGAGGAAGAGCCAACGTTCAGTCGACTCGGTGACGATGCAGAAGTGGCAGGACGAGGATGTCGGGCCGGAGCAGGTGGAACTGTTTGAGGAAATGTTCGAGGCTGATCACAAGTTTGTTGTGTCGTATCTCACGGGCCAGAACGCTTGAGACGGGACAACCATCCCTCAGCCTGGCAACATAGTACGCTTGTTTCTTGCTGTATCATCAGTTCTATATCTGTGTTCTCGCATATCATGCTTCTGGTCTCGCACAACTGTTCCCATGCCGCGTAGGCGACTCTATACCACTGTCCTACGTAGCCTTGAGCTGTCAGACCATTTGCATTGTTTTGAGGGTGTTGTACAGCGGTGGTTTGTAGATACAGCCTAACTCTTCTACAATCTCATAATGTTCACGCTACTCTGTCATTCAACCCGCACTTCTGCGCCTGCTTCCCGCATCATCGCCACTATATTCTCTCCAATATCGCAACTGCCTTCAAATCCAAGTTTGAGCTTGACCCAGCGAGGCACACCATGTTCATCACGTGGACCATCCTGCGCGCGCATCCTCGCCACCCGCACGAGCTGCGACTCGACCACCCGATGGTGATCCTCGAACGTTGCGCTATAAAGCTCGAACAGATGAAGTCGGGGCCACATGACGCGCGAACCGTTTTTCGCACCCGCTTCTATTTCGAGCCCATCCTGGCCCATGAGGTCTAGCAGTCCGTTTGGGACGACCATTCTGCCGCTGAGTTGCATTACTTCTAGTCGCTCAAGTGTGACAAGAGCGTCGAGGTCAGCCTGGTCGAATTTATCCAGACGTCGAAGATCGAGATTCCGCAGGTGCGCACGGATTCGATATAGCCAGGTTGCCAGAGCACTGAACCGTCCGCCGATCATAACGAGCTCACGGAGAACAGGTGTTGCAAGTCCGTCCAAGTATCGTGCTAGTACCTTTTAAACTGCGTGATGGATCCAGAGCAGGTCGAGGTTTCGAAAGACAAGGTGCGGTGGCTTCTCAGGAAGCTCGACGGTGCGTGCATGAAGTGGAAGCCACTTCGCGTCTGCGTACCGTCGCGAGAAGAGGTCCCAGATTGACGCCTTCAGAACACGCTGGACGATCTCCAACGTGTAGAACTCATTCTTATGTACATCAGCCCTAGGCCAATGCCGGACGACCTGTGGGATGTTGATGATGGAAATGGCCCGCAAGGCGGAGGTATCAGGAAGGAGCGCCTTTCCACGCGGGATCGTATCGTCGTGGATATCCGCTTCCTCCTGATCACTATCCTCAACGGTGAACGTCCAATAATAAGCCCGCGGCTGGCGGGCGAGCTCGAGCTTTCTCAACTTCGGTGTTGGATGGGTCAGCATTGCAAGTACGCGCGTAACGGCCGGTGCGCCGTACAACATAATGGTGAATCGGCGCCATCGGTGCGAGTTCCGTTCGAGTGCCGAAAATATAGGCTCCATAGAGGCAATTCCCTCCTTCGACACGCAAAGAAAGTCCATAACGATGTCGATTGGCGCATCTCGAGAGCGATCGAGCACGATGTAGACATAACTAAGCAGCCAGTCGACTATTGACTCATCGCTCCAGATGTCTGGAAGAGTAACGTAGTGCCATAGAGTAGCACGAGTGAGCGCTACGGTACGCCAGTGTTGACAGACTGCCGCTAGAATGAACGGTGCTTGTGCTCGCTTGGATTTGAGCGTAGAATCTGCACGTTGACATAGTCGTCAGGTCCTGCGCACAGATATGAAAATATCTCTGCGAAAAGTTCGTCGGGACAAGAAATCAAAGACTTGGCGGCCAATCCCGATGAAAGATATGTCGCTTGAGACGTACTACCGGCGACATCGTTGGATGCTGGCGAATCTGGAGGCGGAGACGAAGAGGACGACATGCGCCTCGATGATATGTTGTTCAATTATACTCGCCGGATACTGCCCGGGAGTTGGTTCCGGATCCGCGAGCTGTTGTTGGTGGGGGGGGGGGATATGGTTGGTAGCGTTGATTTTCAGACGGATGTGGTGTGACGACAGCCCGCAGGCGGACAGCCAAATCTCTGTCACATCATCATGTCCATGCACCACCAACATCACTCCGCAAATGCGGAGAGACACTTCTGGGCTCATCGCTAAGTCACCATCGTTAATGCCACACAGATCTGAATGGTACTCGCATGGCGGGTCGATTCCAAACTCGCTGCCTACATCGCTGCAGACTCGCTCACTGAAAGCGCTGCATACTAAAGTGTCGAATAATTCACAAAGTTTGTTGGGCTATTGAGAGAGCGCGTCTGCTGGAAATGGTCGTCTCGCCCTGAGTCGAGCGCTATCGTATGATCGATGCAGACACTAAATTACAATTTCGAAAGCTCCTGATCAAATATTGCGTGGGCGTGTGTACGAGAATCCTGAACCACAAATCAGTCGCCGTGATACGCTACGCAAAGTCCACAATGTCTTGCTGCGGCTGCGTATAACCGCGAGAACTCAAACCTTGCGTCTGACTCCGACCCACGTTAGCCCGCTACGTTTCTGCAAGAGGCTAGGATGGGCATTCAAACGGAACATGTCTCCACCTTGAGAACAAAGAGTCAGACAGGCAGCGTCAGAAGCACCTCGATGCCAGATGAGCCGCCGTGGCGCCGACAACAGGAGGGCAGCGCCAATTTAGTTGGTGGGTTTGTCATCAGCGACGGGCTCAACAGGTTTGGGATGGCTAATCCAACCCAAGAGAGCCTATTACAGGGCGCATGGTCTGCCAATGGAGGCGGGAATTTGGCTATACTGTAAGGGTAGCCC
>Ga0247815_10003954_pt1 | contig 10525 bp, 5 predicted proteins | sample UWRJL194509B1_FD_181014 | JGI IMG/M metagenome (GOLD analysis project Ga0247815, IMG submission 181014) | Plant litter microbial communities from Arlington Agricultural Research Station in Wisconsin, United States - UWRJ-L194-509B-1 | ecosystem: Environmental > Terrestrial > Plant litter >... | reverse complement strand
ACCAATGAAGGGAATGCTGATATGGGCGCCCATCTCGCTGAAGTTCATATTGCCGCAATGGGGATAGAAAAAATTATTCCCCGGCGTGAGCATCTGGGTGTTTTTTTACGGTTACTTACGCGTAGCGCTACAGGTCAGCCGATAACGACGTATTCCAGTCATTTTAAGAAACCGAGAGCAGGCCAACAGATGCATATCATTCTTGTAGATAATGGCAGATCTGCCCAACTCGGCCGGGAAGACTTCAGGAATTCCCTGAAATGTATACGCTGCGGCGCCTGTATGAACACATGCCCGGTGTATCGCCGAAGCGGAGGCCATAGCTATCATAATGCCATCGCCGGACCGATCGGAGCTATTCTCGCACCGAACCTGGATATGGAAAAGTATGCCGATCTTCCTTTTGCTTCTACCTTATGCGGATCCTGTACGCATGTCTGCCCGGTAAAGATTGATATCCATGATCAGCTGTACAAATGGCGGCAGGTAATTGTCAAGAAGGGTTTTGCTGATCCTGTTAAGGTAGTAGCAATGAAAAGCATGGCATACACACTTTCTAACCCTGGAGCCTACAAACTGGCCGGAAAAACGGGTAAGTGGCTCCTGAAACATCTCCCTTTTGTTGCCAAAAATAATTTTAATACCTGGTACAAGAATCGGGAAATGCCTGCTGTACCAAAAACATCTTTTAATGACTGGTATATCAAACAGCAAAACGATGAATAACAGGATGCAGATACTTCAGGCGGTAGCTAAAAACCAACCGGATTTCAGCCCACTACCCAACACTTTTAAAGAAACACAGATTGAAACAGAATCTTTACAATTGTTTAGACAGGTGCTATCTGAAATTGGCGGGCAGACAGTTTTGATCCCTGATATTGGCGCACTAGCGGGCAGTATTGGCTCTCTTTTTCCAGGTGTCATGCGTAAGGTCAGCACCATCCCTGCGCTCGCTCACATTGCCGAAATCTGCGCTACAGATCAGCTTCCTCACGAACTGGAAAATGTTGGTCTGGCTATTTTAGAAGGTGTTTTTGGCGTTGCAGAAAATGGCTCTGTCTGGCTTACAGAGACTCAGATGGGTCTGCGAATACTGCCTTTTATTTGTCAGCATCTGGTGCTCGTTATCAGAAAAAATCAAATCCTGGACAACATGCATCTGGCATATGCACGTATTGCAGATACCGACTACGGCTTCGGGACTTTCATCGCGGGACCATCAAAAACAGCCGATATTGAGCAATCTCTGGTTTTGGGTGCACATGGGCCTAAAAGCCTCACTGTCCTTATATTAAGTTAGTTTTTTTCCAGGAACAAAAAAGAGAAGGGCGTATCGGAAATCATACAGGATGCAACAGGTTGCGCCTTATCAAATATTCAAAGATCTTAGCTTTGTCAACGGGCTAAACTCCTGCTGCAAACAACTAACCAAATTTTAAACCAAATTAAAACGAACTACGATGGGTAGGAAATTTTTACATTATTTATCGCGGACCAAAAACCTGCAGCTGATCCTTATGCTGTTGCTGCTGAGTCCTTTTGCTTTTGCACAGCAAAGCATAAAAATTACCGGAAAGGTCAGATCTGCCGATGACCGTACCGGACTGCCGGGAGTATCCGTTAAAGTGAAAGGTACGCAGAACGGAACGGTTACGGACGGTGCGGGGATGTATACGCTCACAGCGACCAAAGGCAGTATTTTGACATTCAGTTATGTAGGTTACGACTTATACGAAGCAACAGTCGCTGAAAGCAGCAACATAAATGTGAGCCTTAAGTCTAAAAGTGCCGACCTACAGGAGGTTGTAGTTGTCAGCTATGGCTCAAGCAGGCAACGAGACATTACCGGTGCCGTTACCAAGGTTAATGCCGAGGAACTGCAAAACCTTCCTGCAGGGGAGATCGGTCAGAAACTGACCGGGCGTGTTCCAGGACTACAGGTAAACCAGGCCTCAGGCCGCCCGGGTCAGGGTATGACCTTCCGGATTCGCGGTGCCTCCTCACTTGGATCGGGCAACCAGCCATTAATTGTGGTGGATGGACAACCGATAACGGGCGATGTCAATCTGATCAATCCCGATGATATTGAAAGCTTCAGCGTACTGAAAGATGCTGCATCGACAGCGCTCTACGGTTCTCGTGCGGCAAATGGAGTGATCCTGATCACGACCAAACAAGCCAAAGCAGGTCGTTCAACCATCAATTTTAATACTTATTATGGTACGCAAACAGTATTACAGCGTGGCAGACCGGATATCATGAATGCAAATGAGTTTGCAACATTTATGAAAGGGTATTATGAAGACAGAATTAAATATGAAAACTGGAAAAACCCGGTAACAGGACTGGCCCAGGTTCCCGCTGATTATCAGAACCCGGAGCAGTATGGTGAGGGCACAGACTGGTATAATGAATTACTGCGCACTGCACCGATTCAAAATTACAACCTGAACATTTCCTCGGGAACAGATAAGGTGCTTTCGAGCAATTCACTAACCTATTTCAAACAGGATGGCGTACTCAAAAATACAGGTATGCAACGTTTCTCTTTTCGTTCCAACAATCAGTATACGCCGAGCAGTAAAGTTAAATTTGGCTTTAATGTAGCTCCCACTTACCAGATTGACAATAATACCCGGGGCGCACTGGATGGTAACAGACAGATTCTTGTAGGAGGAGAAATCAGTTCTCCTTTAATTCCCGCTGTCAATGCAGACGGCAGCTTTCCAAACCGAACTGGTTCGTATGGTATGTTTGCCCTGCCGAACTTCCTTCAGCAGCTGACGTTGCTGAAAGTGAAACAGAATACACTCCGTATACTGGCTAATGCCTTTGGCGAGATCGAACTATTGAAAGATCTACGTTTCCGCACCACCATCAATACTGATTTGGGCAGTGCAGATTTAAATTCATTCAACTCTTCCAATTATGGAACAGCAGGTTCGCCTGGTCCAACCATTCCTTCAGCCGCACATAGCAGTAACAACTATACTTCATGGCTGAGTGAAAATATCCTGACCTACAAATTCAAAAAAGGGGAGCATAACTTTGACTTCCTCGCGGGATATAGTGCGCAGAAATACAATAGAAATTACCGGACGATCAATGGCTCGGTTTTCCCCAATGATAATATTCCATGGATTGCCGGAGCAGCAACAACCACAGGCAGTACCAACAACAATGCCTGGGATATAGCTTCTGTTTTTGGCAGGATTAACTATGATTACAAGGGCAAATACCTCATCTCTGCAAATATTCGTCGTGATGGTTCTTCCAGATTCGGCAGAAATTCAAAATATGGTACCTTCCCTTCTATATCAGCAGGATGGATCATTAGTGAGGAATCTTTTTTTCCTAAATCTGATAACTTCTCCTTCCTGAAAATAAGAGGTGGTTATGGTGTAACCGGGAACAATAATATCGGTGATTACACGCAAACCTCATTGGTTGGTCAAACCAATTATGTATTCTCCAGCGCATTGGCACAGGGTCTTTCTATTACCTCATTAGGTAATCCGGATCTGACCTGGGAAACGTCTAAACAAACAGATATAGGACTTGAAATGACCTTTCTGAAAAACAGAGTGACTGTGACCTACGATTACTATAATAAGCTGACGAATGGCATGCTCTATCAGATCAATATTCCCTATGCATCAGGATACTCCAGTATTAAATACAATGTCGGTGAATTTAAAATGTGGGGACATGAGTTGCAGATCAATACCACGAACTTAACTGGTGCCGTAAAGTGGAACACGGGATTCAATATCTCCTTCAATGATAACAAGGTGCTAAGCCTGCAGGATAATACTCCGATAGGTGGTACTGCCATGTATAACGACTACAACCGTACTGCCGTTGGGCGTAGAATCGGAGAGTTATTTGGGTATGTATTTGATGGTGTTTATATGAACCAGCAGGAATTTGATACACAACCTAAACATGCGACTTCAGCAGTGGGTACCGCAAGAATGAAAGATATCAATGGAGATGGGAAGATCGATGGCAATGATAAAACCTTCCTGGGCAACCCAAATCCCAAGTTCCTGTTCGGGCTGAATAATGATATTCGCTATAAGAACTTTGATTTCTCTATCTCAGTATCCGGACAAGCCGGCAATAAGATTATGAATACAAACCTGCAGAATTTCCAGAATCTGGATGGTATCTTCAATATTGAGAAAAATATGATCAACCGCTGGAGATCTCCTGAAAATCCTGGAAACGGACAGGTACCACGAACGTTATCAAATACTACAGAGCTGTACCGCCTGGGCAATTCTAACTGGGTCTTCTCCGGATCTTACCTGACAATCAGAAACATTTCTGCTGGTTATACATTTACCAGCGTGCCTAAGTATTTCAAGTCTGCACGTATCTATCTCGCAGTTAATCAGGCTTACGTGTTTACCAAATATCCAGGACAAAACCCTGAGGTGAATGACAGCAGGGATAACCAGACTACGGCAGGTCAGGATAACGGATCTTATCCCGTGCCGAGAACGATCAGTCTAGGCGCGAATATTAACTTTTAATGTCGGTTCCGCTAAATCTTACTATGCTTTACCGAAATCATAAAACAATGACAATCAAAATATAACAATATGAAAAACTCAAAATATATGTTGATTCTTTTAACAGGGGCATTGAGCTTTGGTTCCTGTAAAAAGGACTTCCTGGAGTTGTATCCTGAAGGACAGATGAACGAAGGAAATTTCTATAAAAGTACTGTTGATTTCCAGCAGGCGGTAGTAGGTGCTTACACACCGCTCAGAGATGTCGCTAACATCGCGTTTTATATGGACGAAATGCGTTCCGACAATGCACACTATGATTACAACTCCAAAGATCGTGGTGGTCTTGGATATGAACAACTGGCCGATTTTCTGGATAATTCACAGAACGGAGTAACAGCAATACGTTATCAGGGAGACTACAATGGAATATCGCGCACAAACGTGATCCTGGATCGTCTTGAAAAAATCACCTTTACCATGGCCGATGCCGACCGTAAACAAATCATTGGCGAGACTAAAGCCCTGCGTGCTCATTACTATTTTGACTTAGTAAGACATTATGGTGGCGTACCCTTGCACCTGCATGAGGTAACTGACAAATCTCAGGCTTCTCTACCCCGTTCAACGGCAGAGCAGGTTTATGCACAGATCATTGCAGATTTCACAGATGCACTTGCCAATGTGGCGGCGCCTAAACTGCCGCAGGAAACAGGTAGAGTAACTAAGGGTATGGTGGCCACAGAACTGGCTCATGTATACATGACACTAAGACAGTTCGATAAGGCAGTTCCCTTACTTCAAAGTGTGACCACTATGGGATACAGCCTATGGGCCAATTACGAAGATGCCTTTAAAAACGAAAACAAGAACAACAAAGAGTCTGTTTTCGAAGTGCAATATAAGGATGGGACTGACGGACAGTCCAGCACATTCATTTACAGGTTTATTCCAAATGGAAATACCATCAATATCACAGGTATTTCCTATAATGACACGAATGGTGGCTGGAACTATCCCACAGATGATCTCCTTTCGGCATATGAGCCGAACGATAAACGTCTGGATGCTACTGTAGGCGTAATTGAGGGAACTTATAATTCCAACACAGATTTCGTAGCCAGCAAAATTGTAAGCATTGTCAATTATAAAGTACCAACAGGGGTTATTGCGAAATACTTTGTGCGTAAATATTACCACCCACCATATCTGCTCGCCAACAATACCAAAGAAAACTGGCCGATCTATAGGTATGCCAATGTGCTTTTACTGCTTGCTGAAGCATTGAATGAAACCGGACAATCTGCTGCAGCACTGCCGTATCTGAATCAGGTGAGGACAAGAGCTGGATTAACAGCCACAACAATTACAGACCAAACGCAGCTCCGCAACATTATCGCGCATGAACGCAGGATAGAACTGGCATTTGAGAATTCAAGATGGCTGGATCTGGTCCGTACAGATCAGGCAATTCCAGTACTTACAGCTTATGGCATCAAGACAAAGGCGCAGTATGGATACATTCTTCCTTCTGCCTATACCATTACAGCCGCACGTTTCATCTACCCAATCCCATTCCGGGAATTGCAGCTGAACGCGAACTTAGTGCAAAGTCCAGGTTATTAAATTGAAAGCAAATGAATTATCACGTTACTGAAGAACAGATCAAATCCTATCAGGAGAATGGTTTTATAGTTATTGAAGATTTCTTAAATGAATCAGAGCTTGCACACTGGAGAACGACAGTGATGCATGCTGTGAAGAACCGCGCAGGGCAGAAAATGCCCGGCAAAGATCTAAAAACGGGCGAATCTGATGGGATCAACGAAGACACAGAATACTTTGGGAAGGTATTCGATCAGTTGTTGAATTTGTGGCAAACAGATGCCGGCGTAAAGGAATTGATGGTAGATCCACGCATAGGAGAAATGGCTGCCAGGCTTGCCGGGGTGGATGGCATCCGCATCTGGCATGACCAGGCGCTCTTCAAGCGTCCTTGGGCAAACCCAACCTCCTGGCATCTGGACACGCCGTTCTGGTCTTTTTCAGACCGGAATGCACTGTCCATCTGGATTGCCCTTGATGATGCAACACTGGAAAATGGCTGTCTCTTTTTTGTTCCCGGCTCTTATAAGGAAACAGAATTTGAGAATAAGGGAATTGGCAAAAACATGGACAGCATCTTTGAAGTCTATCCCCAATTTATCAAAGTGCCTTCAGTTGCGGCGCCCATGAAAGCGGGTAGCTGTTCTTTCCACAACGGATTGACCATACACGGGGCCAATGCCAATATGAGCAGTGGCCATCGCAGAGCTATGACCTGTGCTTATATGCCTGATGGTAATGTGTTTAACGGACAGGCGAATATCCTTCCGCAGGACTATATAGATACGCTGAAGATTGGTGATCTGCTGAATAACGATGAACAGAATCCATTGATCTATCACCGTTCCAAAAGCGTAGTATAAGTGTTAGTCGACTTCTTTTGCCCGCGGTGGGGCTCGGAACATATCCCCTGGGAAAGCTTTTTGCCCATGGTGGCAGAAGCTGGTTATGCCGGCGTCGAATGGTTTCCCTGTGGGGAAGAGGCGGATATCCCTGCGGTGATGAACCTAATGGAAGAATACCAACTCCAATTTACCATCGTGATGACAGTAATGGGTCAGCAAATTGGGTTTGACAATTATCTCCATCAGCTGGAGCAACAACTAAAGGCATTATGTCAAATAAACAATGGCGAGGGCGGACCGCGGTGCATCAGCGCGCAAACGGGAAGAGAATATTTTAGTCCTGGTCAGATCGATGCTGTCCTCGCCTGTTGTCTCCACATCAGCAAAGAGAGCGGGATTCCCATTTACCAGGAAACCCACCGCAATAAGTGGTCTTATGCGCTGCATCTGATTCCGGAAGTATTGAAGAGAAATCCCGGGACACTGCTTACCCTCGACATATCCCACTGGTTCTGTGTATCGGAAAGTTTGCTCGAAGATCAGCAGGACGCTATGGATATTGCCATCGGCAAAGCCGCACACCTGCATGCCAGAATCGGACATACCCAGGGCTCACAGGTGGCCGATCCGCTGCTGCCACAATATGAGGAAACAGTACGCGCACATCTGAAAGTCTGGGATCAATGGGTTAAAGAAAGAAAGGCTGCAGGTATAAAAAGTTTGACAATCACGCCGGAATTCGGTCCGCCGCCTTATCTTGTACCAACACAAACGACTAACACAGCCTGGCAGCAACAGTGGGACCTGAACCTATGGATGAAGGATCTCCTGCACAGGCGCTATAATTAATTTAAGCATTCATGAGAAGAAGAGATTTTTTGATACAGGGATCCCTGGCAGCATCGGGTATGGTTTTGGTAAATGCCTTACCATCCTACGCCCGTCCACTGCTGAGCAATAGCGCCCTGTCGCAAAGCATGCCCTTATATGAAATATTCAAAAATCCGGTAAACCAGTACAGGCCCTTTGTGCGCTGGTGGTGGAACGGTAATAAAATAGAGAAAGCTGAACTGGCCAGGGAACTCCGGATTCTGAAGGATGCCGGTATTGGAGGAGTGGAAATTAATCCCATATCCTTTCCGTTGCGTACCGATGATATGGGTAAACCCAGCATCACCTGGTTAAGCGACGAATGGATAGAACTCCTTAGGTTTACCCTCGATGAGGCCAAATCTCTGGACATGACCTGCGATCTGCTCGTTGGCACAGGTTTTCCTGTTGGAGGAGAATTTCTCGAAGGTGGAGAACGCGCTCAGATTGTAGTTATTGCCGTTAAACGCTTTCAGGGACCGCTGGAGACTGAACTGTCTTTGTTCGACCTCTATAAAGAAGCAGATCCTGCAATCACCAATCCCTATAGCGGAAGGACGATGGAAATGCTCGAGGTGAAACTTATTCCCGATCCCCTGAACAGGATGGAAGACGTAGTGGATCTTTCCGGACAGATTAAAAATGGGATCATCAAAGTATCAGTCCCTGCAGGAAATTATGCAGTATATGGCCTTGTGAAGGTTGAAGGTTTTATGCAGGTCATTCAAGGTACTCCGGGTGGCATGGGACCTGTGCTTAACCACTTCGATAGCAAAGCGGTAAAAAAATACCTGAGTAGAATGAGTGATACCATTCAGAAAAAGTTAGGTCCGCTTGCGCCAAAAATACGGTCCTTCTTCATTGATAGCCTGGAAACAGAAGGTGCAAACTGGACCAGCGATATGATGAGCGAGTTTAAGAAGCGAAGAGGTTATGATCTCTACCCATATCTGCCCTTCATCCTGTTTAAAATAGGAGGCATGGGCAATACGCTCAATCCCGCTTACCCGGTTCAGTTAAGTCCCGGGCTTAAAAAAATGACCGAACGCATGCGCTACGATTTTGAGCTTACCAAAGCGGAACTTTTCCAGGAACGCTTTGTACATAACTTTGCTGAATGGTGCAAAGAAAATAAGATTAAATCTCGTGCGCAGGCCTATGGGCGGGGATACTTCCCGCTTGAAGGAAGCTTTGAACTGGATATTCCAGAATGTGAAACCTGGCTTAAATACGGAATTGGTGAGGATATTACTGAAGAAAAATTCAGTTCGTATCCCTGGCACCTCGGCCAGGGAAATACCATGATCAATAAGATCGTATCCTCAGCGGCACATCTCAAAGATAAAAAGCTGATCAGCTCTGAAGAACTGACCAATACAGACATGGTGTTCAATGAGGCATTGGAAATACTCAAAATTGCCGGAGACCAGAGCACGATATCTGGTGTTACTCACCCCATATTTCACGGCTTTAACTACTCACCTCCGGATGGAGCTTTTCCTGGCTGGATTACCTACGGTGGCTATTTCAATGAGAAAAATACCATTTGGCCCTATTTCAAACACTATACTGACTACCGTGCACGGCTTTCAGCAGTGCTGCAGCAGGCAACTATGTATGCAGATATCGCATTACTTGCACCCTTTGCAGACCAGTGGGGCGAGTATGGCGCACAGAACGAGCCCTTTCCCACCGTAGTATCTCCCGCGTACCAGATGCTGGTGTGGGAGGCTATCCATCAGAACGGCAATGCCTGCGACTACGTCTCTGAATCGGTGATTAACACCGCTACCATTAAAAACGGATACCTTGGCTACGGAACAAGAAAATACCACACGTTATTCCTGATCGAGGTCAGAAGTATGGATACGGCTACAGCCAAAAAACTGTACGAATTTGTCGCCTCAGGCGGAAAGATATTCTGTCTGGAAACAATGCCTGTACAAAGTACCGGCTGGAACAATTACCAGCAAAGAGATCTTGAAGTACAAAGCTGGGTGCAAAAAATGCAAGGCTTTCCCGGGCGCTTCGTGTTTGTTAATAAACCTAAAGCCGATTTCGTAGCCTGGTTTAAAAGCATCCAGGAAAAATACGCATTAACGCCTTATGTTAAAATTAAAACGCCCAGGAGCTTTGTCACTCAGGTGCGCTATCAGACCGATGAGGCAGAACTGTTTCTGCTGACTAATTCCAGTAACAAGCACAGTGCCCAGACGGAGCTTACCTTCAGCAAAAGCCTGACAGGCCGTAAACAGGCCTGGCTATGGGATGCCGTGAGCGGAGAAAGAGCTAAACTCTATATGCCCGATGGGAAATTCAGCATCAATCTTGGCCCTGCCGATGCCCGGCTGATTGTCTTTAACGAGGATCGCGAGGGTAAAGAATGGAAAGAAAATCCGGTAGCAGGTGCCAGAGATAAAACCATCAACACCCCCTGGACAGTCGAATTCAGACACAGCGACGGTGCGGTCAAAAAAGATGAGTTCCGCAAATTAGCTGACCTCAGGGAACTCCCTGCCTATACTCATTTTGCGGGAACAGTAATCTATCGAAATAGCCTCCAGCTAAGCGATAAAAACACGCTATCCTATATCAACCTTGGCGATGTCTATGGTATCTGCGAAGTGCGCATTAACGGTAAAGATGCCGGCACACAGTGGTATGGGCGCAGGATTTATCCCACTG
>Ga0247815_10003953_pt1 | contig 10525 bp, 11 predicted proteins | sample UWRJL194509B1_FD_181014 | JGI IMG/M metagenome (GOLD analysis project Ga0247815, IMG submission 181014) | Plant litter microbial communities from Arlington Agricultural Research Station in Wisconsin, United States - UWRJ-L194-509B-1 | ecosystem: Environmental > Terrestrial > Plant litter >... | reverse complement strand
CAAGCAACGCCTCAAGCGGCCCAGCACCCCGCACTTTACCATCTACCAACCTCAGCTCACATGGATCGCATCGATTGCCAACCGCGCGACCGGTGTCGGTCTATCCGTTCGTGCGTGCACCTGTTTTACAACGCGCTCCTCGCCAGACTGAATCACATGTGACAGTGCTCTACGGCTTTAGCATCGCATACGTCGCCGCTCCGTGGGCAGGCATGCCTTTCGACTCGGCAGCTATCGTCGACTTTGTCCACCAACTGCCGGAATGGTCAAAATATGCGGCCAAGACGATTCTTGCCGCACCGTTCGCGTTCCACTCGCTCAACGGCGTTCGTCACTTGCTCTGGGACTCTGGAAAGTGTGAGTACTGCCTAACTCTTGCTTCAAATGCTGTTCGCTCGTTGCTGATGATGATGCACAGTCTTGTCCCTTCGCGGCGCATATGCCACGGGCTACACAGTCCTGGGTGTATCCGCTCTTGGCACCATTGCACTCGTCTTGCTGTAAATCAGCCTGCGCCCGTTCACATGAATGCACTGGCTTTGCGCGTTCCGAGCTCGCCCTTGTTCTCGAAGTCGACCATCCTTTGGCTGGCAATTTGACTGAAGGAAACGCCCTGGACGAAGTCCGCGCAACCCGATTCTCACCCACAAATATATGCACTCGCAGCAGTTTGAACTTATATGAACCACTCTTACTGGTTTAACTCTTGGCTAAACTGCTGCATCACAACTTCGAGCTAGTAATTACAATTGGTTGGTGCGCTACCCACATCGTGGGTCTGCAGCGACTCACGCGGTGCCATCGACGAGCTGTTGCAGAACTCCTTCCTGCTTCTTCGCCGCAAGGTCATCCGATCCGCCGATATGCTTCTGGCGCTGAAAGTAAGACAGACGAGGTATCAGCAATCAAGTTGCGACCACACAAGGACCTCCTGCATTCCAGATCCTCGACAAGCCAGACTAAACGATCACTTACAATAAAGATATTTGGCACGGTCCTCTGGTTGGTCTTCTCGAGGAGGTATGCCTGGATAGCAGGGCCGTCGTGACCGTCCGTGTTGATGTCCAAGATGGCCACCTTCTTGCCCTCAGTATTGAGTTCGGAAACGATACCGCGCGCGCGGCGACAGTAAGGGCAAGTAGACTTTGCGAAAATCGCAATGTCGTTCTCGGCGATGGTGGACTGTCAAGTGTGACCGTTATAAAGAATCAGCCGCGCCGACGCAAACGCTTTACAGGCTCGCACGCACATCGACAAAGGTCTTAACGTCGGTAGACATGGTGTAGCGTGAGAGCTGGAAAGGGACTGTCTGAGGTGTCTGAAGGGTGGGTGGACAAGATGCAGAACGAGATTCGCTTCGGTCGCGTCATCTTATCCGGGTCACGGTGGCCGCAAACGGCGATCCTCGCCGACCATCTCGCTGACACACCCTCTCACGTCATCTCAGGATCCGACTAAGAACCTTCTAATCGGGATCACTGAATTGGAGAGGCTGAGACAGCTGGAAGGTGCTCGAAAATACGTGTCAATTCCTGACCTAAGGAGAGGTGGGAGTCGTGTGACCTCGGGTGGAGTGCACGGGGAAGTCAAAAGCTGAGTTCTTACGACAACTTTGCGGACACCTGACCCGGTGTTTGCCATTGGATGTAGACACAAACTCTAATTGAGTGAATACATCGTCTCTAGGTATGACCGAGTGCAGCTCGAGCTCCTAGCCCCGCGGCACGACGGCCTGACCGTGCAGTCAACATCAACCTCCACGTCCAATTCCTCCACATCACAGAGAGGGTATTACACCATGCTTTACTGCCATACCCTCCAACTGCCTCACAATTCCGTATATCCTCTCCCTGTTCCGCATCGATGGTGACAGCACACATTGCTTCGCATATGCCAGCCAGCTGAGTTGATCTTCTGTCGTTCTCGCGCGCCCGAGTAGCTTGTTCCACTTTTTCCAATCTTTTGAGGATGTCGGAAAGGCCCATGGGCTGAGATGGTGTTTCGCCAACATTTCGACGGAGGGGAGTAATGCCTGGCGCAGTGTCGTGCTTAGGGCAAGGAGAGTGATTGTGTTGGACAACCTTCCGAGTCTGGCGATGTGGACGAGAAGCTCGACGGGGAGTTGCTCGATAACTGAAAGGTTATAGATTGGTCGGGGCGGGAGATGGACTAGATTGACGGGGTTGGCCGCAGTCACTTCTATGGGGAATCTGTAACAGACTGACTGTGAGCAAGAGCTCAACTCCACCAGATGAACGACGTAATTGTCTGGCCGCACGAAGACATACATCTTCCCTCTTCCCAGCCAATAATCTCGTAGGTCCGCAGGGTCAACTGGTTTCTTGGCCAGTGCAGCGCTCAACCGACGCGGCAACCTTTTGACCGGTTCCCACCGATCAACCCAGCTGTACCCATGCCACAACTCGATATACTGATCCAGGCAGTCACTGATGTCGCCATAGTCGACGTCGTCGACCAGAGTCGTGTACTGTGTACCATTGACAGCAAAGACAGTCGCCCAGAACATGTTGGGCGTGAGACGTGGGACGAAGCCTTGCATGAGTCGAAAGCACAACGCATGCCCGAATGGGTAGATGGCAGAGCTGATGTTCAGATCTGTTGTCTGGCCGTCGTCGAGCTGCAAGCGGACGCTGCCGAGGCTGTGATCACTACCGGCTACGACGTTTTTGAGGTACCGCACGTCAACAAGCGGATCCAGCGCAGAGAGTTTCGCCTGCATTGCTGCGTCTGGAGGATGGCTGATCTCGAAGGGGTCGATGAGTTCATTGTTGTCCTCATCGTATGGCCCGACTATCGCAAGTTCCGTCTGAAACGTCACGTCCGCTCGGTCGAACAAAAATTGCACGACCCGGCGGTCTTTCAACGCCGGGCATGGCGGGCCTGCAGGTTTACCAGAGCGTCGATTTAACCCACTGTCATATCCATCGCGCGAGCATTCGTCGAACAGGGAGCGTAGTTCGTCGCTGACGAGAGAATAACCGCCACAAATCTGCAAAAGCGCAACAGGCATCAGCGCCGTACCTCAATTTTACGCTTCTAAGCGAGGCGCGCACAAAGCAGTAGCTGTGGTGGCCCGGCATATGAATGGTTTGTGAGGTGCGAGCGGCACGAAACTGGGGAATGCAAGGCCAAGAGAGTCACGCGGGCTCGCGACTCGGCATCAAGCCAGCGTGATGAACAGTGTGGCCTCGCTACGAAAGCAGAAGAATGGCAGCAAGGCTAATAGTTATGTCTGATGGGATTTGTCACACATGAGATGGCAGGGTACCAGAAGGAGCTAAATGGCATTCAGACCCCGAATGTCGGAGTTGACGTGTATAGTGACTATGTTGAATTTTATTGCACAATGTGTCCTTCCTCCTGTACCGGTCTGAATCCCTGGCAGCACGCATAGGACTTTTTTTGGGTTTCTCCAGTACAGGCGTGCCGTTGTCAAGTTTTCCAACTCCCTTCTCAAGGTCTGATGTTTCCTTCAGCTGCTTGAGCAGCCACACTTCATCGATCTTCATCCACGAGGTTGGCCTCGTTGTCCAGTCACGCATCGTCGGCATCGGAGACTGCTCGCTGTGCTTCCAAGTGGGGCTGGATCTTCTCGAGTCGCAACTTTTAGCTGGCGGGCAGCTCTCCAAACTTTTGAGAGAAGTTAGAGGAAGGTGGTCATTGAGAGGGGAAGAGGTGCATATTCTCACGTCGAATCATTACTTGGAGCCTGGTACCTCGTCACAGCTTCACATCATGGGTTGTCCTAAAGCGGTAATCAGATGATCTGCTTCTAGATAAGATGGACATGTCCGTACTGCGCCATGTTGCCATCCCTTTTTTCGCCGTTGCTCCGGGTGCTCCCCGTCTTGGGTTCTTTCCCTCCCTCCCTCTCCCTTTCCTGGATTCTTTCTCTCCCTCTCCCTCCTTTCTAACTCGTGTTGAGTTTGCGTTCTGCCTGCCTTCGGTGTTCGTCGCAACCACCTTCAGTGCGTATAATAGCTACGCGTACTGAGTTACGAACAACAATGGCACGACGTTCCCCACACGCATCCGAGGCGTCTTTGTCGGCAAACCCGGCCAACGACAATCACACCGCCGATGCGCTGTCGATAGACTGTGCAGTTGGCTGCTGGCTCTCTCTTTGGTGCTTTAGCTTCCTTCGACGATTTCAACGTACTCAACGCCGCACAATACCTACCGAGCTGGCGCCGGTGCCGGAGTCGCAGCCTTCGTCAGCGTCAAGGCAGATACGACCACCGCCGTTGTCGCCGTCGCCAAAGCACGCGTCAACGCCGTGGTTGCTGCCAACGATGGGCTCAGCGTTTACAGCAAGTAACGCGTCTCTCCCTGATGCCGAGGTCCTCATTCGGGTGAGTTTGAGCGCCGTTAGGGTGTACAATCTGACCAAGGCTCCCAGGCTGTCGAAAGAAGTGATAAAATGTTAGATTCCGAGGTCCCAGACAACGAGTCTACATCGTCGCCGCCGTCTGGTCCACCACCTGGTCCAACGCCATTGAGCTTGCCACCACCGGCAATGGCTAGCCCACTCGTCCTAAAGCCCAAGACGGCTGATGGCTTGGTCACGGCGTCGACAGTGGCAATCTCACGTTCTCCGTCACTCAGCTTGCCCATAAGGTCACCATCACCACTAACAATGGTCGTATCTCGGTCACTGTCACTGAAATCGCTCAGTCACCCACCAACACCAACACCCTTCCTAATGCCGGGATCGAGTACAACCTTTATCGCCCGGCCTGATTACATAGCAGCTGCCAGTGCTCATGTCACATCCGGTGACGCTTTCACTGGGATTGCGCTACGCAGCTCCGTTGGACGCTCCCAGCCGGTCAGTTACCCTGCCCTCATTAAGATCCCTTGCCCTTCGCCTGACACTCCTCGCAGACCATCAACGCCGTTGCGCTCACAATTTCGCGAGGATAACTTGCCACTCGGGATTCCTGCGCGGCCGGAAGACATGCTCCGCTCGACCCTCAGTCGCTCCGCAGGGCGGCGCTTTCTTCATTGCTACACCTCAACTCACCGCTCATGACTCCCGACAGTGCTGGTATTTAATATCACTCTCACGTGTATTTGAAATGAGCAGTCGTCAACAACGTGCCTGCCACTGTCTGATGGTGTCGAACATAGAGCCCTGTTTCCTCACGCTTCATCTCTCTTCATGTGAGATAATCACACCTAACGTATCTCACATAAATGCCTCCGACCATATGGATTTGATTGGGTGCTCGTAGAATGTCAATTTACCGCCGAACAAAGTGCAGTAGATGACAGGATACGGGTGACTACAGTCTGGCTGCAGGCAATAGGCAACGGCCAACTTCCCTCATTCGTTCGAATCAGTTCCCCCTTTTCTTTTTCTTTCAAGTTTCTCTATATTGCCGTTCCAAAACTGGGAAAATGCTGAGAAATTTATCTTACAGGTAGGGAAGCGAGTTCTGACGGTTGGGAGTATCGGAGATGTCGCCATGGCTGGTGGCCCGCAGCGAGACTGTATTACAGCTGTTTGAACCGCTTGAAATAGCACCCCGATTCAATGGCCACTCGGGACTAACCCGGCGCCGCCAGCATCGGGTTTCACACACTAGGGAACACATCTCAACACAGAGTTTATGTAAACGTAAACCTTGCTGTCTATAGTGTCACACAAACTGCACGGTTATTTTACACGAACTATCTGCACGAACAAGCGAGGAATTGCAAAAGATTGTTATTCTTGCACGTTGACCACCACTTGAGACGGAGGTTGAACTGTGTCTGTCCCGATGGTTTGCGTCGTACTCTTACCCGGCCGGCACTAACTCGCTCTTTGCTGTGTTTGGTAGTCATAAGGGTAGGTAAAGTGAGCACCACTGGCAAAAGCATCAGTATGATCGGGCGCCTATGCGAATCATCTCGCAAGCCCACAAGATCAGAGTCGTGTCACACTCCGAACCATTGACAGCAAAAAACTGTCGCCTTGAACATGTTGAGTGTGAGACGCGGGACGAAGCCTTGCATGAGTCGAAAGCACAACGCATGCCCGAATGGGTAGATGGCAGAGCTGATGTTCAAGTCTGTTGTCTCGCCGTCATCGAGCAGTAAGCGGACGCTACCGAGGCTATGGTCGCTGCCGGCCACGATGTTTTTGAGGTACCGCACGTCAACAAGAGGATCCAGCGCAGTAAGTTTCGCCTGCATTGCTGCATCTGGAGGATGATCGATCTCGAGGGGGTCAATAAGTTCATTGTTGTCCTCATCGTAAGGCCCGACTATCGCAAGTTCCGTCTGAAACGTCACGTCCGCTCGGTCGAACAAAAATTGCGCGACCCGGCGGTCTTTCAACGCCGGGCATGGCGGGCCTGCAGGTTTACCCAAACGTCGATTTAGCCCATTATAATATCCACCGCGAGAGCATTCGTCAAACAGGGAGCGTAGTTCGTCGCTGACGAGAGAGTAACCGCCACAAATCTGCAGAAGCGCAACGGTCATCAGCGCCGTGCCTCACTTTTACGCTTCTATGTGAGGCGCGCACAAAGCAGTATCTGTGGTGTCCTGTCGTATGAGCTGTTTGTGAGGTGCGAGCGACACAAAACTGAGAAATGTAAGGCTAAGAGAGCCACCCGTGCTCGCGGCTCGGCATCAAGCCAGCGTGATGAACAGTGTGGCCTCGCTACGAAAGCAGAAGAATGGCAGCAAGGCTAATAGTTATGTCTGATGGGATCTGTCACACATGAGATGGCAGGGTACCAGAAGGAGCTAAATGGCATTCAGACCCCGAATGTCGGAGTTGACGCGTACAGTGACTTGGATTTGGTGCGCGCAGTACACGAGCCGAAACAAATAATTTGATTACAGATACACTTCCACATCATGTGATTACGCGGTTCAAAACCGAGGCTTGGTCATTATGTCGACTTGCGAAGTTCCACTTCCTGGCTCGGGACAGTGTAGCCCCTCCAGGGCAACTGCCAGGGCTTGGCCAGCCAACGAAGCAGCGCAAACTGACAAAAGATAGCAAACTGCCAAAAGATGGCTGCGCCAGCTTTCTCCCCCTGCGACGAGAGATCCGCTTCTCGTGCAAGGTCGACCTCTTGTGGTACGGCTGTTCGTCGTGGCGGGGCTTTGCTACGCCTGGGGCGAGACACGTGTACTGTCTCGATAGGATTTCGATTCCAGGTGTTTCCTAGTCGAAAGCCTAGGTTGCGGTTGTTGCTCCGGCTTTCGACCTTGGCGTCACCTTCGACCGAGGTGTATATGGGGTTGTCGTTCGTGACGTTGCCCCACGTAAAACCGAACCACGATCCGTTTATATTCGAATTATCGCTGATGATCTCCTGCAATAGAAGTACGAGTATCAGGTCAGTGCCCCGGGTAAGTGGTTTAAGGCAAAATGGTAGACTAACGATGGACATGGCTCGCGGGAATGGGGTGTCCGGAGACAAAGTGGCGGGCGGCCAAAACGAGCCACCAGGCTAGACTATAAAGCGTTCGGCAGCAAATTCGGAGTCTGATCAAAATAGCCTGCGTTGTAATTGGCTTGTTTTCATGTCTTTGCATAGCGACCCGCTGCTCACGCGTTGTTTTCGATTATTCTCGCATGCTGCTGTGTGATGCGTCGCCCCTGCTGTGCCAGTTGTAATCCGTAGCAGCACGCGCGATATCAACGCCAACAGGACCACGCGATCATGATGTCCAGCCACATCGCAACTACCTGCTTTCAGACATCTTCAGCGCGTCCATGGGCACAATTACAGCTAAACGGCTATTGCGAAGCCACGCTGTCGCGGATCACGCAGAACAGAAGAAGACAGTACGAAGCGTACATTGCCGTGCACGCCGCCCAGTTGTCGTCGCCATTCCGCCGGACGGGCGCCATGCCGCCCTTCAAGGGCTTCCAGTCGCCTTGGTCATTATACCGATGGACCGCATGCCGCTACACGTAGCAGTGGTCCCCATACCGTTGACGCTCGCGCTGCGCGCGACCGCGTATAGTCGCTCCTTCACATTTCATGTCACCGTATCGTCGTGCCATTCACCCTACATGCACAGCGAGCCTCGTGCAGTTGGTTCCTACCATCTCCGAGATACGACTCGCCATCTTGAGACTACAAGCGCGGGTGCGATGCGCCGCATACTGGCGTGCAGGCTGGAGCATTAGTGCATAACCGCGCGAGCGCGCGAACCTCTTTCGTCCTACCCATCGCCTCCCTGTGCACCTTCTCTTTCTACTTTGACTTGATTGCCAGCGAGACCTCGCACTCTTAGAGCTGCAGGGTTTGAGATCCTTGCGCTACATGCGAGACGAACAACCTCGGCGACCGCCCCTATTCCGGTTTCGCTCGTTCATCAACCCACGTTCAGGCGTTACCTTATCCAATAAGTGTCTTGCTTCGTCGCGCCTTCCTTCAACTTCGATGGTCTTATTGTGAAGTTTCTCCGTCGTGCTATGTCATTTACGCGTCTGGCTCCTCGTTCATCACTCTCCTCGGCAACAATATCCGCAACTACCTCTCGCCCTTTGTGACGAATTCATCCCATCATCTATTTCATCTCATACCAACTGCTCTTTCCTATGAGCAACTCGAGCGACGCGAGTTCGACTTTATACCGAGTATGAACCACAAGTGCGAAGGATCCTGACCCGTCACTGGGCGAGGAAGGAGAGTGCAAGATTGGGGAAGCTAACGTCCAAAACCGATATCACACAAGAGAGGCGCTGCTCAAATTCTAGTGATTTGTCTTGCCTGAGCTTCATCATAGGTCGAGATTGGTTCAGTCGCACCAGTTCAGAAGCAGAAGCAGCGCTAGACGAAACGCAGTCTGAAGACGACTTTTGCCCGCTCCGCACATCGAACGTGCGCTAAAACTAGCTGGAACTGTTTTCAGCGGAGACAGAGAGCCAATGATCAGGAGTCACATTAGCAATGCTGGAGCGCACTGTGGTATACCTGCTCCTCCCTCGCACGGGGTCGCTATCGTCAGACCGAGCAGCAGTACCCAACAAACTCATTCTTAGCTTCTCTGACCCTTGCACACTATCCTCTCGCTGAGGAGATCAAAGAGGTCACTCGCTTTGCTTTGAGGTGGCAAGGTGGCTTGCTCGCCGGGTCAACCGGGGTCTTGGCCGTCCACCCATGATTGGGCCGAGCCTGCAGCACGTCGCGCCCACACCACAGCCGTCACGAGTCCACATCTCTCAGCGATTGAGTCCTGAATCCGCCATTTGCATTACCATCCTTGATTTCAAGGCAAGACTTACGCATGTCTCGTGAACACGCCCTCGTTAACAGATGCATCGCAACGAAATGTGACAAATTTCTAACCCTAACGTACTCCATGTACAGGAACAGCCGTAAAGGCACAGTGGCGGTCAAACCGGTTTTTACTGGCCTTCAAAACGAACGATCAGTGAGTTGAAGATTGAGCGGCAATCGTCATGCCTGCAGAGGGCAAAGGAGACGCCCCGAACCCATTCACGACGACTTTAACTATCCCCCGACACTTTTAGCCCGTCTCCTCGTTTTCGAATATTTTTCTGGGACGTAATTTCATCCTGCGGGAGATGCAATTGGGTGAACAGGCTTTGGAGGAGCTTGGCGGTGATTGAAAACGTGTAAACTCAGCTCGTTTAGGGCTGGTTGGCTAATTGGCCTTCATTTGAGCTACAAATAAGTAGCTGCTCTAACTGGATGTGGACTCAAATGGACGGTGGCATTGAAGGAGTAATTATATCACGAGTTCCGACGCAGCGCGCAAGACGAACGAAACTGTGCACTGGCACCCTGCTTGATATCGAGCAATAACTATAGTCATTCGTCGTAGCTTTACCAGCTTGTTGCAGCCTTGAAAGTCAACAAGTGAGATGAATTTCGAGTTTATGGACCGCGCGGAGTAGACTGATTCTGCGCATCTCGAGCGCGAGCAGGAAGAGCAGAGTGTGTGTTCAAGCGGCTGCAAAAGCACGCGCTTGAGGAGAGGAAGACCGCCAGGGTTGAGGTGTGGTTGGAGATAAGAGTACGAGAGCAAGAAGCGCAGGAGGAGGAGGAGGCGGCGGCGAGAGAGCAGATCGACGCACGGATGGTCCAGGCTGAGCAGCTCCGGCAGGAGTACATGACAGCAGTGCGCATAATGAAATGAATACTCAATAGAATTCAGGGAAAGAGCGGGAGGAAGTCTTGGTGCAGAAGCGCGAGATCAGGCTCGAGGTAAATGGACAGGTCGTGCGTGCCAACAACGCCAAACACATTGCGCTTGCCCAACTGCTCTCTCGTCCTGCGAAAACGATCTGCTCAGGCGACTCTGTTAGTGCTTTGGGCCTCGTGCCTTGAGGCCATCTAGGGTTTTGTTGGCTTCTCGTGGCCCGCTATTTTTTATTTATTTTCAATATGTTATTGTCTTCAGCGTTCTCTATATAGACATTGGTCTCGTTCGTGTGTTCCGCAGTTCTCGGCGCCTTTCTCGCTCTCGGTGGTGACTTCCGTGCTTCGCCTCATGTCCCTGACCCGACTGATTTCCTCGTGTG
>Ga0247815_10003948_pt1 | contig 10527 bp, 13 predicted proteins | sample UWRJL194509B1_FD_181014 | JGI IMG/M metagenome (GOLD analysis project Ga0247815, IMG submission 181014) | Plant litter microbial communities from Arlington Agricultural Research Station in Wisconsin, United States - UWRJ-L194-509B-1 | ecosystem: Environmental > Terrestrial > Plant litter >... | reverse complement strand
TCATTAGGTTTATACCAAACGAGCTAACCAAGCCGTCAGTCGAAGCTGTCATGCTCACCGGAGGTACTGGGAAGGAAGCTTCAAGGTCTATCATGGGTCGTCTAACTTCCTGGACACCTCAGAGTGCAGAGAAGGAGATCAAGTTATGCTACGTGACTGTGAGCCCAAATGCCCTGGCCGCCGAAGCATCCATGCTTACTTTTGCATGTCCAGCCCGAGAAGATCGCCAAAAGCAAAGGGTACGTTGCACCCCTACCTAATTCTCAATTTACTCAAAGGCGTGACAGATTTGTTTCTATCATGGAAAAGCTGGCCAACAAAGGTCGACTAGGTGGGTTGTTACCTGTACTTAGACGTTGCTACAAGAGGCTGACCGGACGTCAGCGAGGATCGTGGTCGACGAGGCGCACTGCGTCTCGCAGCTCGGGCATGACTTCCGTCCGGACTATAAGAAGCTCTCTATTTTGCGACAGCTGTTCCCTCGTGTACCCATCATGGCTCTATCGGCGACGTGCCCTCCCAAGGTGCTGGAGGATGTGCTCAAGATCCTCAGGCTTCCCCCCATCACCGATGGCTCGGGTAACACATATCTCTCTGTTGATGGTGATAAAGTTGCTCATCGTGTTTTCGTGTAGCTGCTGACCGGTCTGGCACCGTCCACTTTGCCGCGCCGCTGTATCGGAAAAACCTGCATTACAAGATTATGCCAAAACCTACGGCGTCGGCTGCAGCGATCCAGGCTATGGCCGACTACATCATAGCCTCACATTCAGACCAGAGCGGTATCGTTTATTGTTTGAGCAAGAAGGTTTGTCCGCCACAAGCTTCAACAGTTGCAGCAGCCACATTGAGACTTATACAGGACACTGAGACGGTGGCGGCTGGCCTGGCCGAACGTGAAATCCGCACAGGTTCGATGCGACTCTTGTGAGTGGGTGCTTCATAGCTGACTTGGATGTAGGCGTTTATCATGCGGACATTGGTGACGGTGAGAAGGAAAGACTCCACGTCCGGTGGCGAGAAGGCAAGGTCAAGGTCGTCTGCGCAACCATCGGTGCGTCTCTTGTACCATCCAGGCGCTCGCAATTCACTGATCGAAGTCACCTCTAGCATTTGGTCTCGGCATCGACAAAGGCGATGTTCGATTCGTTCTACATCACACCGTACGCCTGTTGTCTCGAGCCATCCCCCCAGCTTCATCTCACTTCATTTTTCTACGTAGTTGTCGGTTCGTTTACCAACTGGCTCAATTATCGCATACATCATGCTCACCGAACTTGTAGAAAAGCCTGGAGGGGTACTATCAAGAATCGGGGCGGGCTGGCCGCGATGGCAAAGACTCGGACTGTGTCTTATTCTACCGAGGCCAGGATGCCACCCGGCTTTCCTCTCTAGTTGCTGGCGAACCAGACGGGAAAAACAAAGGTAGTTTATCAAGCACGTGGTGAGGTTGCCATTGCTGACGCGGGGCTCAAGTGCATGCGATGCTCAGGTATGCGCAAGATCTCAAAGGCTGTCGCAAACTGCTTTTCGCCAAGTCCGTCTCACCCTGCTGAAGCAGTCAGGTTCTGATATCAATGCAGCTACTTCTCTGCCTCGTCATCGCTCTCCCTGTCTGCATGGGGTGCATCTACCGATGCCGGCGAGCGCTGCGGCCACTGTGACAACTGCTCTCGAGACCGGGAGTCGATCTCAGCTGACGTCGACGTGACTCTCGATGCCTGGAGAATTCTGCGCATTCTCAAGCATGTCGTAGACCACGACGGCCGTGTTACCATCGCCATCCTCGCCGACCTTGTTCGAGGTGCTGGTGGCGGATCTTTCACAGCTGGCAAGAAAGGCAAGGGTGCCCAGAAAGACAAGATGGATCTCAATCTGGAGGACCTGTGCGGTGGCAAAGTCACACTGTTGAAGGACGTACGTGGGAACGTTTCCACGCGAGACGAAGCGCCTACTCATGCGTATTTCATGATCGTACTAGGACATCGAGACGCTCATCATCCAGCTGTTTATCACCAATTATCTCGAGGAGGACTACTCAAGCACCGCATACACGGTCAACGTCTATGCACGTCTTGGTGCCGAATCGTACCGACTCCTGCGCCGCAGCCAGACAGAGATCGAGCAAGGCAGCGGATTACGGCTGCGTTGCGACTTTGTCAAGCCTGTCAAGAAGTCACGCAAACCAACAAATGCAGCCCCTCGTCGTGTCAGCGGAAAGCGGAAGCGCAGCAACGGTTCAGATGAAGCACAGACATTCGACCTCGACGCGGTGGGTAGTGACACGGAAGACGATGACCCAGGTCCGGAACCAATGAAGTCGAAAGCATCATCTACTATTGGCGCCGCACACAAATCTGGTCAACGATCTGGCACCTCGAGGAACCTTGCTGGTGACGAGCAATTCAAAGATTCCAGCAAGCCAGGAACCAGCCGATTGGTCGATGCTAACGGCGATGACAGAGTTGCGGGCATGCAACATCGGAGAAACCCGCCGAACCGCACTCCTCTTGACTCATCTGACATTGACGATGACTGGGAGGTCCCAGCGCAGCGATCGATCAAGAAACGGAAAGTCGCGCCACCGCCGCCGCCCGACGAAGATGATTCGGATGTCATTGTGCTCTCTTCCTGACAGGGCTTTGATCTGGCGACCTGCTCGCCCCCGCATTCTGTCACTGCGCGACCCTCGCTGGGCGTCTCGGTCTCGGGTCACCTCGTGGTCAATATTATGGCATCACGGTCATGAGAAAGTACACAATATACAAGCGCAGCATTGACCAGCATATGCAACTATGGCGCATAGAGGGAGTAGGATCGAGCGACGAACGTCCATAAAACTGCAAATCTCGAGACAGGTCCAGATAATCAAAACGTGTGTCGCTTCAAGCAACCGCGACGTGGTGTTTTGCCCCGATCCCATGTGTCAACATGCCTTACTCGGGGCGACTGGGCGATGGGGTCTTCATTGAATCGAACGGCGCGAATACTCTCAGCACCAGGCGGAAAGACCGAGACACCACCGTCTTGCGAGCTGTACAACAACAACGGTGCAGCCGTGAGCGTGTGTCTTCGCGTAAGAGTGCGGCGCGGACTTGTGATGGGGCTCACAACCGACTCCAACGAGGAGGTTCGTCTCCGCAGGACGCGAGGCAGTTCCATCCCTGTGGGTCCGTTGGGCAGCGGAATGGGGCCCCCATATATAGAGTGAGGCGCCGCCTTGCGCAGCTTAGGCGATGCGGTCCTGGGTGTCGGCCCCGACGCTGGTGGCGCGGGGAGTGCCTTTTGAGCAGTCGCACGAGGCTGGAGATGCGCGTGACAGGATTGCTGCACAGGCAACGCTGTTGCCTGCGGTGCCTGCACCATCTGCAATTGCACTGGCGCTTGCACCTGTGCGTATGCCCTCTCTCGCGGCGGCTCCACCGGCCTCAACACCGGAGGCGGCGCGGCACCATGCGTGTACATGTGGTAGGGGGGTGGAGGCCCAAATAATGCGGCGAAGTCGACGCCGGGGTTCCGGGAGTAGATGGGGAAGAAGAAACCATCCTTGTCCTTGGACGTGTACCGCGTCTCCGGCTTGCGGTTGCGGGAGCTCGCTGACGTCGTTGAAGAAGGCTTGAACCAGGGCATGATGAAGGGCTGGAACTCGCGCGGTGCGGGGAAAAGTACGCCAGCAAAGCGGTGGGAGTGAAGGTGTAGAGCGATTCTGAGAGGGTCGAGTGGCAGCCCTACTTATACCTACCCGCGCCAGCGAGGCGCGTTGGCGTGGTTGACTAGCCAAGCGACAGGCTAGCCGCACCTCCAGCAGCAGCTCACTTGTTAATTTCGAGGCCCGCACAATCTTGGACCATCACCTGAGGAGCCCGCCAGGAGTGACTGCACAAGGCGTGTTTCATCAGGGTCAACACGAGGCCTAACACCAGCCCAACTTCGACACGGTTGATTGCTGGAGAAGGGACGCCGCAACATCGGCCTTCTTGCTATAGTGATCCTTCAAGTCCGCCCGATCTCCGTTGTGTCTAGGATGCCGGTGTTGAGTGAACGTTGCAGCAGAATGTCTCGTGGGACCCATCATTGCTCAGATGAGCGGCGCACGCCAGATCGGATTCAATTCTGCAGTGAGGCAAAAGGAGCATGCCTGCCTGTCTTGGCGTGACCCTGCAGCCGCCTCTCTCTGAGGCATCCGACGACCTTACATGGCGACGTGCCCGCTGCTTCTCTACTCGGGATCATGTATGCTCCGCGCCGCGGAGCAACGACCTCCGCAAAGGCTTGCTCCTCCGCTGCATGATGCTGCATAACTGCTGGTAGTTCTCTCAAGCGTGGCAACCTGCCGTTACAGTGCAATGTGAAGACGCCCGCAGGCTGGCCGGTGGTTCCCACGTGCCCTGGTGGGGCGTGACAATGTCGTCTGTGCTAGTTTTCCTCAGCATTTTCACACACGTGTTGGGTGATGTTTGTTCTCGGGAGAAGACTCGTCGGAAAGTATGAAATACGTCATAGGAGAAACGACTAGCTCGTGGTCACAGTATGCTACAAATTGGAACGCTATGCTACAGACTCAGGGGCGGGATAATACCTCTCAGCAGCGCTCGAAGACCTTGTACAGTTGGGGGAGACTGGCAACTTCGACGACGGCAACGTCCAGGAGGGATGTAGGAGGTTCGAATATCGACATGCGCGCATGCGCAAGGACCGTGTGTTGGACATGCCATGCGAGTTTTTTCTCCTTCTCCTTGCTGAGCTCTGCGTCCGCAGCGGCTGTAAGGGGCGCCGGAGTGAGGCTGTAAAAGGAGGCAAGCTCGCGCATGATGCTTGCGAAGCAGCGCTGTTCATTCGTCCAGTCGACCTGCGTAGAATGCCACAACAGCCGTGAGGCGTTCGTTAGTGAAAGACCTAGCGAGCATCACGGAATGTAATCCCCGCGCACCTGAGGTCCGAGCCGCATGACCAGTAGCGGTAGCTTCGCCATCTCGGGTACGTAGCCTGGCAGCAGGCGAGGGAGAGTCTGCAGCTCGCCTTCCTCGCTTATGCGCATGCAGAAGTGGGCATCGAGGAGTTCTCGGCGGGACATGAGCAGGCCCGCAATTTTGTTTTCGAGCTCCTGAAGTCCGGGAGGGTCAGTTTGAGATCCTGGAAAACCAATGGAGCCACTGACTTCAATGTCGTGCTTCTTCATGTCCGGCCGTCGCTGGAACTCGGCCTCGAGGCCAATGCGGAGGAGCCGTCGGAGCGGTGGCGGGGGCTGCAAGCCGATCCGCGCGTAGGCGGAGAACTGGCGAAGCAGAAGCTGGTAGAATAGCTCCTCACTGTGGCACGCGTTTTAGAGTTGATGCTCCACGCCTGCGCGACAAGACGCGATTGCGCGCGTGTCGGCGCTCGCAGCTCACCTGAGCATGCTGTGGTTGAGCATGTACAGCTTTGTCGCGTGCTGCACGAGCGACAGTCCACGAGGCTCATCCACAATGCCCACGAAGACGTGATCGGCCAGGATGTCCTTTAACTCTGCAGGAGTGGGAGGCGTCAGGATCGCCAGGGCCACAAGTATGTGTACATCAAATCCGGGGTGGGCTCACGATAATGGACATTATCTTTGACCTCTTCGCGGAGGGTTATGATGGAGATAAAGCTGCAGGGTGCCTCTGGGACGATCGCTCCGGCTACCAGAGCGGGAGTGGCGGTAGACGTGCTGGTTGGATCCCCGGCTTGCACTGGTAACATGGCGTCCAATTTACGGTCTTTGTTAGAGATCCGAACTTTGTGTTGCGAATAAATCTTGGTGGCAGCTTGGTTTGGTCGAGTGGTCTTGTCGCCTTCGTCCTCGTCTCCGCTGTCTGGATTCTTGTCGTCCTCGTCCTCGTTCATCGGGTCGATAGCTGGTCGGAGTTTGGTCTGTGTAAGACTTTGCGATTGCTAGGGGCCATCAGGTTGCGGTCGCGAAGGCAGGCAAGTTTGAGGCTCACAACCATGAATGGACGAGATTGGGCCTGCTCAGCGAGGGTGGTGGACAGGGCCGATGTGAAATGCGCAATGACCTCGTCTTCATGCAGGAACCTGACCTCCCTCTTAGTCGGATGAACGTTTACGTCCAGACATTCGGGAGAAATGGTGAGACTGCCAGGGAAAGAGATATAAAGGTCAAGCTACCGACACGCATGAAATCTGCTCTTTACCTTAGATAGACGAAAGGATGAGCACTCTTGGCGATAACAGGTGCGTAGACAGCTTCAATGCCACGTCGAAGAGGTATCGAGTCGACCAGGCGTCCTATCACGCGCGAGAATAAGTGCCAGCTTCACCATTTGCGTACGACGCACCGTTGATGAAGAGGATGAATTTGAGCGACTTGCTTGCGAAGCTCGCATTTGAGCAAAGGGCATCGTAGCGCCATATCATATGTTCGACTTCTTCGTCTTCAGTTGACTTGAGGTGCACCAAAGAACTGGCAACCGTTGACCCATACAAGCGACGTATGTTGTCTTTCGTGGTGGTTTGTGCCCCGCCGGGCGTATTGAGGTCGGGCTGAGTCGCACCTGCCTGTTTCCGTCAGTCCCACGTGGTTAATAACACGCGGACAAGGATTACTTTACGGCAGACGAACGCAACAGAAGGCTGAAAAACCGCGTACTTGGTCATTACGTCGAGAAGTCGAGCGTACTCGTCTGCCTTGTTCCGAAGGGCGGCGAGCCTCACTGGAGTATTATAAAATAGATTCTCAACCTGGGATCCTCATTATGGCTCATATATGAAGAGCGAGAAAGGTTCACGTACGGTGATAGTGGTACCGTTGGTTCCCGCACATGGCTTTGGGTCTGGTGTTTGTCCCGGTTTCGCCGGGACCAACTCGCCATTGGCATAACAGCATCTGTGCAATGAGAGCAATCGAGTTTAGGGCACTGTAGGGGGGTTATTCGATGACGTGTGACAAACTTCCAAGCGTTTGAGTCGGCGCGAGTCTTGGTTGTAACAGAAAGCTGTGAAACGAAGGAAATACTGGCCAGCGCTTCGCCACGAAAACCGTAAGTTGATAGCGCCTTGAGATCATCAAAACGAGAAATCTTGGAAGTAGTGAAGCGCTCGGCTAGTATGGGTAGGTCCTCACGCTGGACACCACACTTGAGCACATGGTGCGGTCGTATTTGAACTTGAACGTACCCGGATGCCTGACCCGTTGTCCTTAAGCTGCAGCAACTTCATGCCGCCATCCTTGACCTGGAGCTGAATTGAAGTCGAGCCAGCGTCGAGTGCGTTCTCCAGAAGCTCCTTGAGCGCGGATGATGGGCGGTGGATAATCTGCGCGCGGAACTAAGCATTCAACAACAGGCGTGTGTTTCCTAGACGCGCCTCCCCAGCAGCAATGCGGTTGACAAGCGCGTCTTCAAGCCGCCTGATGGGCCCGGGGCTTTGGGAAGTTGGCGTGGAGGCCATAATGGAAGGTGTTTAAGCGACGACTGTCGGGATTTTGCGGTGCCGGTCTTGTGCTCTCCATCCCGTGAATCGTGACGCTATGGTTCACCCATTGGCACAAACAACGACTGCCCCTGAAGATGAAGACAAGTATCGAGGCGCGGTCGTAGATGTCTGCCAGCGTCCATGTGTCTCGTGACCAGTGGCTGACACTCATTGGGAACCAACGCTTCACAGGATATGCAACTACCGCCTGCATTTTCCCTTCCAGATCACGAGCCCATATTGCGCGCTATCGACCTTGCTTATGAGCGCGACTTCTCCTTCATTCCTGTGCTGTCTCGTGCCCGGAAACCTATCGGTTACATCGACGTCGCTGCCCTCAAATCCAAGTTCGAATCTGGCAAGACAAACCCGGTGCGCAACCCAATCTCGTCTTGCTGCTCTTCTATCATTCAACATAGTGCAGGAAGATCCAGTGCGCACACATATAACTCGCTTCGATCTCTCCCAGAAGCGCGCGGACTACACTATCATTACGCCTATGACACCTCTAGCTGAGCTCGAGGCATTCCTCGAGCGCACCGTCTTTGCCCTCAGTAAGTCTCTTCTTAGGATCCTACTGAATATGTGCTCTCATCTTATACATATGCAGTTACGGACGAAGAGCGTAAATTTGTATTCGCAGTAGCAACATCACAAGACCTGCAGGTACGTGCACAAATGTTCACGTCCCTTGGTCGCGTGGCTTACTCATTTCTGCCCTCACAGAATTTCGTCCAGAGGCGAGGCTTTTGATTTCTCGCATCGCTCGATTTTTGGATACCGTGTCGTGTAGGCTCTCGACATTCAGAAATTTCACTCGCTGTTCGCACAGACGCACAGATTTGGGAGCTCGGCTCCAGATGTACAACACTATCTTACGTCTTCAGAAAATCACTGTCTGCGCCGACTGCCACCACAATCCTGCTGCCAGCAACATAATGCACCGTGATTGCGCAGTTGACGCCAACTATACCACGTAATGCCAATGACCATTGCCCCGGACAACAGAGCCCACATTGTCCCTTTGAGACACCACTATACCGTTACAACCCACGAGCATCGACTAGACGCCTTCCCGAACCCATCGGATTATGGCACCACTGCACCAGGCGACAGCAGTAGTTGATCTAGACGTGCACTGTTCTGGATCATCCGCGCATCCCTATGCCTGAGGCCTGCGCACGGAAAATCAGCTGCCAATCCGACACTTTCAGGCAATCTGCATGTCCAGATCTTACCGACGATGGAGGTCAAGGCGCATATAGAGGTTGCTGTAAGTTATGGTCAGTGCCCGCACCAACTCCCGCACTAGTATGCGCACTGATTCGGACAGCGGTAATTCTTATATGCCGCGCGGTCGGCCAAGAATCCGCTTGCCCCTGCGTAGCCTGGAGGGACATGTACAAAGTTGTAGGAAGGGCCGGCGCTACCCTGCATCTGGGGCTGCAAGAACGCCGCGAACTCGGTCGTCCCACACGACCTCCCGAAGGTAATCTGACCGCCATCCGCAGAAACATGAAGGGTTCGATCAGACCAACTCCTCTACCTCGGCTCGAACACGGGCGATGCTCACGTCAGTCGTCAGTCGGATGACAAAATCGGCCGCGGGCGGTGGGTTGCTAGCCGGCGTGGAACGAGAGTTGTGCGCGAGCCAGGCAAGGAAGAGGCCGAACTGTGTCTCCCAGTGCGTCGTCACTGCCTGGTGGGGCTGAACAAAGTTGCAGCACAAGCTATGTGCGGGATTTGGTCCAGGAGGTGGCGGAGGAGGCGCGGGTGGCGGCGGCGGCGGTAGTTGCGCCGTTTGGAACTGGGCTGGGCCGTGGTATCCGTACATCTCTGTCGTGCTGGGAAAGAACGATGACGACGAGTCTGGTCGCAATAGATGACGGCTCGTTATACACGGCCCGGGGAGGAATCGGTTATTCTCGAAGCTATAGTGGCGCTCTCCTTAAATACACCCGCGACTCCGTGGGCATCAGCCATAACCCCACAGTGAACGTGCCGGCAATGAGGACACAGCCACTACTGTAACCTTCACGGCGGGCCTAAACCGCGGTATGGCCGCCTCGCACGTCGTCGACATGACTGCCTGCGGGAAGCTTGCGTCGAGGTCGCGAGCGCGCCGAGGCTAAATTGGCAGCAGCATTACCTAGATGGTGAGATGCAACTCGGCGATCTCCACCCATAGATGCCGGAGGACAAAGAACCAAAGGCGGCCAAGCCGCGCCGCTCGCCTCGCGTGGCATGTATGTGCCACCTCGGTTGCAATTCAATTGCCCTTTTCGCACGCGCCGTTCAGGGAGAGATCGACGCTCGCACACAAATAAACCAGCCAGCAACCACAACTCACGGGATTGCAGTGGGTGGTGCCGGAGGCGCTTGCCAGGGTGGATGCTTCACGGCATGCACTTACGAAGTCAGTTCTCGCCATCTTCTGCACGCCCTGAGACGGAGTTCGCCGTCACCCTCGATGTCTCGCTCGAAGGCACCGCGCGGAGCGCCAGGCGGTTGGTTGTGACACTGACATGGCGAGGGTGCTAGCGCCAACGACGGGGTCCCTGACTGGCGCTATGACTACATGATTCATGTCATCTGAGGGCATTCCACACGTATCCGAAACGAACTGGGTTACGATTTGACTCATACGTGAAGGTGTGGCAAAGACCGGGCATGCTAAGTTTTGATCCCGCGATGCAAGCACATAGCCTAAACCCAATAACGCTTCATCAATCTCAACGTAAAATTGTGCCTGACAGCGTCTGCTTTTCCTCAAATCCAGCTCCCGCAGAATGATTTAACTTGTTCGCCGAATCTGATTAGGTGTCGCTGATTGCCCGGGTTCAAGTACGCCGTCAATCGATGCCGCCATCTCCGCCTCTGCCCGCCCTTCTGCGCCCCGCGGTTGCCCCGTGCACACCGTCACGCCTCGTAACGCGCACCCTCGTCCCTAGCAATGGCCATCAGTGCTCTCCATCCTATTGACCCATCGACCGTAGCCACCGCTGAACAAGAGCAGAAGTCGCCCTGGATCGTCCGAAAGCTCGCGGGTAGCATGACCGGCCGAATCGTCGTCAG
>Ga0247815_10003947_pt1 | contig 10529 bp, 10 predicted proteins | sample UWRJL194509B1_FD_181014 | JGI IMG/M metagenome (GOLD analysis project Ga0247815, IMG submission 181014) | Plant litter microbial communities from Arlington Agricultural Research Station in Wisconsin, United States - UWRJ-L194-509B-1 | ecosystem: Environmental > Terrestrial > Plant litter >... | reverse complement strand
GCACTTCCGGAGACAAGAAAACGCCAGCTAGCGCGCTCACCTTGGAAGTATGATAAATAGGCGGTGCGCAGGGAATCTTGAGGGAAAGCATTCTAAGGTTCATGGTTGTACCATGTGTTGTGAGTGCGCGTAGTACCGGATCATAATCACTGCTGAATCCCACTTGCATGGCAAGGCTTTTCACTTCTGCGTTCTCGAATATCAGGATCGCAGCAGAAAGGTCATGTGGTGTTTCGACTAGAGAGTCAAACCCCGGGAAATTAATGGCGAGGTGCTGTAGGACTCGCCTCGGTGACGCGTCGGCTTCGAACGAAGAGGATGGGACAGCAAAGACATCGCTATCGATGGAGACCCCCGCATGCATGATACGCAACTGAGGCAAGAAGCTTGGCTGTTTAAGTAACCACAGAGAGTCGAAAGAATGTGCGCAAATACAAGCCAGTGAGTTGAAGCCCAGCCCTTGGAGATCGGCGAAATTGAGCCGCTCGGTGGTCAAGAGCGCCTGCAGACGAGGAAACCTCAAGGTGCTACTGCGGATGGACTGTAAAAAATCGAATGATTTGATATCAAGGTATTCCAATACGTTGCGCGAGCGAAGAAGAGCCGGTGGTAATTCTCCACGCGGATCTGGACTGGCGTCGCCCCACACGAACCGTCGCAGCGGAGGTAGCCCGTCCAAGATGCGGTTCATATGGGCTGTGTCGCACGACTTTGCGTGGAAGGACTCGATCCTCGTAAGGCTGAACAAAATCTTCTCGCATGCCGAATCTGTCCCCGAAACTGTTTGTACGCTGATGTGGCGGAGGTTGGGCATTGCGCGAAGTACTGGTGCGAACAGCGAATCCGAGCCTGGGCGACCAAACCGAGAATGAATGGTCCAAGTGTGGATGTCGAGCGACTGAACATAGCTACCAAGAATGGGGTTCGATAGCATGGTGCATACGAATCCGAGCGCAATGACTTCTTGCTGGTACCCAGCTCCAGTGACGAGGTCTACGCAAGCATAGAGCTCGCGAACAGCTGCCTCATGCCAGAAACGGGACACCAGACAAAGTGAGCGCAACGTTCGACGGCGGGAATAGCGCGCTACGAAGAAGAAGAGCTCGACGGGCAGATGCATGACCTGGGCCCGAGGAAGGGCGGAGATCAACCTGTAGGCTGGAAATGACCGGCTACATGCATGCCTCGGACCTCTCCACCTAGCTCATTACCCTCCGCGCAGAATACTCACTCTAAACCTCGCCACCCATGGCCAAACGTTCTGTAGGTGACTGAATGAGATACGTAGGAGGGCAACCTCTCAGATCTCGTCATTCGTCTATTCGGCCTGCTGCTCGTTATATTCTTGTCGGCCAACTTCGCGATCGGGCCTGGCGCGACCGGCTGGGCCATGAACGCCGCTCTCGGCATCACGATCTACTATAACATGGACAAGCGCAAGCGCCAGCCGAACGGAGGCTTCGAGAAGAAGGCAGATGGTGGTAAAGGAAAACGAGAACAAGGTTGTTGCACCCTGCGGCAGTGGTTGTCTCAACGCCAGTCTCCCCCGTGTTACTGTTTATCGGCCGTTCTTCAGCGCGCCTGGGGGTTTTGCTAACTTCAAGACAATTCTTCTCATCGGTGGTGGTATCAGCGTGACGCCTTTCGCAAGCATCGTCAAGACGATCTGGTACCGGATGAACAACTTCAATCAGTCCAAGCCGACAGGCCTCAGCAATGCCTACTTCTTATGGATCACCCGCGACCTGCAGATTGCCGAATGACTCCACAGTCTTCTGCACGCAATCAAAGAGCAGGATACGCAGAACTGAATCGAGATCAGCATTTACCTCTCCGCCACGCCAGCGTGACGCCATTACTATGCTGCGCGCCAACCCATCGGCACTGGTGTTGGTATGGTGAATACTATGACTTCGAACTGGTCGAGTGTAGTGACTGCATTGCTTACGTTTTAGCGCAGCTCTTCCGTGGCCCAGGCCCCCTCGAGTCAACACTCCACACCATGTCTAACAACTAGACCAGCCCAAAGAGTGCTCGCTTCTTGTTCGGCAAGGGTGAGTCATCACATATGTTTCATTTCAGTCTGTCCTTCGATGCTGATGCGTCGCGTTCACAGAGTACTTCTAGATGCTGGGGTTCGTGCCTTTGGGATATCTTAGACTCCACGTTCATTTGTCACGGCTTTTGCGCGTGCATGTACTTGTCTCCACATTGGAATTACAAACGTTATTCTGGTGCGTTCTGAAGATATAGAGTTACAACCAGGCCGAGGCGAATCTACGATCCAAGCATGCTCCACTGGTTCACGCTGCGCCGTCTGTCTGCTCGCCTGGCAAACCTGTCTGATTTGTAGTGGGCCTGTCTTTCTGTTTCGGTATTGAAGCTTCCGTGGCGTCCGTTGAGGGTACATACCGTGTCATCGGCGCCTCGTAGCTGAGACGACAAGAGGACGATCGTTAGCGTCGTTCAAATCTCTAATACAATAGATGAGAAGCGCATACACTATTGCATCAAAGCTGAGCCTTAAATCGTCTTCATTGCGGATGGTGACGCGATGAGGGCCGGAGACTGCGAAACGTCTCTCGTACTTTATGAGGAAGCCACGCCGGGCAGGCTCATAGCCGGAGAATTTCTCGGCTAACCCGCCGTCAACTGAGACGCTGTACCTGCCATGTGTTGTATTCAGGTTGCCGATGATCCAGAAATGTGCGCCTGTGTAGAAATCAGTACCTTACTGCAGGACCGTGACCGAGACCGGGGCACGCATGGTGCACATACTCTCAAATGAAAGGGATGCAGTCGCACCAGAAACGTTGGTCCAGTGATTCAGGCCACCGAAGTGGTAGGTGTTCTTGCCTATATTGTTCTGCTCCCATTTGCCGGTGTACTCCACTGACAGGCAATTCACGTGCGACGGTCAGCTGCTTTAGAAGGCGGATGCTCTACTGAGAAAGAGACCTACTGCGAGGGTCATTGGGTCCAATTATGACCATCTTCAGGCCTAGAGGGGTCTTCCACTCTCGACCCGGTGCCATTGGCCGGTAGCTAAGTGTTGAGGTCATTCAAGTGCATGTGAGGGTCGGTGCACACTGAAACAAAAGACGCACGCAAATGAATCTATCGTGATCTCGGAGTTATGGAGATCATTTACGACCTCGATCCAATGTGGTCCAGGTTCGGTAAACTCGTGCTCAAACAAGTTCTGAAACGGGACGAGTTCACGAGCACCTCTCCAAGCGTTAATGATGGCGACCTCAGGTTGGCCATCGATCTTGATCTTGAGATTTCCGTGAGAGCCACTCTTGTGTCCGATTAACCAAATGTGAGAGCCTGGCGGAACTTGCGTGAGCATGTCATCGGCATTGGATGCGCAAAGGGTGACAGCGAACTCGAACCTTCGAACTCGAATCGAGCAGAGGCTCCCTTGCAGTATGCGCGATGGTATGACCCACCACTGCAGAGCCTGTCATCTCCTGGAATGCGTTTCCAGCCATGCGAGTAGGTAACTAGCGAAGGACAATCAGTCACGAAGTTGCTGTCAATGGGTCTCTCGCAATCTGAAGAATCGCACCTCGAGGATCGTCGTTCTCAGCCACGAGCATATCGCGCGTGATCTCGAAATCCATGCGTATCTGTGCAGAGGTGGACCGACTGATCTCAGAAGCAGGAGGGCAAGTTGTGCGCCAGCCTCGAGGCGTTGTCGACAAACACCATACAACGACAGTCAGGACATCTCGAAGAATACTATTCTGAGGTCCATGGTCTCACTGAGCACTGTGAGCGCAAGTAGCGCCGGATCGCAGTGACAGTCATTGGCAAATCCCACTTGCATGGCAAGACTTCTCACTTCAGCGTTCTCGAAGATCATGGTCGTAGCAGATAGATCCCGTGGTATTTGACCGTGGTATCATGGTAGCCAAAACTCGAGATATCGACGGCGATGTCCTGTCAGACCGGCCTCGACGAAGCGCGGAGTTCAAGGTGAGAGGATGGGACAACGAATACGCCACTATCGACGAAGACCCCAGCATGCATGAATCGCAACCGGTGCAAGAAGTCTTGTTGCTCGAGCAGTACCAAAGAGTCGAGGAAATGTGCGCGAATCCAAGTTGGTGAGGTAAAACCTGGCTTTTGAAGGTCGGCCAAGTTCAGCCGCCCAGCGGTCGGGCGCGCCTGCAGACGAGGAAATTCCACGGTGCTGCTGCGGATGAGCCGTAAGAACATCTGGTGGCAACTCTCCGCGTATATTTAAGCTGGCGCAACCCCATGCGAGACGTCCGAACGGAGGCGGCACGCCCAAGACGCGGTTCGCATGGGCCATGGCGCATGACTTTGCAAGAAAAAAGAACTCGTTCCACATAAAGTCGTCTCACGCGCCGGATCTGCTTCCGAAACTGTTGGTACGCTGATATGGCGGAGGTTGGGCATTGCGTGAAGCGCTGGTGCAAATAGCGAATTTGAGTCTAGGCAACCAAACCGCGATTAAATGGTCCGATTGTGGATGTAGAGGACTAAAATAACTGCCAAGACCGGGCTGCGACAGTACTGTGCACACAAATCCGAGCGCTATGATCTGGTGCTGGTACCTGACTCGATAGCAAGGTCTATGCGAACATAGAGCTCGCGAACAGCCACTTCATGTCAGAAACGTGATAGTCGATAAAGTGAGCGCAACGTTCGACGGTGAGGGTAACGTGCTGAAGAAAAAGAGTTCGACAGGTAACTCCATGACCTCAGCACATGAGAGGCGGAGGAGGAGGAGGCGGGAATTGTCCGGTTATATGCAAGCCTCGTCGCGTACGCCGTAGTCTAAGTATCAGGACACGCAAGTCCAAGTAGATTAATCAATTTTGTAGTGGTGATTTCATTTATCGTCTGCCATCATGTTGGTGTATGAATTTGACACACTGAAACACAAGCTTCCAATGCAATGGCTTGAGGCCGGGAGGAGACGCCGGCCCAGAGACAAAATACCAGAACCAGGTCGTAGAGATCGGATCGACATATCACCCTGAGATCTGTAACCAGATGCCACCTGCGCACGTGACGGAATTGGAAAGGGGCACACTCCAAGCGAGCGGAGTTTACTGCTCTGCCTCCTGATATTCGCGCCGTTCTCGTGTCAGCGCCGCACTCGCGCCGGCGGGCCTCGTTGTTGTGTCGTTGGGTCTTTGGTTGCTCACGCGGAATCGCTTCTTGCTACCTAGTTGGGCCAAAGATTTCTGCCTCGTGGACAGCTCGTGTCTGCCCGAGGTCGACTGGTCGTGTTATCGCCTGCGCACCATCCTGAGCGCGGTCCTGCATGGGAAACGGACAGTCACGACATGGACCAGCTGTACAACATGGCGATGCCTATCCACATGGCTATGGCAAGCCGGTGAAAGGACGCAAGCTGTGGCGCAAACGTGCGCAATCGGATGCTGACTACGGGCACATGCGCGGTGCACCACAGACAAACGGACACCCCGCATATACCCAACAAATGGCGATGAACGGTCAGTATCCCAGTCAGAATCAACAACACCCACATCATGGCCCGGACTACAGGCAGTACGGGTCATATGGGAGGCAAGGTCAGCGCGGCATTCGACCCGGTTCTTATGACCAACATCGCGGTGCTGGATTCTGTGCGTATAACGAGTTTGATCACGCGCAGCGGCGTTGAGCTAAACTGCTATTTAGACGGCGCACAATCACCCGAAGATATAGACATGGACCTTCGCTCTCCACCCAACGCTATCGACAGTTACGAACCACCCCTCAATCCACTCCCTCCGTTGGTCGAGAATGTCTACGACACGGCCAAATATCGGCATCTGCGTCGTGGATCGTCACTTCCTGCCTCAGCGTCGTCTGAGCCGCGCGCGTCAACTGCACCTGGTGCTGCACCTGCCGCTCCCCCTGCACCTCCGCCTCCTCCCCCACCTGCCGAGGAAGCAGCCCAGATCATTGCTCAAGCGAGTATGAATGAACCATCGTTCATGTTCACTGCGGCAAACGGAGGTGGTGGCGGAGTTGTGCCGATGTCGGTGCCAGAAGCCCCGTCTCCAGACTATGCAGACTCTGGTATGCCAATATTTCCTCCTGGGTCGACTCCTTTTGCGGCTCCGATGAGCCCGGGTGCTGTTCCTCTCCCGGATACACCAATGCCTGGTGGAATGTTTTCGCCGAGAGGCAGCTCATTCATCCCGCCATCGTCGTCCATGCTGTTCGATGTCGGATCTTTGCAACAAATGCCACCACCAGGCCAGTACACTCCTCATCCTAGCTCGATGCAGCACATGTTTCCCCCTGGGGCGATTCCCCCAAGCATCATGTCACCACCACCGCACATGATTAATCCAGGCGGGATGCCTCCAAACTTCATGTCACCATCACAGCGAATGGGCCCTGGAGGAGTACCGATGAGCATCATGTCGCCGCCAACAGCCTTGCCTATGATGCCGTCGCTCGTAGGAATGGTGCCGTCGTCCGTGGTGTCAGGTACTATGAGCTCCCCCGACCTCTCGCCCCTCGACCACGGCCCGCCGATTCACATCGACCCGGACCACCCCTTCACGCTTACCAGCCCGCACTCAGTGTTTTACAAGAAGAAGCTTTATCGCAGCGCAGCACACCTCTTCTACTCGCTCATGTTCCTCGATACGCGACCAGATATCGCAGAAGAAATGCGTGCCGTCGAATCTCCGCATCAGGTGCGGTACCACGCCCTACGCAACGATGCATACAAACTACCGGACTGGGAACGCATACAGCACGAAGTGCTCGACGAAGCCCTGTACCAAAAGTTTGCGCAGCACGTCGAGCTGCGCGCGATGTTGCTAGAGACGGGCAACCAGATGCTCGTCAACCAGGACTTTAGGGATCACGAGTGGGGCGTTGGGCACGATGGTCACGGGCAGAATCTTTTGGGCCACTCGTTGATGCGAGTGAGGCAGCGCTTGATGCGTGAGACCGGGCGTCGGGATCTTGGTTTATGAGGCACGCGCATCGCGCCATGTCCTCGCTTTTTGGAAACCTGTTAAAGGGAATATGTTTGATTAGATTCAAATTTATGGCCATTTGTACCATAGCTTCAATCCAAAGCGATTGAGTAGTTCGTGGGCGTGAGTACATCGACATCTGTTCGTGCGGCCATTCGTCTCGAGCTCCTACTTCGTGTCAACAATTGGACCCTTCGGACGTCTGACGAACCCGAAGCATACTCCAGCTGTTACAGCGTCTGGTGCGTGGACTCTGGTGTTGCTATTATTGGCTGTTTACCTACGTGCTGTATGAACCCTCCAAGGTCAACTCAGTTTGTAGCTCCGATGAACCTGGCTGCCATTGTCGACAAGCATTACAACTTCCCGCGGTCAGCCTGGGTGTGAAGAGTTCAATTCATGCCCGGCGTGGTATGGTAACATCGAATCACCGAAAGCTGACTGTGCCCTCCGCCTCTCAGCGGAGGGGCCCGATGAGGGGATAACCTGGTAGCGGGTGTAAAACACACTCCTCCTCCTCTGCCAGATACTCCAATACCCCGTGAAAAGTTTTCGCCAAGTCGTGGCTCACTCATCACGCTCACAAGCATTCATGTCTTTTGACGGTGGTTTGTTACAGGCCTGATTTCTTCCGTTTCTCGATGTAGCCTGTCGGCGGGGTTGCCTCAAACGTGTGATCTCCGACGCAGCACATGGCCTCCCAGGCGGGATAACTTTACCGACCCCAACGGACATTAAACAGAGACAAACAGCCGGTCAGCGCCGACTGGGTAGGGGTATGATCATGTCTCCCACCTCAGTGATAGCCCTGGCGGAGTAGGGACAAGCATCCTGTCATCGGCACACAGACTTCCGCCAAGGTTACTCTCGGTCGCGGAAATGATACCGCCGTATGTGCTCATGCCTGGCATGAACTCACCCGACTCGATGCAGCCTCTCAGTGGGGTCACATCTCCGAGCGCAACGTTGCCACTGCCGCACTTATTCATCCGACCCATGCTGTTCGATGTCGGGTCTTTGCAACAGATGCTACAGCCGAGCGCTTTCACTCCTCATCCTAGCTCAAAGCAGCATTTTGGTGGGATGCCTCCGAGCGTAACGTTGCGAATGCCGCACTCATCCACGTCACCATCGTCGTCCATGCTGTTCGATGTCGAGTCTTTACGAGAGATGCCACCGCCGGGCGTGTTCGCTTCTCATCCTAGCTCGAAGCTGCATCTCGGTGGGGTGCCTCCGAGCGTGATGTCGCCCATGCAGCACAAGTTTCATCCAGACGCGATGCCTCCAAACCTGATGTCCCCACCACAGCGAATGGGCCCCGGGGGAGCGCCAATAAGCTTCATGTCGCCGCCAACGGTCCCGCCCATGATGCCTTCGCTCGCGGGAATGGTGCCACTGCAACTCTCTGTGTCCGTCATGCCTGGTATGAGCTCCCCCGACCTCTCGCCCCTCGACCACGGCCCGCCGATTCACATCGACCCGGACCACCCCTTCACACTTACCAGCCCGCACTCGGTGTTTTATAAGAAGAAGCTTTACCGCAGCGCAGCACACCTATTCTACTCGCTTATGTTCTTCGAGACAAGACCCGATATCGCAGAAGAGATTCGCACCGTCGGATCTCCACACGAGGTGCGGTACCACGCCCTGCGCAGCAATGCATACAAACTTCCGGGATGGGAACGCGTGCAGCACGAAGTGCTCGACGAAGCCGTGTATCACAAGTTTGCGCAGCACGTCGAGCTGCGCGCGATGTTACTCGAGACGGGCAACCAGATGCTCGTCAATCAGGACTTTAGGGATCACGAGTGGGGTGTTGGCCATGATGGTCACGGGCAGAATCTTTTGGGCCACTCGTTGATGCGAGTGAGACGGCGCTTGATGCGTGAGAGCGGGCGTTGAGATCTTGGTTTACAGGTATGAGGCATCGCTCTGCGGCCTTGAATTGGAATGAACATTCTCGATCAAAACTCGCCTCCCGTAACTAGTTGTACCACGAATTCAATTCAAATTGACCATGTAGTTCGTTGCGTCTCTGGCGCTTCAAAAACCAACGTCTGAACTTTCAGCAATGAGTGATCCCCTTGCAAAGTCATTTCCGCTCAGCCTTGGCAGAGGTCGACTAACTCGAGGCGCAACACATACATCGCCAAGTAGACACCTGGATGTCGCTAGGTTATTGATAACCATTCTATACCTGAGGAGCTGTCTAATAGCACGACGCAGGCATATGTAGATATCGGCAAACGTACACACAGAGACACAGAGAGAGAGGTTACAAAGACACCGGCACCTGGAGACCAACATACACACCATCGTACAAGGGGATAGGTCATACACGTGGGCACGAGAGAGGCAGACAGAGAGCGATATAGAGCGATGAGACAACAACACAGGGGCCACCTCGATGTGCGCGCTCAAAGACCAGAGCGGAGCGGCAAGACGAGAGGACGAAGCAAAACGGAACGGAGGTGTGCGAAATGGCGAATATACAGCGCGGGTTATGGCGGGCGTCCGTGTAATGATGCGCGACCTAGCTGCGCGTCGTGTGTACTGGATGTGTTATGTGCGGGAACTGAGTGGAGGCGAGCGAACCGAACAATCCGGGGCGAGGCGGCGAGAGATCGAGCCAGATGGGTATCGCTTCTAGAGTCTGCAAGGGCAGCAGACGCATGGGGACGGCAAGTCGACGGAGAGGTTGAAGAGAGAGTAGGTGAAACCTCGCGAAGGAGAGAGCGAGAGTGTGTATGTGTATGTTAAAGTGACGCGAGTGGCGATACCCGACTACCAATCGATGTGCACGCCAACCTTCGCGTCCGGCACGAGATCGCGCTGGCATTCTCGCTTAAGCCAGCGAGCGGCACGCTTGTCCTCAGCAATGAGGGGAGCGACTTGGCGGAAACACAGCGAGTTGTGCATCTATCGAAGTAGCCGTCAGAACCTCGTCCAGACGGAAAGCGGCGAACGTGAACGCACCTTGAGCCACTGCGACTCCTCCTTGGTGAGCATCGACGGCTTGATCATCTTCATCTGAATAGGCACGCAGGTAAAGCGTTGGAAGCCAAGCCAGTTGGTTCCATCCTCTGCCTTCGGCGGCTATCACAAGGGCGGGTCGAGGTCAGCGTGTTATTCCCACCAGGATCGAGACCACACACCGAGACTCGGATGACTTGCAGTGCGCTCTCAATGCGTACTCCGAAATCGCCCTCTTTGTCTGTTAGAAACATCTGTCAGCACGGAGCAGAACTCGGGGATAACAGGAGCACGTACAGTAGCCAGGCTCGTTGGTGATGACCATACCGGCGCGCAGCGGCTCGGTGCTGGCAAATGAATGCGGTCCTTCGTGAACGGTAAGGAACGCGCCAAAGCCGTGACCCGTGCCATGGTGGTAGTTCATGCTGGAGAACCAAACAGTCAGCAAGAGCAAAACAGAATATTAAGCCAACACGTACCCGTCTTGCCACAGCGCTCTTCTCGCCAAAACATCTAACTGCATGCCGTTGGTGCCTTCGGGGAAGATCGCGGTGTCGATAGCGATCTGGGTGA
>Ga0247815_10003946_pt1 | contig 10532 bp, 12 predicted proteins | sample UWRJL194509B1_FD_181014 | JGI IMG/M metagenome (GOLD analysis project Ga0247815, IMG submission 181014) | Plant litter microbial communities from Arlington Agricultural Research Station in Wisconsin, United States - UWRJ-L194-509B-1 | ecosystem: Environmental > Terrestrial > Plant litter >... | reverse complement strand
AAAATCTTACAAATTAACGAGGCTAAAAATTTACCCGACTTCATAGTTCTGACTGGTGAAAATGGATCAGGCAAATCGCAGTTGCTTAACCTGATTGCCTATGGTCATGGCGATGGGGCCATAAAGACGGTGGAATCTAACCATTCTGAAAGTTTTGAAGATGTCTATGTACCAAACTGTGAGCTGCGAATAGGCGGCAAAATAACGACCAATATCATTTTAGTATTACCAAATGATAATACGATTTACTTAGGTGACCACATTAGCGAAGCTTCAATTATTGCGAGATGGGGCAGCTTACCTCACAAATATTTGTCTTTTTTAAATATAAAATTTGTCAATAATAGAGTTACGAGAGAAGCTTTTGACAGCCAGTTTAGAAGTGATGTAGGGTATCAACATCAATCACAGGTTGGCATAACGCCGATAAGTGATATTGATTTACAAATTTTAGAAGCGGTTTATCAGAAACGAGGTAGATCAAGTACTCCTGCAACCCTAAAAGAAATCATTGTGTTAATGGATCCTCCAGTAAACGCATTTAACTCAGCAAATCTTTCAATGTTATACCTCCAATATTTGTATCGCATGGATTTAGGTATGGAAATAATCGAGGCACCATGGGAAACGTTCAATAAAGCAATGGAAGCCGCAAAATTTAAATATAGATTGATCCCACCGGTCTTTGATCAAAAACCTTTGAATATTAATATCACTATGGTTGACATTGAGAAGGGGGGCGTAATTGAGTCCATAGAAGATCTGTCCTCAGGCGAAAAAACTATTATGTCTCTCGTATTGGCTCTATATAATTCGAAGAATGATACTCAATTTCCAGATGTCATATTGTACGACGAACCTGACGCTTATCTACATCCGTCTATGGTTCAGCAATTACTAAATGTTATGATGGGAACACTTGTTAAAGACAAAGGTGTTAAAGTTGTAGTGACTACCCACTCGCCTACAACAGTGGCACTAACGCCACCACTTTCTATTTACGGCATGGATAGAGAAAAGGGGCATATCATCAAAATTGAAAAGGATGATGCCATTAAATCTCTCACAGAAGGTTTAACCACATTGAGCGTACTCTATGAACACAAGAAGCAAGTATTTGTTGAGGCAAAATTTGATCAATACTTCTACAATACGATTTATAATATTGTAAGAGAAGCACATCTAAATCATGACATTTTTTTGAATTTTGTTCAAACTGGTTCAGATCAAAGTGGGAAAGGCGGCTGTTCAGAAGTTAAATCTATAGTGACCATTCTAACGAATAACGGTAATAAAAGTGTCTGTGGATTGATTGATGGTGATTTGCATCATGTGGAAACAGATAGAATTAAGATACTAGGGAATAACAGCAGATACAGTATTGAGAACTACGTTTTAGACCCCATTTTTATTGCTATACTCTTACTATCAGAACAATTCAGTGGGATTGATCTTGGCACACTTGGTTTTCCTCTTAATGCTACTGTGTTAACATTTGAATCCATAGACGACTTGCAGTTGCAGAATATTATTGATAATATAATAAGTAAAGTGCGGCCATTTGCGAAAACAGTAAGTACTGCGGATAATTTATTTCCAGCAGTCAGTGGACGAGATACTGAAGCAGCATACTACCTTATTAATGGAAAAAAATTCAAAGTCCCGCAATGGTTTTTAATTACTAAAGGGCATCTGCTTGAGGATATGCTTTTATTAGCATTCAAACCACTTATTTCGATTGCGCGTGATGGAAAAGGTGGGGACAATCTTAAAACTAAAATTGTCGCTAAGGCCATAAAGCTATTTCCTTCTTACCTTTCTAAAGATTTATTAGAAACATTCATTAAACTAGAGCAGATTCCTATCTCATAGTCCCTTTTGTTTGATTAGTCAGATTCCCTTAAACACAAACTTCCTAAGACGTATATCTAATAAATGAAAATGACTATACGGCACTATCACGGCTTAGAAACGAAAAACACTGCCAGTAAATACTGCATTAGCCAATTCTAAATATTTTGCTCCATGGCAGCGAAAACACATTCCTCCTTGCAAATGATTATAGTTTTCAATATATCCATACCCATTACATCTAGGGCATTCTGTCAAATTATCCAACAAGATTTTTCTTTCGTCTAGGTACACAGGCACTTCTATTTCTTCATGTAAAATATTGTGGCATTCACTACAAAGCATTATAAGATCTTTTTTCTCATAGTCCCATGGTAGTTTTGAAAGCATATAGTACTCATGACGTACATGCAAGATAAAGCGGGTTGTATAAAATGATATCTGCGGCTTCAACACATTCTGATCATCAATAGCAAGTAATCTATTGTCACCAATTGCAAAATATTTCTCGTTTATTGGTACAATCTCAGTTGCCTGCCTTAAACATTTTAGACAAGCATATTTATCGATAGCCAACACTTCACATCGTTTAGCCCGCCAATTATCAGTACTATTCTATTATTTACATATATTTAGTCCTAAGAAATTATATATGCCGTTAGTCCAGAAGAACCCATTGCGCAAGCAATTAAAATAAAAGCGTACAAATTTGTTTCATAAGAATAATTTCCAAGATTGTCGACTAAAGATCTTGGAAGTTCGTTAAACATTCGCCTTGAAAGAAAGATTGCTCCTATAAGATTGATAGCAGTCCCTATTAATGTGCCCATTAATAAATTGCCTAAACCTTTTGATATTAATACAATTACAACACCTACAATACAAAATAAAATACCATTTTTTTGATGCTTTGTAGCAATGCCAATTGCATTTTTAAATAAATTTTCAATTCTAATAGTGTCCGATTTAGCTTCCATTATTCCTCCTTCAAAAGCTTTTTTATAGCACTTCCTAGCTCTAACATAGTAACCAAATGCTTCTTGTACTTTGCCCTCACTATAATTTAGCAGACTAGATTTTGGAAATTTGTCAAAGCCTTTTCCAATTTCTTCTAATGCGCCATAGTAATCATTTCCTTCAACTCTTTCAAAAGCCCACTCACAATAGCTCTCTTCAGATAGGGACTTTTGACTGCTATTCGATTTTGGTTTTCCTTGGCTAGCTGATTGTTTGCTTTGGGAATACTGTTCTTGGTAAGATGAATTTGAAGAGCCTTGGGATGTCGGATTAAAATTATGAAATTCGTCGTGTGCTTTTCTAATCTGATAGTCCATAAGATTATCATAAGCTTCCTTTACTTCAATAAATTTATCCGCAAAAAACGTATTTCCTTGATGTTTGTCTGGATGGTAATGTTTTGCATATTCTTTAAAGGCAGATTTGATTTGGTCGTTATTGCAATTTTGTTCAAGGCCTAAGATTTGGTAATAATTCTTCATTTTGAGGAGTAATTGTTAATTATTTGAGGTTTTTGTTGGGTTCTTGTGATTAGTCTTGTAAATGATACCAAATCATTCCTATCACTCCCCCTAAAATCAATGGCCACATATTAGTTAAATTTGTGTCAAATCCTCGCTTAGCTAAGTTGTCAGTAATGCCAAGATTATCCAAAAGAGTTGCAAATGCACACACAAATAGTACTCCAATGAAAAAGAAAATCGGATATCCCCAAGCATCTGATATTGATTTTTGTTGATTATCATTTTTTAGGCTAGAAGAGTTGTTAGTCGGTTTTTCTCCTGTATTGTTGTCTTCCCTGTTCGTGGAATATGTAGTTTGTGGGTTCTGTGAACGATGTTGTTGATTACTTGAATTCGACGAACTTTGGTGTGTTTGATTTAAGTTATGGAAATCATCGTGTGTTTTTCTAATCTGATAGTCCATAAGATTATCATAAGCTTCTTTTACTTCAATAAATTTATCTGCAAAAAACGTATTTCCTTGATGTTTGTCTGGATGGTAATGTTTAGCGTATTCCTTAAATGCAGATTTGATTTGTTCATTATTGCAATTTTGTTTAAGGCCTAAGATTTGGTAATAATTCTTCATTTTCAAGAGTATTGTTAATTAATTGTTGCTTTAAATTTAGTCCTTATGATATAACCAAATTGGTATAATTATTCCGCCTAACGCTCCTAAAAAGAAGATACTTCTTAAAAAGCTTGACCATTCGTCTAACTCTATTGTCCACGAGATAAAGGAACAAAATATATAGAAGAATATTATGATAACAGCTCCCATAATATAAAAAGGGGTAGCGTTTTCATCGCGATTAGAGTTGATGTTTTTTGGCCTAAAATTTTGTGGTTCTTTTTTTGTCCTAATTTCTGCCCCTTGGTAACTTTGAAGAGATACAATTTTACCATTTTGGATACTAATAGGATATGAGCAATGTGGGCAAATTATTTTTCCTTTTCCATTTCCTGGTACTCTAAGTATCCTCCTACAACCTGAGCAATTAATTTCTACTTTCATTTACTTTTCTACTTACATGTCCAATTTGAACGGTGTCGGCTTTACATTACTGGTAACTTATATATAGGCCTGACATCGTCAGGCCTATCTCCCCGAATCCCGGTGTATAGCTCTGGTAAGTTCGGGTCTTTTCAATAAATCAAACTTAAATAAATCCTCCTCAAAAACAAGATAAACAAACTGTTTAAAAAATGTACTAAATGATCTAAAAATTGAATCATCGTATCGGTTCTACTGCAAATTTCAAATTATCAACAAACGGTGGATAATGATAGTGCAGCTTATATTTTCTAAATTCCAGAGAATACTGATCAAGAACTAATGGAAATAGGACCTTTGGCATAGATAAGTAGAATGCAATTCATAAAACCTAAACCGAAAAAGCCCTGAAAAAAATAGCTAGCGGAACGATAACCGCTACTACTGAAACGCGATAGAACTATTCATTATCTTCAGGAAAATATTCATAGGCAGCATAATATGCATCCATTTCTGACTTGTACGATCTAAAGGAAGAATTATCATCGGGAAAGATCAAGCATGCATCGCGAAATATTCTAGCTCCTCACGTTTCTCCAAAACAAACTTATCTAAGATCCTTATCATATACACTTTCTTAAGTTTATAATCCCAGTCACTCGCTTTTTCATTCGGAGCCTGCTCATTAATACAACGACATGCATAGAATATGGCGCGATCTTGAAAATTTTCTTGGCGTGTACGCTGCATCTCAAGGATGAAAAGTTTATCCTTGCTTGCTCATCAGTGCTATTAATATAATTACAATTGCTACAATGGCTGCAAATAGTGCAGCAATCATGAATAAGGTTTTACTGTCAGAGGATAGCAGGATGATGAAAGAAGATAAAAATTGTCCCCCAAATATCCCTATTGAAAAATAACCTAAATAACGCCCTCGGTTTGAAGTATCGCTTTCTTCAACAGTCATATGGTTTAACAAAGGCACGGTAAATCCAAAACCAATTCCCATGGCTATTGCTCCTACGATCAGCAAAATGACCATGCTGCTTAGTGAAAATAAGAGCAGGCCAAGCATAAAAAATAAAAACCCCAACGCTACCGTATACAGATTGCCAAGGCGTTCCGCTATTTTAGGCATTTGGCTTGCTGCAGCAACGGCAACCAGCGATATAAAAGCCATAAAGTAACCTGTCTGGGATTCAGAAAACTGAAATATCCCTGTTAAATAAATCGGTAGCACCGTAAAAGCCGTGAAGAACAATATCATAGCAAACACTGCACTACAAACTATAGTAATCAGCCCTTTAGATACTTTCTTTGACTTAGATATTTCGACGATGACATTCGCTTTGGTTAATTTAGGTATTGACACCAAAACCAGTATAAAGCAAATTAGCGCAATCAGATAAATAAAGAATGGGAAATACCATCCTTGTTCTCCCAGCAGTCCCCCAATACTCAAAAATACTACCCCACCTAATTCTATAGACATACCCTGCCAAGCTATCATTTTCATTCGTTTTTCACCATCAAAGAGATCGGCTATAAGCGTTGTACCAGCAGTTTGTATTGCAGCAGTGGCAGCGCCTAAAAGTATCCTGTCGGCGATAACCAAATAAGGAGCGTGCAGCACGGCTCCGGCCACTCCAAACAGCGCATAAGGAACAAGCCCCCAGCAAATCATAGTATATGCTCCTTTGCGATCAATAAGCCAGCCCATCAACGGCGCAAATAATACCACACCTAATGAAGGAAGCGTTATCAGCCAGCCGGGGTTATCTTCAAAGCCGAGGTGTTTAGAAATTTCGGTTAAAGAGGGAGCTATTACAGTGCCTACCATTATGGTAAGGCTACTGATGAGCAGCAAGGTAAAAATGCCTGTTTTCGATAAATTATTCATAGCTTACTGCTTTAAATTATGTTTATTCTATTTTTGAATCTTGTTATTAAATGTCCGTTCTGTTGCCATGAGTAAAGACGTCACCATCAAATTCACGCACCATATAGACAATTCTAAATTTTTATTATATAAGCTTAACGAGTGCCCTGATAGTTACCTGAAAAGCGTTGAGCGTGACGAATTCTTTGAGATGATCTGGTTTTGGCATCCTGATGATCATGACTCGCAGCTTGATCAAGCTACCTCCTCTATTTACCTCATCCCTCCTTACAGGGCATTGGACATCTCCCTGGCAAATAAGGAAGGTTATTTAATCGCTTTTAAGCGGGAGTACCTCGAGGAAGATGATAAAGAATATGCTCTTGATGTTTTTAACCTCTTCAATCTTCAAGGGCAGCACTCCCTGCTAACTATAGATATCGATACACAAGAAAATTTCCAGCATCTTTATGCCCTGATGGCGTTTGAGCTCAAAAGTCCATTAGGCACCTACCTCGTTCTTAAAGCCCTGTTAAAGGTGTTTTTATTGCATTTGATCAGAATTAACCAAAGTGCTTTTTTGAACCAGGACGTTAATCAAAAAAGAGTGTATGAGTTCTGCATGCTGCTAGACCGATATTATATTCCGGAACGTAAAGCTTTTTTCTATGCTGATCAAATTGGAATAAGTGAAAAAAGACTCAACCAGATACTTCAGGAAAAGATGGGTAAGACCATTACACAATTGATTCACGCTAGGCTGATCCTGGAAGCAAAAAGGAAACTAACAACAGGAGAGCTTACCATCAAAGAAATTTCTTACCATCTGAATTTCGAAGACCATTCTTACTTTAGCAGGTTCTTTAGGAAACAAGCAGGCCTGTCCCCCGAAGACTTTAAAAAAAAGTAGCAGAAGGTTAGTAGAAAGTATGGGTTTAGTGGTGTATTTGTCCGGTTAGCTGGTACTATTTGGAAACCTGCACAATTATCTTTCCTACTGTTCTATTAGATTCCATAGACAAATGCGCTTTTGTCATCTCTTCAAAAGGGAACAACTCCGAAACATATGGTTTTATAGCTCCCTTTGCCAATAGCCCTGCAATAATATCCATATCTGCTCCACTGGAATGAACCAGTTCATAATGAACATCAACTTCTTTTAATTTTGCTTTTTGTAAAACTTCTTCGCTGATGAAAGGTAATAAACTAAGAATTATGCCCTTCTGTTTAGCTACTTGTAATGACTTAAACAAGCTATCACCGGAGAAAGCATCCAGTACTACATCTACTTCTGAAATAACATCTTCAAATGCTTTTTCATCATAAGCAATGTGTTCGTCAGCACCAAGGCCAAGTACAAATTCTCTATTCTTTGCTGATGAAACGCCAATGACGGAAGCTCCTAGATAGCTTGCCATCTGTACGGCAAAATGACCTACACCACCAGAAGCAGCCAATATCAAAATGCTTTCCCCTGCCTTTAATTTCGCATACCGGTTTAGAAGTTGCCATGCAGTCAGTGCAGATAAAGTCGCAGCTGCTGCCTGTTCATGACTGATGTTGGTTGGCTTTCTTGCCAGATGGGCTTCAGGAGCAGCTACATACTCTGCATAACCCTGTCCATGTCCTAGAAAGTTGACTAAGCCAAAAACTTCATCACCTTTACTAAATCTGGAAACATTTTTTCCTGTTTCTTTGATGACACCAGATATATCCCATCCTAATATTAAAGGATGGTTATTCTTTAAATGATCAGCCATCGCACTTCCCTGTCTTGTTCTTACATCAACAGGATTAATACTGATCGCCTTTACTTCAACTAATACCTCATCATCACTAATAATAGGTACAGGCACTTCTGTCATTAACAACTGATCAACACCACCAAATTCATTTAAGACAATAGCTTTCATAATTTTTCTTACAAAATTACCAGCAGTACAGTTCAAAGACTAACACTATTATCTAACTTACTGGTACTATTTAGAAATAATCCTGAATCTCTGCATTACTTCGTCTGTTGTTTTATAATATCCCGATAGGTGTAAAAACTTTTCTTTGGTGTGCGTTTTTGGGTTTCATAATCAACATAAATAATTCCGAATCGGATAGAATATCCAAATGTTCCACTCAAAATTGTCCCATCCGCTCCATACAAAGTATCCATTAAGATTTGATCCCTCGCTTTTGGCCTTTAAAGCCGCTGCGATATGATCTTTAACATATGCAGAACATAAATAATCATTTACCTGACCATTAATAACGGTGTCCTCACCATTCTGAAAACTTGCGCCATTTTCGGTAATGTAGATTTCAGGATTCCAATAATCGTTTTTCAAACGCGCTAATAGTTGGTATAGATAATCCGGACGAGCCAGGAAACTCCCATCGCTGCCTTATCATCGTGTTTTACCTGAGCAGGAGCATAAAAATTCACACCTGGAAAATCGGGTTTATTATCCAACATCAAATTAAGATCAGCAACGGAGGGCTGAAAAGCCGGATTATATTCCTGTATCATGGCAAGAGCTTGTGACGGATAACTTCCATTGAAGATGGGATTCAAAACGATCTGATTTAGTAGTTGATCTTCGATTTGTACTGCTGCTATATCTTTCAGATTTGCGGGATCAAAGAGTATACAAGGCGCGAGATTGAATGTAATACCAATTTTTCCGCTAAGATTTAACTGATGATAATCTTTTATGGCAGTAGCACTGGCCAGCAGCTGGTGGTGAACTTTATTGATTTCCTTCACATAACGAACATTAACGGACTCCTTTGCAATTCGAGAATTAAAGGATTCAAGGAATTTCGCCTAGATACCCATATAAATCCTTTCATGGAATCTTTTGAAGAGCATTTTGAGTTCTCTTTAAAAACACCTTTTCTTGGTGGCCAAGTTTTCAGCGATCTTGAGATCGTGTGTAAAAACAAACTTCCAAGTGTTTATCCACAAAATACCATAGTTGATTTAAAAATACTACCACTATACAATAATCATCTACAAACCATAATTGATATGCTGGTTGCCCTAAATAGTCATAAGTATGGGTTGATGTAGATTCTATTTGGCGCCGCTGAAGTCGATAAAATGAGAAAAAACGGCTATTGAGCCGCTCAGATACCTTTAAACAGGACTGAGATTTCTAAGTACATTATTGGTAAACTAAAAGTAGACTTACACGATAAGCATTTAGGCATCTTGACCACTTAGTAAAACTACCTTCTTGGCAGTGCTATACTGACTTGTCGTTTATATTTAAGATAGGCCACCAGTCTTAAATTCAAAATTAATAACAATTGCTATTTTGGACTTTGATTAGGTAAGAATTGCATAGGGTAATGAATTTTAGTCCTCTATGCCTGTCAGTGAAGATTACTTGTAATATGAATAGATTAGGCAATTGGAAATTAAAAAAGACTATAAAATATAAAAGGATCTTATAGATCCTTTTATATTTTATAGTTCACTGAATTTGATATTAGTGAAAATTTTTTTTGCCTCTTCTACCTTTTCTGGAAAGAGTAATCTGTCCTTTAATTTGCTTGCAACCAAAGACAGCAATCCAGATTCAGATATCTGAACCATATGTTCTGCATTTTTTTCTTTAGTTTTCATGATACAAATTTAATAATTATTTCCTGACTAATAGTACAGAATGATAAGATTTATTTTTTATAAAACGCTCAATTACAGTGCCATCTTCGGTCTCAAAACCACCAAAAAAGTCATAGGTTTGAATTAGGGAATAATATTCTCTGCTAACATATGAACAATACGTTCTAATTCGTTGATGTCTTTTTCGGCAGCTACCCTCGCAGTTCTTTCTTTTACATGTTTTCCTGCATTCTTCTTCAAATTCGTTAGAACTATCGCTTCCCCTTACAATTACAGCAGCATCTGCAAAAGAATTGAAAAACTCCGGCACTGTATTCAAAACCGTATTAAAAACATAATAAGCATCACCGTTATCAGTGTTAATCCTATCATCGATTTCGTCTTTCTCGACAACATAATCTCCAAAGCCTAGGTTATAAACTCTTCTATCATTATAATCGGTAAAATAGAAGTATTCGACCGCTTTAATTACGTCATTAGGTCCTTTACTAATGAAGAAATACTTTATTCCTGTATCAGTAATGTCTTGGGGTTGTATTTGGTATGTTGGTAATGCCATTTTTTAGATTCATACAACGGTGCCTACTGCCAATTTTATGTGCTAAAAAGCATCCATCAAAGTTTGAGGGATGCTTATTTTTGCATGGTAAAAGCTGCTAAGAA
>Ga0247815_10003944_pt1 | contig 10533 bp, 8 predicted proteins | sample UWRJL194509B1_FD_181014 | JGI IMG/M metagenome (GOLD analysis project Ga0247815, IMG submission 181014) | Plant litter microbial communities from Arlington Agricultural Research Station in Wisconsin, United States - UWRJ-L194-509B-1 | ecosystem: Environmental > Terrestrial > Plant litter >... | reverse complement strand
CTGCATAATAAAGAGAAGCATGACCGACTGGAAAGTCGCATTGCTGAGCAGAAGGCAAGGCTGGAGTTGTTGCGCCAGAATAGGTAAAAAAAGGTGGTGTTATTTTTCTCCTCAACATTTTGCTGCGCAAAATCTTGCATGTCGAAAAACAACACCACCTTTTTTTAATTTAGTAAGGGTCGCAGTACCATATCCAGGTAGCTATGATCTTCTGAGCTGTCAGCAATGAATACTTTCACAGTAGGTCAAAAAGGGGAGCCGAAAGGGAAAAAAAAGACACTGCTGTTTTTCTCCTCAACATTTTGCTTTCAGCAAAATCTTGCATGTCGAAAAATAGCAGTGTCTTTTTTTTCTTTCAGCAAGGGGAGGAGTACCATTTCCAGGCACCCATAGCAACCTTTGACTTTCCAGCCACCTTTCACTTTCAAACCACCATTGACTTTCCAGATGCCAATGATCTTCGCAACCATCTTTGACTTTCCAGCCACCTTTCTTTTTCAAACCACCATTGACTTTCCAGGTGCCCATCATTTTCCCAACCATCATTGTCTTTCCAGCCTCCTTTGCCTTTCAAACCACCATTGACTTTCCAGGTGCCTATGATCTTCCCAGCATCATTGACTTTCCAGCCGCCTTTGATTTTCAATCTACCATTGACTTCCAGGTTGCTCATCATCTTCCCATCATCATTGACTTTCAAGCCGCCTTTGACTTTCCAGGTGCCCGTCATCTTCCCAATCATCTTTGTATTTGCCAGCCTCCTTTGACTTTCCAGGCATTCAGGATCTTCTTAATTGTGTTTCACTTTGCAAGCACGTAGTTGGTTCCAGATCTTTAGCTTTTCTCTGCTATGCACGTTTGCCTAGTAGATCAATCTTTTCCGGGCATGGCGGCGTTTTTCCGCATCTTTCGATTGGATATCTGTGGTTTATGTATTAATTCTATTAATTTAGTAGAATTAATTGCATGGTAATATTTAATCTTATATATTTGATTTAAAGAACGTCAATCACGGGAACAATTATCAGTATGGCTATGAATTCAACATTACTTTATACCAGCTCCAATCATCAGATCAGGACGAGGATGGTAAACATTTGCTGCTGTCAGTTTGGTTGTTGTTGATCTGCTTATTTCCTAATAAACTACACTAATTATTTGTTTGATGCTGCTGGTCGCAGCATGGTTTTTTGATTACGGGCATACGCCTGTGCTTTGTCACGACTCAAATTTTTTCTTTTTTAATAACGTTCGAGCATAACTATTATGAAATCTCTATATAAAACTATACTACTTTTTTTGTCGCTGGTTACACCGGCAATCGCGCAGCAGCCGATTAAAATTGATACTTCTTCGGTGACGCGGCACGGCCCGGCAAAAGGTAGCCTGCTTATTATCGGCGGGAATGTTGGGAGCACTACGTCGATCTGGAATAAGTTTGTGGAACTGGCGGGAGGAAAGGATAAGGCACATATCGTGGTGATCACGGCGGCAACGGGCGATTCTGCGGCGTACGATCAAAAGGATATTGAGGATGTCAAAAAGAACACGGGCATTAAGGATGTGACGCTGCTGCATACGGGTAGTCTGGCGGAAGCAAACTCTGAGAAGTTCATCGCGCCGCTGAAACGTGCGACTGGGGTTTATTTCCTGGGTGGAAGGCAATGGCGCATTGCTGATGCTTACCTCAATACGCTAACGCACCAGGCATTTTTTGATGTAATGGGCAGGGGTGGGGTCATCGCAGGAAGTTCTGCAGGGGCTACAATACAAGGCTCTTTTTTATGGAGAGGTGATACTAAAGGCGCAGATATCCTGATCGGCGACCACCTGCAGGGCCTGGGCTTCCTCAAAAACTCTGCGATTGATCAGCATCTGTTTAAACGTAACCGGCAGTTCGATCTCACGAACCTGATCAAAATCTCGCCAAAGCTGATCGGCATTGGACTGGATGAAGCAACGGCAATTGTGGTACAACAAGATATAATTGAGGTGATCGGGAAGTCGTACGTGGCGATTTACGATAACGAGACGATATTGAAAAAGAATACGCCCTTCTTTCTGCTAAAGGAGGGGGAGCGGTACGATCTCAAAACCAGGTCGCTGATGAATAAAAGTAATGTGGTTTCAAATCCTAAAGCGACCAACTAAGATGTCTGATACTAATATATACAATAGTGAGGTTGGCAGAGATGCTGGTACACCTGACAGGCAAGCTTCTTTCGCAGCCAGGAAGGCTTCTCCCGTTCGCAGGGATGCTGGAGCAACTGGATGGAAAGAATACGAGAAGATCCTTTTCAGGCTGGCCTTTATTTACTTTTTCCTGCAGGTTTTTCCGCTGGACTGGAAATATTACCGGCACCTCTTCAGCATCGACTGGCTGCATCTCAGCTTTGCTGAAATCTTTCAGCTAGCGAAATACACTCCTCAATTTATATCAGGAAGTTACCATCCGCAGGACTGGGGACTGGCTACTTTCGGCGACTGGCTTTTTATCCTTTTGTTATCAGTGATAGGTACGGTGATTTGGTCGCTGCTGGACAAAAAGAACACGCAGTACGAGCGTTTGTATGCATATCTGAGGATCCTGGTGCGTTACCGGCTGGCGATTGCGGTCATCGCATATGGCTTTCTAAAGTTGTTTGCCATTCAGGCGCCTTATCCATCAATCAGTGCATTGAACACACCTTATGGGAATTTTACCAGTTGGAAGATCTTCTCCCTGAGCCTGGGGATTGTTCCGGGATATCAGGCCTTCCTGGGTGCAGTGGAATTAGTAGCAGGATTATTCCTGCTTTATAGAAAAACTGCGGTGATCGGGGCGACTATCATTATCTTTTTTACAGGAAACGTGTTTATGTCCAACCTGGCCTATGAGGGCGGGGAGGTAGTTTACAGCTTTTACCTGGTGACACTGGCGCTGTTCCTTGTGGTTTATGACGGACAAAGGCTGATCAAACTGATCATTCTGCATGTTCCCGTTGCGCCCGCGAAACCTGCGCTCATCTGGAAAAACAACCTGGGAGTTGTACGGCTGGTGCTGAAATCGGCATTGGTACTGGTCTTCGTGCTGATCTATGGCTTCAGCGCACGTCATGCTGCAGTCGGGGGAGGTTATCATTTTACAAAAGAAAAAGGTATAAAAGATATCAAAGGCTTATATACGGTCAGCAGCTTTAAAATCAATGGAAATATCCTTCCTTATTCACTAACTGATACGGTTCGCTGGCAGGATGTGGTGTTTGAAAAGTGGGCTACGCTTAGTATTCGTATCAACAAGAATTATCCGGTGACAGAAGATAATGTAGAGCGGGTTCCAGGGGCTGATCAAAAGTCTGCTTATGAATCTTCGGGTACGATCGGAAGGTCATATTATAACTTTAAGGCCAATCCGGTTAACCATACGCTGCAGTTGCATGGCGCTTCAGCCGATACCAGGGGCGGGCAGCTTGAATATGCGCTTCAGCCCGATTCTACAGTGCTGCTGAAAGGGATTGTGGAGGGAAACCGTGTTGAAGCGGTATTGGAGAAGAACAACAAGCAGTATTTGTTGAAAGCTGCCCAAAAGGGGCGTAACAGGAGTTTGAAACTATAATTTAATATTAAAAGATATGTCTGTCACCGAAAAAACAGCAGGAGCAGAAAGTGATACTGCAAAAGCGACTGACGCAAAAAATACAGCAGGTTCTGCTCCTGCGACCGGAGCAAATCCTAATGGAGGAGGAAATGCTATGACCGGAGCAAATAGTGCAGTTAACAGCATTGAAGCAGATACACAAGCCGCTTCATCAGATAATATTACTGCAAAAGCAGAAGAGCTAAATGCAGTGAATGCTGCTCGCGCCGCAGGTTCTGCTCCTGCGACCGGAGCAACTCCTAATAGAGGAGGAAATGCTATGACCGGAGTAAATAACGCAGTTACTAGTGATAATAACGCTGCTCAAACTGCCGCTAATCAAACTGCCGCTGCTCAATCTGCCTCAGCTAATCAAGCTGCGCTGGAAGATAGCAAACCGCCCCTGGTATGGAAATCTTATCAAAAAATAGCTTTCCGGATCGCATTCATCTTTTTTGTATTGATGACCATCCCGGAAAACCCGCAGTGGTATACGCAATTCTTTCAGTTCGACTGGACGAGCCTGCACTACCGCGACCTGTATGATGTGGCCCGCTTCCAGCCCATGTTTATACGCGGGGGAGGTTATTATGGATATGCGGAGTGGCTGGTTTTATTCGCGGTTGCTATTGTGGGTGGTCTCATCTGGACTGCTGCTGATAAAAAAAGGAAGGAATACAATGTGCTGTACTACTGGCTGACGGTGATTGTTCGTTACCGTGCGGCGATTGGTATCATCGGTTTTGCTTTCACTAAAGTGCTGCCGGTGCAAATGCCTTATCCTTCAACGGGAATCCTGAATACCAACTTCGGCGACCTGACGGCGCAGAAAATCTATTGGTTATCCATCAGTGTAGTGCCCTGGTACCAGGTTTTTGCAGGGATTGTAGAACTTTCAGCTGGTGTTTTGCTGTTTTTCAGGAAGACGGCAACGCTGGGTGCGATCATCCTCTTTGGTGCCCTCGGTGATATTGTCTATGTGAATTTCGCCTATGATGGCGGGGTGCATGTGTACAGCAGTTATTTTGTACTCTTTGCACTGTTCCTGCTGGCGAAAGATATCCCTAAAATTTATAACCTGTTTATCCTGGAACGGTATACAGTACCGGTCAACTTTGATATCGAAATCCGCGAAAAATGGCTGCGCATTACGCGTGTGGCGCTAAAATCCGGAGTTATCGTACTTTTTCTATTTGTATTCTTTTATATCCAATTGAATAATTTCTTATATGATCCGTATAAACAACCGGCGGCGAAGGGGATTTCCAAACTCAGGGGTTATTACCAGGTTTCGGAGTTCAGGATCAACAACCAGGTGATCCCTTATTCCCCGCAGGATTCGCTGCGCTGGCAGGAAGTGACCTTCGAGAAATGGACTACACTTACGTTTAAACAGAACAGACCGGTGCCGCTGGATCTTTCCAATGGCGGTGGTTCGCCCATGCGGGATATCAACCGGACTTTTGAAATCGCCGGTGTGGGTGGCGGAAGGAGGGTGTTTTATTATGAAGCGGATACTATAAACCATATCCTGTACCTCAAAGACAAATACAGGGCGCCGCTCGACTTCGCTAAGCGTAACAAAAAAAGTAAGTCTGCGGAGAAAATCAAAAACTTATCCGCAAAAACCAATGACAAACCGCAAAAGAAAAGTAAAAACGACCCACAAAAGAACTTCCTCACTGCGCAGCAGGAATACGAACAGTTAGACCCTGCAGGATTAACCGGCAGAAGGTTAAAAGGGATCAGCGCTGAACGCGCGATGGAAACGGCAAGAAAAAGCATGACGCTACATTACAGCAGTGTGGATGGTAAAGAGGTGATCCTGAGTGGGCTCAACGAAAACAGGGACTCAGTTTATATGATTTTACACCGCATTGATAAAAAATATGCATTAAAATCCAGTACCTTGAATGCAGGAAAATATTAATGGGAACAGAAAACATAGAATACGATGCGGTAATTGTCGGCTCTGGGCCTAACGGGCTCGCGGCTGCAATCACCATGCGTCAGGCAGGCCTTTCGGTGTTATTGATCGAAGGCAAGGATACTATCGGAGGGGGATTAAGAACGGCAGAACTCACCTTGCCGGGATTTAAACACGATATCTGCTCGGCAATCCACCCGATGGCGGTAGCTTCGCCTTTTTTCGCGAGCCTGCCTTTAAAGGACTTCGGAATGGAATTTATCCAGCCGGGACTGGCGGCGGCACACCCTTTTGATGATGGTTCAGCGGCGATCCTTTCGCGATCGCTTCAGCAAACCGCATCTTCGCTTGGGCCGGACGAACAGGCTTATCTCGATCTCATGGGTTCCCTCGTTGAAAACTGGGAGAAGCTCGTGGGCAATATCCTTTCGCCGCTGCGTTTCCCAAAACACCCGCTGTTACTGGCCGGTTTTGGCCTCAAGGCATTGCAATCTGCAGAAATGCTGTCGAAACGCTTTGCTACGGAAAAAGCAAAAGGACTGCTGGCAGGAATGGCGGCACACTCCATTCAGCCACTCAGTAACCTGGCAACGGGAGCTATCGCGATGGTATTATCTGCTGTTGGGCATGTGCATGGCTGGCCGGTGCCCAAAGGTGGCTCTCAAACTGTTGCTGATGCGCTGAGCGCTTATTATATCTCCATTGGGGGACAAGTACAAACCGGCCGGATGATCGCTACGCTGGATGAACTGCCAAAAGCAAAAACGATCCTGTTCGATCTCACGCCAAAACAACTGCTCAAAATCGCGGGCCACAAATTCTCAGGCCTCTACAAATGGCAGCTGGAACATTACCGTTATGGGATGGGGGTGTTCAAAATCGACTGGGCTTTATCTTCTCCAATTCCATTTACTGCGCCGGAATGCCGGGAAGCGGGAACGGTACATATCGGCAATACCTTCGCAGAAATTGCCGCGGGCGAGAAGAGGTCGTCGAATAACCATCAGGCAGAAAAACCTTTTGTACTGCTTGCGCAACCCAGTGTGTTCGACAGCAGCCGGGCGCCGGAAGGGAAACATACAGCCTGGGCATATTGCCATGTGCCCAATGGTTCGCAACAGGATATGACCGCCGCGATTGAGGACCAGGTGGAACGTTTTGCACCAGGTTTTAAAGACACGATCCTCGCAAAACACACCATGAATACTGCTGAAGTGGAAGCCTATAATCCCAATTATATCGGGGGCGACATCAATGGCGGGATCATCGATCTTGCTCAGTTATACACGCGGCCAGCATTACGCCTTTCACCATACCGCAGCTCAGAAAAGGGCATTTATATCTGTTCCTCTTCCACACCCCCGGGTGGGGGAGTGCACGGTATGTGTGGTTATTACGCAGCAAAAAAAGCGCTCCACGATATCTTTAATTTAAAAGCCAAGAGTCTAAAACTATAATCAAGAGTCTAAAACTATCATAAAGAAGAAACGAATGAATGACAAAACCACAAGATTTACCTTACACGAAGACTGGACAGTGGTCATCCTCGGCGCACTGGTTATATTTTCTGCGCTGTTCTTTTACGTAGTGCCTATCCCGGCCTACAAGTGGAGTAATACTTCAGAACTCGCCGTTAACGTGCTGAAGCCTATCAATTTGATTAACCTAATCATCCAGTTTTTATTTCTACTGATCGTGGGCAGTATCGGTGCGGTAGTCACTGGTAAATCGCTGCGGAACTTCCTTTTGGGCTTCCCAGCTGTATACCTCCTAACTATCCTCGCGCTGGTTATCGCCGGCAATACCTTTATCAAATCCATCAACCTCGAAGCGGTAATCTTTAGCCTCGTGGTCGGACTCATTATTGGTAATCTCTTCAAACTGCCGCAGTGGTTTAAGGATACTTTGTCGACCGAACTCTTTGTTAAAATCGGGCTGGTACTCCTGGGTACTACCGTGATCTTTTCAGATATCCTCAAGGCCGGTTCCCTCGGATTGATCCAGGCGCTGGTCGTGGTGCTTTCCGTTTGGTACTTCGCCTTCTGGCTCTGCAGAAAGCTCAAGGTAGACGACGAACTCACCATGATGATCTCCAGTGCGGTTTCCATTTGTGGGGTATCTGCTGCAATCGCAACATCAGGTGCCATCAAAGGCGATCCTAAAAAGCTCTCCTATGTTATTTCCATGGTGCTGATCACTGCCATCCCCATGATGATCTTTATGCCTTACATCGCCGCGTTTTTCCATTTCCCGCAAAATGTCACCGGTGCATGGCTGGGCGGAAGTATTGATACCACCGGCGCAGTAGTCGCCTCGGGAACCCTGGTAGGGGAGGAAGCCTTAAAAATCAGTACCATCGTTAAATTCTCGCAGAACGTTTTGCTCGGGATCGCCGCCTTCGCCATCAGTATCTACTGGTCGTACAACAAAACTGCTAAAGGTGCGGAATCTGTAGAAAAGCCAACCCTCAAAGTCATCTGGGAAAGGTTCCCCAAATTTGTACTTGCCTTTCTGGGGGCCTCATTGTTATTCTCCTTTTTCCTGTCCCCGGCAGCTGCGGCACCAGTAAAAGACAGTCTCAAGAACCTGCAGACCGTTTGGTTTACCCTGGCTTTTACCAGTATCGGACTCGAGACCAACTTCAAGGACCTCTTCAAAAATGAGAACAAAAAACCACTGTATGCATTCCTGATCGCCCAATTGTTCAATGTGATTGTCACCCTGATCATCGCCTGGTTCCTCTTTGGAAATAAAGCTCCAATCTAAAATATAAGCCGCTGCAAATGATGATGAATAAAAGAGTTGTCTTAAACCGTTACCTCATCTGGTATATTGCGCTGTTCATTGCAGTCGCGGCCATTTTTCTCATCATCGTTTACCGCAATGTGCCCCATGTACCCGATCAGTTTGGCATCGGCCGAAAGGCCACAGCAGCTGAGATCGGCAAGCTGGATATCGATGTCTCGCCTGATGGAAAGGGACTGCCTGCAGGATCTGGAAGTATCCAATCGGGAAAGCTCATCTATCAGGAAAAATGTATTGCTTGTCATGGAAACGGAGAGCCGACCGAAAACCCGCTTTTGGGCGAAGCGCTCTTCGTTAACCATCCTACGGAAAAGACAAAAACGATCGGAACCTACTGGCCATACGCCACTACCATTTTCGATTATGTCCGCAGGGCGATGCCTTACAATGCGCCGGGGTCTTTGAGCAATCAAGAAGTGTACGACCTCACGGCATATCTCCTGTATGCGAATAAGATCATCCCCGCCAATGCAGTCATCAATCAGCAGACACTGCCGAAGGTTGCGATGCCCGCAAAGGAAAAATATGTAGAAGACGACAGACGGGGAGGAGAGGAAATCAGGTAAAGGAGCCGCTATTACATTGATGAAACTGCAATTGGTAGAAATTATAGCCAGAAGTCTTATCCCCTGAAAGGCAGCACCGAAAAAAAGGACGATATCAATGGCATGAAAGGCAGTAGATCGAATCACAGCACAGCAGGCCTAAAGGCATTAATTGGGGATATAGATATAGATCAGTGTAATAGGTGAGTTCAGTGTAATAGATAAGAGCCGTAAAATAGATGAGGTCAGCGAAATTTAAAACAATCAGCAATGGACAAGAATCCTGAAAAAGACAAATCAATTATCAATCATAAAATCAGCCGGCGCATGCTGCTTGGCGGTGCTGCAACGGCCGCAGTAGTGCTGGTGCAAACCTCTGTAGGCAAAATGGTGCAGGCAGCGGTTCCTGAATCGTTGCTGGGAGATATCAACCCCGACAGTACAGCGAATACAATCATCTCGCTGAAGGATCATACCAAGGTTCCCGGGCGCGGACCAAGTGCCTCGGGCATGCCTTCCGCATTTGAAAATCCTGAGCGTATACCTACCTTAACTACCTCCAGAACCCCATTGCAGGATCTGTATGGAACCATTACACCCTCTGCCTTACACTTCGAAAGGCACCATGGCGGCATCCCCGATATCGATCCGAAACAATATGAACTAACCATTCATGGTATGGTAGATAAACCACTGGTTTTTAGTCTGACGGATTTGAAAAGATTCCCCTCCGTAACCCGCATTTGTTTCATCGAATGCTCAGGAAATTTCAGGTCGGGCAAGGCTGAAATGAGTCCTCAGGAGATTTGCGGACTGACCAGTCAGAGCGAATGGACGGGAGTGATGCTGTCCACAATTTTCAGGGAAGTCGGCATCCAGCCGAAGGCAACCTGGTTTCTCGCAGAAGGCGGCGATGCTGCTGTGATGACCAGAAGTATCCCCGTGAGTAAAGGAATGGATGATGCGATGATCGTCTATGCCCAGAACGGCGAGGCCATCCGACCAGAACAAGGCTATCCCGCACGATTGCTCTTGCCAGGATACGAAGGAAATACCTCCGTCAAATGGCTGCGGAGGATTGAACTGTCTGACGCACCATTCATGACCCGCGAAGAAACAGCCAAGTATACAGAAACCGTCAAGGGCGGCAAGATCCGCCAGTTCAGCTTTGTTATGGATGCCAGGTCGGTCATTACCTTTCCAACGTACCCCGTCCAGCTGGACAAAGGCTGGGTAGAGATCCGCGGCATCGCATGGAGCGGAAGGGGCAAAATCGCCAAGGTCGAAGTGAGTGTGAACGGAGGAAAAAGCTGGAATCCCGCTGAACTACACGAAACGGTATTGGATAAAGCGCATACGGCGTTCCGCTACTTGTGGAACTGGCAGGGCGGAGGAACCGAAATCATGAGTCGCGCGATTGACGAAACCGGATACGTACAACCCACGTACAAGGAATTGAGTGCCGCGAGAGAATCCAAAGGAGGCTATCACTTTAATTCGGTCATCTCGTGGCTGGTGCAGGGGAACGGCAAAGTGGTTTTTGCCTGGGGGTAAAATAAGGGGGAGTGTTTTTCTCCTCAACCTTTTGCTTACAGCAAAATCTTGCATGTCGAAAAACACTCCCCCTTATTTTACTGAAT
>Ga0247815_10003943_pt1 | contig 10534 bp, 10 predicted proteins | sample UWRJL194509B1_FD_181014 | JGI IMG/M metagenome (GOLD analysis project Ga0247815, IMG submission 181014) | Plant litter microbial communities from Arlington Agricultural Research Station in Wisconsin, United States - UWRJ-L194-509B-1 | ecosystem: Environmental > Terrestrial > Plant litter >... | reverse complement strand
AAGCCGCAACTTGGCCTCATCCACTTTCTTGTGTCACCCACTATGGCAAGCACACTCTACGAAACTCTCGGTGTTCCGTCCACTGCCACTCAGGATGAGAGTATGTCGGTTCTGCGCGCGGTATGATTGAGATCATGCGGAGGTGCTGACGATTATGATCGCGTGTGGCGCGTCAGTTCGCAAGGCGTACAAGCGTCAGTGCTCACTGACACTTGCTCTGCTGGAAGTTTGTACTCACGACTTGAAATGATGCAGGACGTGCACTCCAGACACATCCGGATCGTCTGGGACCGGGCCTGACGCCAGAGCAGAAGCTGGCTGCCGAGGAGGCATTTCGCGAAGGTTCGTTGAGAGCCGGGTTCAACTCTATATGTTCCGTCCATTTGACCTACAGTTAATCTAACGACTCCTGTGCTATGGCTTGAAATCTGCTGCAGTGACCGCCGCATATGAAGTGCTATTCGATCCAGAGCAGCGGGCGCTGTACGATCGTCATGGCGAGTGGCCACCGCAAGAGCCACTTGCTGACGCTGGGCCGCACGCCAGTGGCTCTCGGACCTCACCTCACCCTCACAATCACCCTGGCTTCTCGTCACATCCATTCTTTGGCCCGACAAATGCATTCCCAGATCCGTTTGCTGGCTTCTTCCCTGGCGCACCATTTGGTGGACCGTTCGCGCCGCCCAACCATCCGATGTCGCCTCACCATCCCTTCGTGTTCTCGGACCCATTCGACCTGTTCAGGCAGATGTTTGGTGATCCGCACTCTGTGTTCGATAACGATCCATTCTTCGCACGAGACCCGCTGTTCATGGGGCCACGGCCGGCTCCGCGGCCACCGGCTGGTTCGTTGTTCACAGACCCGTTCTTCCCCCACCCGATGGTATCTGTTCCCTCACGCTCAGGAGGGTACAACATCAGCGAGTCGTTCACACAGAGAACAATCAACGGACGTACTGAAACCATTCGCACGCGCCAGGATGGGCAGGTGCGTCAGCCGCGTGTTCCCGGGACCCAACCCTGCAGGCATCCTGCCGGTACTGATAACTACGATTTCTCATCGCTGCAGGGTAACGTGCATGTCAAACGCACCGGCCCCGATGGCCGAACGTTGTACACGATCAATGGAGTTGAGGCGATTGAGGGCGGGGACTCGCGCCGTCCGATGCCGGCTCTCGATCCGCCTCCGCCTCTGGCACCTGCCAATCTCATGGCACATCCTGTAATGCCTCAGCATCAGCGCCATAGAGGTCGGGCTCAAACGGCGCCTGCGTCGGCTCTACCGGATTATGCCACAAGGCCATACCCATCTTACGCGAGGACACCACTGCCCTATCCGACTGCGCACGGCGCTCCGATGTCTACCGCCAATAACCCGCCGGCACCGCCGCATTTGGGCGCACAAGGTCATAGACCGATCCATGGGGACAACCAACGGAAGTGGTGGAAGTGGAACTGAACGACGACGGTGCTCACACAATCTCGAAGCTGTAGGCTACTGACGACGCCTTGCAGGCACTCTAGTGCCTGATTTGTATTCTTTTGTTTGTTTGTGCAACTATAACAACGCGTTCGCGTGTTCCCGATTACCCAATTAGTGTAATGCGCCGGCAACTTCTCTGGGGATTCGCGGTGGCGGAAACGCTCCTTGACCACAGTCCTCAACCTAGTAGCATCCCACACAACCAAGCCATGCCCTCAAGACCTTTCGACAAGACGGAACCGCGCTCTGAGTCAATGCAACCTCAGACTCCGACTCTTGAAGGGCGTGCGGCCATACGCGCCTGTGACACTTGTCGAAAGAGAAAAGGTGGCGTGGCCAGCTAGCTGCTCTTCTGCAACAAAGTACGCTCGTCTGACCGGGCTGTGTCTTTCTCCCGCAGTTCGATGTATGTGTGGCTTCAGAAGCGGCTGACCAAGTTGCTTACAATTGCGCAAGGCGATGGACCGGACATGCCCAACCGTGTCTGCACAGTCTGCGTAAAAGGCCAGCTCGATTGCACATATTTCGATGTGTGACTCTTGTGTAGCAGCTGAGAGTGAAATGCTGATTATCTGCTCAGCCAGCCAAGCGGCGGCGGCGGGCCACAATCTCGTAAGCTCAGATGCTGTACACTTTGTCCTGCTGCATATCTGACCCTCTGCCGCAGCTATGTCAAGGAGCTCGAAGAACGCATCGAAGAGACTGAAGAATTGCTGCATGAGGTAACAACCCTCCGCTGAAAGCATATAGTCTGTTCATGCGATGTGGTGCAGCTCTTCCCGAATGTCGACTTCTCCGCCGAAATTGGCCCTGCCATCACGAAGGATAATTGGATGTACCCATCAACTCATAAAACAACTTCCACTGCTGTGGAGAAGAAACCAATGGTTCCGACAGGGCCAAAGAAGCGTCGCGTTCGCACTGCAACCTCGCCTGCCCACAGTCCTGGCGAAGACACACTTGTCAGCAGCGACGACGAGCAGCGTCCGTTACAGGTTTCAGACATCAACCAGTCCACGGACCCGCTGTTGATCGCTATCAAGAGCGTTGGTAAAGGCAGCAACATTGAGCTCACGCGACATTTGAACCCCGAGTTTAGCCTGTATCACCGCCGTCCTGAATTTTGGGTGATACCGAAGGTGCGTAAACGCCTGCAAGTGCATAATATATGCATAACATCATTTTTATGTGGATAGTATGAACTTCTGGGCTCGCTGCTGCCAACCATCTGCTTGCAGCTGCCGCCTCGTGACCTCCTCGACCAGCTTATCGACACATACTTCCGCACCATCTCTATATACTTCCCATTCTTGCACCGCGGCCTCGTGGAACAGCAGATTGCAGCGGGCATGCATGCGTCTGACAATCGCTTTGCGGCGGTCCTGCTGCTGGTTTGCGCATGTGCGTCGCGTAATCTGGACGACCCACGCGTCCTCGCTACGCCAGGCAACAGGAGGTCATCCGGATGGCATTATTACAGACAGGTCGAGCCACTCTTGACGCAAGTTGGGCCACGGATCCCCGATATCTATGACCTACATATGATAATGGTAGGAATCACTGTCACTGCTGTGCCTTGCCTTGTGGATTGTGCTAATCAGCATACCAGCTTGGCGCGTTGTATCTCCAGGGAACGGCATCCATGGGATCTCTCGGCATGACACTCATCAACAAAGGTGTCCGACTGTGTCAGGACGTCGGCGCACATCGCAATAAGGCATACAGTAACACACCGAATCTCGTTGATGAGTTATGGAAGCGTGCTTTCTGGTAAGTGCCTAATGCATATGCCAATCACTCGCATGATAAACTCGCGCGCTTCCAGGTCTTTGGTCACAATAGATCGATATTCTAGTGTTCTGACAGGAAGTCGCCCTACGATTCTCGACGAGGAGTGCGTCACCCTCGTCCTATATTTCTCTCCTGCTGAACCATTGCTTCGGTAGCTTTGACCTCGACTTCCCAATTATAGTGGACGACTCATATTGGAACCTCGCTGACGCCGAAAACAAGTTTCCACTGAAACATTCAGAACATGAGAATGAACCATGCGAGATGCAGTATTTCGTGTTAGTGCTTAAGCTCACCCAAATAATCGCCTACATTCTGCGGACATTGGTAGGTCATTTCACTTCTAACCAATCTCAGTGGCTCAGTCATCAGCGTAGTACTCGATCAGCAAGTTCAAACTGCTCAAGAGCACATCGCTAATCATGGACATCGATTCGAGTCTAAACGAGCTTCTCTCCGAGCTTCCCGACCACCGTGCGTTCCATCACTGACACGTTATCGCATCTCACGATATCTGGTATTAGTGAAATGGGACCCGTACCGCAAGCACCCGACGTGGGCTGCACAATCTGCCGCCTTGAATTGTGGTTTTTACAGCGGGCAGATGCTACTACATCGGCCGTTCATGCTGCAACCTAAATTGGGTCTACCCTCGCTAGCGATCTGTTCCAACGCGGCTCGCTCGGTCAGCACGATAATGGAGAATCAAATCACACGCTACGGCTACTGGCATCAACCCCAGTCACCATTGCTGCTCGTCAATAGTCTCGTGCTGCTCGTTGATCTTTGGCAGAAAATGACTGACAGCGGACGAGAAGCGAATCACCCTGCTTACCGGGAGCACTGGAAAGATATAAACCAATGCATGAACAACCTCGAACGCATCGAGGGTATCTGGTACCACGGGGGGAAGTTTTTGTACGTCCATTGGCGTATTTGTAAATCTGTGGTTAACTCTCGCTACAGAGATATCGTTCGGGACCTCGCGAAGGTCTCACCCAACTGCCATTCGCTTATGCATCAAGAAAAGGCGTCATCAAACAACAATATGTTCCAGTCGGGCTCGAATCCTGACATTCTACACGGTCACGACGTGTTGGGCTACCCAATATATGCCCCCTCTCCGTCTCATGCACACGCGAGCGGTCCTAGCATCAGCTGTGGTAACGATGGTGCTACCGCGTTGGGGGAATCCCTGCTGCAGCATCAGTATGAAACCGGGGACCATCGGGAGCTGCTCGAATCCATTGGTATGGCACAGCTGCCCGTAGAGGTAGGTTCGTGGATGGACTGCACGGCTCCCGACCTCGGTGATCCGGCTTTCGCGCTTTTCAGCATGCAGCCGTACTTCAGTCTACCTATCGATCCGAATGCTTGGTTCGACCAAGCACCTGCGTAATGCCAGCTCACCATTTGTCCGTGCGGTTGGCCCCGCCGTGATTTTCCTGTATCTCTTGCCGTCAGTAGAAACTAAAGGCGCCTGTGCCACGGCACGTGTTTCTGATGACGTTCGGTTAATTTATCTGTAGCGGCTGTTCAGGACGATGCCAAGTCCGAGCCGCGGCGATTGCCATGGTTTGGAATGCTCGTTAGCACCTACTCGAAAGTCGCCAACAACGTCAAACGCTGCACAAGTCTGGGATGATCTGAACTGCGCTCTTGAGCTCAAAACACTTCTGGAACACACTAGTCACAATTCGAAATTCGGGTAACTGCGCCGGCAATGCCGAGGATTCGCGGGAGTGGAATCGCATCTTGACCGCAATCTTCATCCTAAAGTTGCGCCACGCGCACATTATGCCGGCGAAATCTTTCGACAAGACCGAACAGCGGCCTCAGACTTCGACCCTCGGGACGCGCGAGGCCGTGCGCGCATGCGACACTTGCCGGAGGAGAAAAGGTGGTGTAGCCAAGACCGTCCGCCGCCACAAACTACGCTCGCCTGACAGGGCCATGTCTTTGTCTCACAGTTCGATGTATGTGCAAACTCCGTCGAAAAGGCTGACCAAGTCGCTGACAATGGCGCAAGGTGATGGACCGGACATGCCCAACCATGTCTGCACAGTTTGCCGAACTGGGCGTCTCGACTGCACATACTTCAACGTGCGACTCTCGCAAGCTTTGAGATTGAGATGTTGACACTATGCTCAGCCAGCCAAGCGGCGGTGGCGTACAAACTCGTCAGTTCAAGTTCTGTACAGTGTACACATAACTCTGCACCACATCTGACTACATGCTGCAGCGATGTCAAAAAGCTCGAAGAACGTATCCAAACGACGGAAAGGCTGCTTTGTGAGGTAATAATGTTCACTCGTTGTATATAGTTTGCTCATGCGATGTGGCGCAGCTCTTCCCGAACGTCGACTTCTCCGCCGAAATTGGCCCTGCCATCACGAAGGATAATTGGATGTATCCATCAACTCATCAGGCAACTCCTGCCGCCGTGGAAAAGAAGCCAATGGTCCCTACAGGGCCAAAGAAGCGTCGCGTTCGCACTGCAACCTCGCCTGCCCACAGCTCTGGTGAGGAGGACATGCTCATCAGCAGCGACGACGAGCGGCGTCCGTTGCAGGTTTCAGACATCAACCAGTCCACGGACCCGCTGTTGATCGCTATCAAGAGCGTTGGTAAAGGTAGTAATATTGAATTCTCTCAACATTTGAACCCCGAGTTGAGCCTGTTCCACCGCCGCCCCCATTTTTGGGTGATACCGAAGGTGCGAAAAGTTGCTTGTACGGACTTTGAGCTTATCTTAATATTGCATGGACAGTACGAGCTGTTGAGCTTTCGTCCACCAACCATCTACTTGCAGCTGCCTCCTCGCGACCTCCTCGACCAGCTTATCGACACGTACTTCCGCACCCTCTCTATATTCTTCCCATTCATGCACCGTGGCCTTCTGGAGCAGCAAATTGCCGCAGGCATGCACGTAGCCGACAATCGATTTACGGCGGTCCTGCTGCTGGTTTGCGCGTGTGCATCGCGCAATCTCGACGACCCGCGCGTCCTAGTTACGCCGGGCGACAGGAGGTCATCTGGGTGGCAATATTACAAACAGGTCGAGCCCTTTCTCACGCGAGTGGGACCACGATTCGCCGATATCTACGACCTGCAGATGATGATGGTAGATTTCGCTGTCGCTACGCTGTCTGGCATGGATCATGCTAAACAATCCGGTAGCTTGGCGCGATATATCTCCAAGGAACAGCATCCATGGGGTCTCTCGGCATGTCACTAATCAACAAAGGTGTCCGACTATGTCAAGACGTCGGCGCGCATCGCAATAAGGCATACAACAGCACACCGAATCTTGTCGACGAAATGTGGAAGCGCGTTTTCTGGTAGTGCATGTGCAAAGTGCTCACATAATATACTCACGCTCTTCCAGGTCTATGGTCATCGCAGATCGGTTTTTGAGTGTCCAAACGGGATATCGCCCTACTATTCTCGACGAAGAGTGTGTCGCTTTTGTCCAGATATTCATCCGGCTTACGATCGCTCGATAGCTTTGACCTCGACTTTCCAATTATTGTGGACGACTCATGCTGGGATCTCGCTGATGCCAAAAACAAGTTCCCGCTGAAGCCCTCGAACCATGGGAATGAGCCATGCGAGATGCAATACTTCATCTGCGCGCTCAAACTCACCCAAATCATTGCCTACGTCCTGCGGACATTGGTAAGCCTTCCCTTGCGTACGACCGATACCGCATGCTGAGTGACCAATGTAGTACTCTATCAGTAAGTTTAAACTGCTCAAGAGCCCATCGTTGGTCATGGACATCGATTCGAGCTTGAACGAACTGCTCTCCGAGATTCCCGACCATCGTGCGTCTCACCACTGTTGCGTTATCGCATCTCACGATGTCTGGTACTAGTGAAATGGGATCCGGACCGCAAGCACCCGACGTGGGCTGCACAATCCGCCACTTTACATTGTGGCCTCTACAGCGGACAAATACTACTACATCGACCGTTTATGCTGCAACCTAAATTGGGCTTGCCTTCGCTGGCGATCTGTTCCAACGCTGCTCGCTCGGTCAGCACCATTATGGAGAACCAACTGACTCGCTATGGCTACTGGCATCAGTCACAGTCCCCGGCATTGTTTCTCAGTAGTCTCGTGCTTCTTGTCGATCTGTGGCACAAGATGCATGAGAGCGGGCGAGACGCAAATCATCCTGCTTACCGGGAACACTGGAGCGACATTAATCGCTGTATGAGCAACCTCGAACGCATTGAGGCTATCTGGTACCCCGGGGGAAAGTTCTTGTACGTTCATTGGCGTTTTCACAAATTTGTGGTTGATGGTCGCTGCAGAGATATTATTCGGGATCTTGCGAAAATCTCGCCGAACTGTCATTCGCTCATGCATCAAGGAAGCGCGCCATCGGAAGAAACGCGAACACATTCAGACTCGAATCCTGGCGTCTTGCACGGTCACGATGTGCTGGGTTACCCGATATACGCCCCTTCTCCGTCTCTGGCACACGCGAGTGGTCCCAGCACCAGCAATGATGCTGATATCGGTCCTCCGTCGGAGGAGTCCCTGCTGCAGCCTCAGCATGGGACTATGGACCATTTGAAGTTACTGGAAGCGATTGGCATGGCACAGATGCCCGTTGAGATAGATTCGTGGATGAATTTTACAGCTTCCGACCTCAGCGATCCAGCTCCCGAGCTATTCAGCATGCAACCATACCTCAGTCTACCGGTTGATCCGAACGCCTGGTTCGATCAAGTATTTGCGTAGTGCAACTCATTGTTTGTCTACGTCAATACCTCTGCTGTTATCTATCTATCTGTATTCCCGTCTTCTGTAGAACATATGTACGGCCATGCCATGGCACGTGTCTCTGATAGAGTCGTATTGCTTTATCTTTAATCGGCTGGTCCAGACGATATTGAAGACTCTGAGCCGTGTCAATGCCACAGTGCCACTGCTAGAGTTACATCACCATCACCTCGTAAACTCCCCCTCCCATCTCTCGCTTGTGTGAGCCCGTCTCTTCTCAATACTCTTCGGCGCCCATTTGAAAGCTACTAGAGCAGTTGAAGAGACACAAAAGTCGGGGATGATCGACCCACACTGTGGAGCTCGAAACACTTCGAGATCACAACACCGTCGATGTCATGATCTACCAGCCAAACCCAACATCAGCTTGAGATTACTCAAGAATGTGATGATGACGAGTACACGGCTTCGTAAAGAGTGGACAGAAATATCAGCCATAGCCTGATACGCAGCTCGGCACTCTAATGCCCGATTCGTAGTGCCGCTTTTGGATCCCCCGATTACCAACTCGGGCGACTGCGCCGGCAACTCCGAGGATTTGCGTGGGTGGAACCATAGCTTGACCGCAATCCTCATCCTAGATTCGCGCTACGTCACACATCATGCCCGCGAATCCTTTCGACGAGACCGAACTGCGAGCGCGAGCGCGCTTTGAGTCAGCGCAGCCTCAGATCTTGACCCCTGGGTCGCGCGAGGCCACCCGCGCATGCGACACTTGCCGAAGGAGAAAAGGTGGTGTAGTCAAACAATCTCCCGCCAGCCACTAAGAATCGTCTGACCAGGCCATGTTTTTCTCTCTCAGTTCGATGTATGTGCCGTCTGGAAGCGGCTGACTGTGCCGCTTATTATTGCGCAAGGCGATGGACCGGACATGCCCAACCATATCTGCACGGTCTGCAGGACAGGCCGACTCGACTGCACATACTTAAACGTGCGACTGGTGTGAAGGCTGAGAGTGAAGTGCTGAAGATTTGCTCAGCCAGCCAAACGGCGGTGGCACCTGGCCTCGTATGCTCAAACGCCGTACACTCCGTCCTACAGTATGGCTGACCCTATGCCGTAGATATGTCAAGAAGCTCGAAGACCGTGTGCAAGAGACCGAAGAGCTGCTGCATGAGGTAATGGCTTTCGCTGGTTGCCTATGGTCTGCTCACGCGATGTGGCGCAGCTCTTCCCGAACGTCGACATCTCCGCTGAACTCGGCCCCGTCATCACAAAGGATAATTGGATGTATCCATCGACTCACCAGACGACTTCGACTTCCGTGGAAAAGAAACCGATGATTCCCACAGGACCACGGAAGCGTCGCGTTCGCACTGCAACCTCGCCTGCCCATAGCTCCGGCGAGGAACTGCTGGTCAGCAGCGATGACGAGCCAGAACCGCTGCAAATCTCGGAAAATAATCAGTCCACCGACCCACTGATGATATCTATCGAGACCGTTGGCAAAAGCAACAATATTGAACTGTCGCGACATTTGAACCCCAAATTGAGCCTGCTCCATCGCCGCCCTCGGTTTTGGTTGATACCAAAGGTACGAGCGATCATCTATTAGGACTTGGTGCAGATTCTAACATTGCGTGACAGTATGAACTTCTGAGCTCGCGTCCGCCGATCACCCATTTGCAGCTGCCTCCTCGCGACCTGCTCGATCAGCTTATCGACACGTACTTCCGTACCCTCTCTATCTTCGCCCCATTTCTGCACCGCGGACTCCTGGAGCAGCAGATTGCTGCGGGCATGCATGTGACCGACAATCGATTCACAGCCGTCTTACTGTTGGTCTGTGCATGCGCCGCTCGCAATATCGACGATCCACGGGTTCTCACTACGCCAGGCGACCGGAGGTCATCCGGGTGGCAATATTACAAACAAGTCGAGCCATTCCTCATACAGGTTGGACCGCGGTTTCCCGACATCTACGACCTGCAGATGTTAATGGTAGATTTCACTACCGTCGCCGCTGCTTTACATATAACGAATTGTGCTAATTAAGTCCAATAGCTCGCTACGTTTTATCTCTATGGATCTTCATCCATGGCGTCTCTCGGCCTGACTCTGGTCAACAAAGGAGTTCGACTTTGTCAGGACGTCGGCGCACATCGCAATAAGGCATACAACGACACGCCGAATCTCGTAGATGAGTTGTGGAAGCGTGTTTTCTGGTGAGTATTTGGTGAATGTGCAAAACGCTCGCATAATAGACTTGCACTCTGCCAGGTCCATGGTCATAATGGATCGATATATCAGCATTGTTACAGGAAATCGACCTACTATTCTTGACGAAGAGTGAGTCACTATCGTCAAATATTTACTTCCGCTGAACTAGCAGTCCGATAGTTTTGACCTTGACTTCCCGATCATTGTGGACGACTCATGCTGGGATCTCGCTGATGCCGAAAACAAGTTCCCGCTTAAGCCTTCGAACCATGGGAATGAGCCATGCGAGATGCAGTACTTTATCTG
>Ga0247815_10003942_pt1 | contig 10535 bp, 12 predicted proteins | sample UWRJL194509B1_FD_181014 | JGI IMG/M metagenome (GOLD analysis project Ga0247815, IMG submission 181014) | Plant litter microbial communities from Arlington Agricultural Research Station in Wisconsin, United States - UWRJ-L194-509B-1 | ecosystem: Environmental > Terrestrial > Plant litter >... | reverse complement strand
ATGCGATGAGGAAAATACCGCCCCTTGTCGCTCGTGAGCCCTGGAAAGGCTGGCCTGCCGACAGAAGAGGTGTATTGGCTGTACAAAGACGACGGCGCTGGGAAGAGTGCTGCTGACCATGATGGGCGGAAGGAAAGAGTCGTAGAAGGCTGGCCCGCCGGGCGTGACTATGCGTACTGTAGAATTTAATCGACGTCAGCATTGCTGGCACCTTCTTGACGCAAAAAGAGGGCCGCGGAGGCTGCGCGTGAGGATTGGCGGTGCGCGGGATGAGATGCAGGAACGGATCCTCGTGCTATGTCATTGACGGCGACGACGACGGCGAAAACAGTTACGGCGGGGACGACAGAGGGGAGGGAGCAGGAGAAGAAGGAGAAGAGGCAGTAGAAGACGAGTAAAGGGACGGGGGCGAGAAGGACAAGGAAGGAAGACAAGGAGCGAGAACCAGATGAGAAGTGAGCTGACAGGGCTAGATGATAGTGGCCCGACGGATTTTAGAACGGCCGTGTGAACAGCCCGCAGTCTAGCGGCAGACATCTCCGTGCGATCAAGAGCGGGCCTGATATACGCACGGCATCGAAAGATATCGAAGTGATATCTCCGTTGCTGCCGCTTAGATGAGCGACGCGAACCATGCCAAATCCACGTGCAGCGTGGACCGCGAACCGTGGAGGTTCGAAATGAGAAATGAATGCTCATATGGGGCCAAACAGGAGCTGTAGACAAGTATAGCACTAGGACTCACCCGAGTGAAAGTGCCTCTTGTGAGGAAGGTCTCCTTTGTCGCTGGCCCGTCCTTGGAAGAGTAGAGGCTCTGGATCGCAGCGCTCTGGGTCGCTTTCGACGTCTTGGCCTCGGCCTCTGCAACGGCCAGTGCTTTGCGGGCGCCAATGGCCACGCTGGTGTTTGTCGTCGGCGCGGGTTTCGCTGCAGCCGAGGACTTGGCCTTCTTTGCTGGCCGCTCGGCATCAGCACCCTCGCCTTCTGCACCCGCAGCGGCATCCTTCTTCTTCCGCTTCTTGCTGCCTGCGGCGAGTAACGCTGCACGAAGAACCTCTAATTCTTCTGCTGTCGGGTTGATCGGCCGTACGTCGCTCGTTCCTGTGGCGCCAGGTGCGTACTTGACCTGGCATTGAGGACATACGGCGTTCTCTCCTGGCGCCGGTGCGAGTGCACGCAAACCGGCGGCAGAGAAGACGTGGCCGCAGGTGGTGATATAGACAAAGGGCACACCGCCAGACATCTCCTTTTGCGAGAGAGGGCAGACGAACTGGGGAAGCAGTGGCGCGCCAGGTTCCGGTGGTGTCGATGAACCCGCGACGGCAGGGTTTGGTGCGAGCTGTAGCGTCTTGACATCCTGCGAGGAAGACCAATATGTTAGTATGGGGGAGCGTAGTTGGTCATATGTGGACGTAGGTCATGCTGCACACCTTCAATGACCGAACATGTCCGCAGATCTCTGCGCCGTCGCCATACGCAGACTTATCAAGCAGGTATTCGAGAATCGCATCCTTATTGTACAGCTTTCCAAGCGCACACGAGACGATAGGTTCTTGCAACGGTTTCTGAGAACAGACAAGGTCCGAGTCAGCGCGCGCAAGACTCGGTTCACCAGAGTCTTACCTTGGACAGCGCACAGAAGAACCAACGAGCAATGAGCTGGTTGTTCTTGTCGGCCTGTTCTGCCTAGTTACGATAGAAATAAGCATGGTCGATGATATTTGCTCAGGAATGCGGCGCGGCGTACCTTTGGTTTGTTACGAACAAGGTCCCGACGGTCGGGGATACTGCCTACACTATTTTGAGCAAGCGCATATGCAATAAAAGCTGCCTTGCACGTACCTCCATCATTACCCATGTTTAAAGTGAACGCGACGGCGACGGCGAGAAGAACAAGGAGAGCAAGTGGCGCGGCGCAACTCCGGGATCCGCCGGCAAGCTCCTCGTGTTCAACTGCCTTCCGCCCCACAAAAGACTCAATACAGTCCTCGATCGAAGGGATACGCATAGCTTTTTCGAGCTGCTTTCACAAGAATAAACTGTCGAGTCTCGTGCAGAACAGCATCGTATGGTCCATTCATCACCAGGCATGCCATTAACGTGAGTTGTGAAGATACAATCTATGAACGCGCGGCATTATCAGTCCTTAGCCCCAAAGACTCTTCTTCTGATCTCCTTGCCCGCCCTCTCGCGTTCCTCCGACGCGCCGCCCCTTCCTCCAAGCACCGACTTGTTCTCCAACGCACGCCGTGCCAGGTACGGCATGACCTCCTCCAATGCACCATACGGGATGTACTATCAATATAACGTCAGCTTTTCGTTCTAATTTAGGTACCGCAACTCACCTTGAGCACGAACGGCGATGGGGCCTTCACTCGTTCCGCCAGGGTGTCCGTCAACCAATCGCACATGCCATACAGCTGACCAATCGCCACACGGTCCGCGACCTCCGCACTAATCTCCACCACAGGAACTTCATTGAGGCTTGGCGGAGGTGGGTTCGGGTGTGGCAGTAGACGGTCGACCTCGGGTGGCGGCGGTGTAGTTGCCAGTCCCCGTGCGACGAGGCCGTGTACGACCCCTGCAGCAGAGCGTGGGTTATGTGTGCCGAACAGGAGACCTATCCGCATTGCTGGAGGTCCGGTACGCCACGAACACCAGTCGCGGCTCTCGGCGCGTGTGATGTCGGTGACTACGGCGTCGAGGAGCATACCCGTGCAGGCCGCATATGTCGCGTCGGTGTGCTCGATGCGCTCCCATACCGGCGGAGGGTTGTCCAGAGCTGGGGCTACTGAGATGTTCTGCGGTGCAGTCGGGTGCGGGTCCGAGGTGTCGAGCAGCTTTGCGTGTCGCGCGATTTCGTGAGGATGGTACGCCCCACGCACAAGTTTCACACCAAGACTATATCCTTCCTTCTTCGCATCCTTCAACGCATGTGCAATCTGTGCAGGTGTCCGACGCAGGTACGCCTGGTACGTCCCGTAAATAAGCGGTTCGTCGTGGTTGAACGTACGGCTGAGTCCGACGGTGTACGCGTCGATCGCGGGCTGCCACCACGAGTACTCGGCGTCGATGATGATACGGACACGGCGTTCCTTTGCACGGGTACAGATGCGGTGCAGGTCTGACCAGAGTTCGCGTAATGCGGCGACATCGCCGGGGCTGAGCCCGGGTGGCGCGGGCCGACCGGCGTCGACCCAGACGAGGTCGGTCGCGCGTGCGTGTCCTGGGAAGGGAACGTCTGGCAGCGACGAGCGTGTCGCGTCGAGGTAGCTGCTCAGTGTATGGAGCGGCTCGGCGGACGGCAGGAAGGCGGACTGGAAATGAGGTGTCAGTGATGCAGCTAAGTTAAAGACGTAGACGTACAAGTTTGATAGCGACCCACGTCTTGCGCTGTGCAGCGTTAAGCTCGTCTTCAAATCCGGCTGCGACGTCAATACAGCGCAAGGTCTCGGTGACGCGAGCCTTGAAGTGGCCTGAGCCACTGGCGTCTTCGTCATCCTCGACGGAATACGAGAATAGACATCCGACATTGCTCTTGCGCAAGTCACGCAGCAGCGGAAGCGTTGCATGTGCGGTGTCTCCGCCAACAAACTACGCGTTCAAAGGTCGAGATAAGCAGCAAAATTAGTAAGCCTAGAGCGCGAACGGACCTGAGCGTAGAACGTGCGCCGAACGACTGCCTCTGTCACAGTACTGAGACCTGGAATCGATCCCATAGTCGATAGAATCTTTGGCGACGCGTCCACAAGGGCTGGAATCGAGCAAGCCGTGTACACAGCGTACGCGCGTAAGATGGCCGACACTGGTCTTCTCGGCGCCGGAGTCTTGTCGTCATTTCTCACGATTGGTTGGGTGAGTATAGCTGCCGTGGCCATCGCCGCGCCATAGCGCAACGCGCGCGACGTGGCCATCGTGCTCTGGAAGAAGTTGTCGAAAGAGGAGAAGGAAGGATTGCCGCTGCGATCGGCTGCGGCCCGATGTCCTTTATCCGCGGTCGGCACCGGGTCACGCGGATGCGCCGTGCTCACCGGAACTTGCAACATCCACCGACAAGGGGCATGGGACTCGTGACTACAGCCTCTCGCACTGACGAAACGGCTCTTGGCGGTGTCGGATGAGCATAAAGTAGCTTGAGGCGGTGGGTGAACCTGCAATGAGCAAATTCTGGGACGAAGCCACGACGACGAAACCTAATTGTGAACCGTACAAACGTGCATTTCCGCGCGAGCACACTGTTCGTAAGACGAAGGTGTCTGATACATTCTCATTTCTGAAAATGATATGAGCTCGATTTAGTTTGCTGGAGCCTGCAAAGGGAGCGTGGCGCGTCGCGGCTGCGGTTGGCTCTACGCACTCGCACTCGCACTCGCACTCGCACTCGCACTCGCACTCGCATCACATCTCGTACTGGACGTCGACTTTACACAAATCCAATCCCACGTGGTCCCACAAAAGAAGAAATGAGGGAAGCGATGTGCATAAATGTCGCAGTGGAGAATTTGAGAAGAGAGGGAAAAGCGCGGTTCTAAGCGGAGAACGAACCGCGTTCGACAGCAGCGCCTGAGATCAAACTGGATCTGGAATTTCAACTTACTGTATGTCGGCTTCAAGTGTGGCGAGCATAAAATTCGTCTACGAGACTTGGAATGCAATGATGGAGATGTGGCGCTCTCGCAGGCCGATGCATAATAGTACTTGGTTCAAGTTGGATTAGTCACCCACATTTCGAGAAAAGACACAAGGTCCTGTTGCCCAGGATAGGATGAATTGGATTTGGAGGTACACGTGGGGTGACAAGGTAGGACGTGTGCGGCAGCTAGCCCGCGATAGCACGCATCTCTAAAGTATGTACAGGAGAAGGACAGTAGCCCAAACCACTCTCCTACTCCACCGTCTCGCATATAACGAGCATTTTCTCACCCCAACTTGCACGACGTAAAAGAACTGCAGCAAGACGTTAATCGCAAGCTGGCATCCCTCATGCTTGCTGCTCGGCGATGTTGCATCCAAACGACAGTCACCATTAGTCAAACCATAGCTGGATGCGAGCTCATGTTTGCATCGATCACATTGCAATTGTCGACGTATATAATGAGGTATACCTGGTGATTTCTACCGCCTACTAATTGCTTCGACTACTACGCGTGCAATGCCAAGAAGGGGTCCCCACCATGGGAACTGTGGTTGCTGTTGCCTGAGCCTCTCGTTCTGCCTCATCAAATCCTCAATCTGACGCTGTTGTGCCGAAACTGCCTCCTGCACCTTCGCTGCGTTGGCCTCGTTCTCTGCACGTACTTTCTTGCGCATCTCATCCATTTCCCGCTCTGCCTTCTCTCGCTCCGACTGGAGGCTCTCCACGAGCTCCTGCGCCGTACGAGCCTGAGCCTCGCCCCGTCTCTTCATCGCCTTAAGCTCAAGTTCTCGCGCACGAAGTGCCTCTGTTGACTTCTCCGCATTGGCCGCGCTGTCCTTGCGCACCTCCTCCATATCGCGCTCCATCTTCTCTCTCTGCTGCCGAAGGCGCTCGGCATCGAGTTTAGCTGCACTAATCTGCTCCTCCGTCAACTTCTTTAGTCTCTCAACCTCACGCTCTTGCGCCAGCAGCGCCTGATTCGCCTTTGCCGTGATGGCCTCGTTCTCCTTGCGCATCGTCTCGCGTATCGCTTGCATCTCACGCTCCGCCTCTTCTCGCGCTTCTCGAAGATGCTCGGTGAGAACCTTCCCCGCGCCAGTTTGTGCTACTGTCTTGCCCTGGTTGATCATCTCGTCCTGGATGGCGAGTTCTACCGGTTGCACGTTCAAGATGAGCTCGTTCACAATCGCCTCTGCGTCTGCTGCTGCTGTAGGGCTTACACTGGAGATCAGACCAATGCTGGCACCGTTTGCGATCATGTCCTTCCAGGCGCCAGTATCGCAGAGCTCGTCAAGGCGCTCGTCGCCCTCCTCCTGAGACACCTTGTCCCACATCGTGGTGCAGAGCATAAGGTGGTTCATTGCGGCTGCGCCACAGAGGCTCTTCAGCATGTCCGAGATGCGGCGTGCGGTTTGGGTGAACTTGTTATCGGTGATGCGGTGTAGGAACAACACGCCAGTGACCCAAATTCTGTTCCGCCCCCTGCAGACAGAACGCACGTCGTTAGTTGTCTCGCCTTACGACTAGCAAGTGACCGAAATGTGAACGTACATCGACTCCAGGCGGCGGGCGATGCCTATGAGTACATCCGCCTCTTTCATGCCAGGGCGCGTGTCGTCGATGCCTGGCGTGTCGATGACCACGACGCGCTGTCCACAAATCTTGGCCTCGAGAACGCTGATCTGGGTTGTGCATGATTGGAGGCCCTTGCCGACCTTCTGCTTCTCCGACGTGATGAGGTTGATGAACTGTATAGAGGAAGGTGGGCATGTCAGCCAGAACAAGCAGATCCTCAACCGCGCAACATACTGTAGATTTCCCCGTGCCAGACTGTCCGAAGATGCTGCATCCTACTCAGTGTTCCGCCCAGTGAGGATATGCAGGGTGGCAACGTACGCTATGACGGGGTATCCGGACTCCAACAGCCGCCGTTCCCGCTCGAGCTTGACAGGATCTTCGGCCATATCGAACGTTTGGAACTGACTGGTGAAGGCATTGCTATCGTTCCCTCGCGTTCCGCTGGATGAGTTGAGGTGAGGTGAGGACACAGCACCTGTCGTCCATACGCCCACTCCATGCAAACGACTATAAGAAGGACGTTGTACATCAAGTTGACCAGCAACAGACGCGTCTTCACTAAAAGTCAAGCGGAGATCGGTTTTGCCGATCGAACCCGACCAGTTACCGCGCTCGAACAACTTCTCGGCGTTGGTGTAGGTGAGCATCGCGTTGCTGCACTTGAACTCTTGGCCGAGCGGCTTGATCGCTATGGAAAGGTGGTATGCGCTACCATCGACGTCGAAGGTACCGATGAGACGGTTGTTGTCGGATTTGATGAAGCCACGAGCGTTCGGCATCTACCAGACCGACAGCCAGTGTCAAACCTAGAGAACTCTGTCGTGCATATAAAAGAACGTACTGATGATAGACCCGATGAAGATGAGGATCCGTTCAATCATTCGAGGTTGACATCTGCCTTTTATGGACCAATGGTGGCGCCCTGTCGCTGGTCATCCAGGCCACACTGTGAAATGAAAGACAGCAGGTCGCACAGTGTAGAACAAAATAAACAAAGCAAAGTGGCTCGCTGATTGCGAAGCGGATTATGTGCGGGTGCAAGTTGAAGAAGGCGGAAGGGGAAGGGCAAATGCTCGTTCGCCGCCCGCCTCGTGACCTACGCTTAGCCATAAATGATAGCCCCACAAGGGTCCTTGCACAAGTAACATCTTAGCAACCATGAAATTTGGCCCGCTCTTGAATGGCTCACACTAGGAGGGCCCATGTTTACAAGGCTCCGATTTAGAACGGTGTGTTGCTTACGTCGCGAGGGGCGGGGAACTGCAGGCCACTCCCACAGGGTTTTGCCCGTTGGTTTGCCCTCAATCCGCCAACCGCCGTGTCGACGGAATGGCGGAACATTGGCATCGCACCGAGAGGCTGGTTCCACGGGAGCTGTGGAGCGGATATTTCTAGGAATAGCCCGCCCGTGTAATACTACTACCACTGCTACTACCATTTCTTCATAAAAGCAATAGTCAGCAGAAGGTACTACAGTCAAGCTGCTGTCTCAGAGCCTCATTCACGTATCTTGTTCCAAGATCTTTAAAATTACTTCAGGTTTTGTCCTATAGGCCGAACAGACTAATATTAAGTTTTTCAGACCTTGCGACCGTCCGCATCAGCTCCCTTAGGAATCGGTGCATCGTCGTTGTGGCTCTGATTCACCTACTAACATACCAACTGCAATTTGGGGACGCTATAACGTCCAACCAGGACCATGGGATCAGTCACTATCCCTCGTGGGAGAAACGGGGACCCGCCGAACTCCGGGGACGCCTCAGTTGTAGAAGCTTCTCACTGCCCGTGTATCGATAAGGGTTAATGTCCGTCGAGTGCGGTTACTATTGTGTGTCGCAAGACCTGTAACATCGCAAGTTTTGGGCATAGTGCCCCACTGGAGGTGAGTACATGCGTGGCCTCGAGCGTAGAGATATGATAAACAACCCCCAGCGTAGCACGCGTTGTGTGTCAGTACAGGGCCAGTGTTTGAAAGAACGTTGACTCCACTCGAAGTCGCCGTAGTGTCCAGCGCCTGAAAGGGGACTTCAGTTGGGCCATATAAGATGAATGGGTGACGATACTGCCTGTTCTAAACCCCTCCTTTACCCTCCAACTTCGTAGAGGTCCGTTTTCTCCTTGATCGCGTTAGCCTGGGATCTGACTGGCATTCTGGCAGATGCCGAACGCTCGCGGCCTCATCAAGTCCGACAACAACCGTCTCATCGGCACCTTCGACATCGATGGTAGCGCATACCACCTCTGCGTGGCGATCAAGCCGCTCAGTAAAGAATTCAACAGCAGCAACGCGGTGCTCACATACAGCAATGTTGAGAAGTTGTTTGAGCGCGGCAGCTGGTCGGGCTCGATTACTAAGACCGATTTCCAAATCAGTGCAGGCGATGGAGTCTCCATCACCGGACTACTCGACGCACCACGGTCTTCGACAGTTCGGGTGCGTGGAACCGGAATGTGGGCAATAGGCGTAGTACCATCGCTTCCACTCGACTCGACCACCGGGAGACAAGAGAACGGCGCTGATGACCAATACCAACCACTTGACGCCGTCGAAGATCCCGTCAAACTCGCGCGCGAGAAGCGACTCCTGGAGTCTGGGGACCCCATCATAGCGTAAGCTGCAGCCCTGCATGCATACGACGCGCAGAACACTGAGTCGTACGTAGCATCTTCGGACAATCTGGCACGGGAAAGTCCACGGTACGTTGCCGTGCAGCTAGGAACCGGCTTGTCCTGGCTGACATGGGCATCATTCCTCGCAGTTCATCAATCTCATTGTGTCGGAGAAGCAGAAGGTCGGCAAGGGGCTTCAGTCGTGCACCAGCCAGATCAGTGCCCTTGAGGCCATGATAGGCGGAAAGCGGGTGGTTATCATCGACACCCCCGGCATTGACGACACTCGTCCGGGAATGTCAGAGACGGACATTCTCATAGGCATCGCGCGCCGCCTCGAGGTGATGTGCGTCCCCACTCATGTTGCTTTTTGGGGGCGAGTCGAGTTGACCGATCGGCGTGCATTCTGTCTGCAGGGGACGGAACAAAATCTGGGTGACCGGCGTGCTGTTCCTGCACCGCATCACCGATAACAAGTTTTCTCAAACTGCTGGACGAATCTCGAACATGCTGAAGAGTCTCTGCGGTGACGCGGCCATGAGTCATCTTACGCTCTGCACCACGATGTGGGACAAGGTGTCTCAGGAAGAAGGCGACGATCGTTTCGATGAGCTCTGCGAGACTAGCACTTGGAAGGAGATGGTTGAGAAGGGCGCCAGCATTAGCCTGATTTCCAGCGTCAGCCCCACGGCGAAAGCGGATGCGGAGAAGATTATCAACGACCTCATCTTGAACGTGCCACCGGTGGAGCTCGCCATCCAGGACGAGATGATCAGCCAGGGGAAGACAGTGGGTGAAACTGGCGCTGGACAAGTTCTCACCGAGTCCATTCGGAAGGCGCGAGAGGAGGCGGAGCGCGAGGTGCAAGCAATGCGCGATACTATGCGCGAAGAGAGCGCGGCCGCCGAAGAGAAGTTGCAGGGCGCAATTCGCGAGCAAGCGGCAGAAGTCGAGAAGTTGAAGAAGCTGACGAAGGAACAGTCCCGCGTGCAGCAGGAGAAAGCAGAGGGCGCGATGAAGGAGTTGCGTGAAAGATTGCAAAAGGAGAGTGAGGCCGCCGAGGCGAAGTTGAGAGCACAAGAGCTTGAAGTTAAGCAGCTGAAGGCACAATCCGAAACTCTCGCGCAGCAGCAGGCCAGTGTTGAACGCATCCGGCAGCAGCAAATGGACTCGGAGAACGAAAGGAAAGCTCTGTACGCCGAGATGCAAAAGGAAAGCGCGGCCAACCAGAACCGGCTAATGGAGGCAATGATGGCGCAGCATCAGAGGATCGAAGAGTTGGCAAAAGAGAATCAGAGACTCGCTGAGAATCAGGGCGGCGGGTGTGTAATCTGCTAGCTTTAGCGTAGCAGAGTGCCATTCTAGTGAACCGTTCAATCAAGAAGTTGACGAGGTAGAACGGGGAATTCAGGAGTATTTCCAGCGATATGGTGACGACTCGCGCGCAGAGAACCAACTACGCCACAACGGCGGCTGCATAATGCATCGAGACCGTAAGGAGGAGGAGGGATTTACAACCAATACCGGAGTGAAGACACACATCGGCACAACACGACACTAATATTCATGCGCAAGAACGTTGGGGCATCAAACCAGTGGGTAACTGCCGGTAACACAAGACGGGTGGGCAGGTCTTTTGGTCCCGAAGAGCTGCCGTGGAGAGCGTGTGCCCGTTCGGATCTTTGGTCCCAAAGACTTGAATGTGGATTAA
>Ga0247815_10003939_pt1 | contig 10538 bp, 10 predicted proteins | sample UWRJL194509B1_FD_181014 | JGI IMG/M metagenome (GOLD analysis project Ga0247815, IMG submission 181014) | Plant litter microbial communities from Arlington Agricultural Research Station in Wisconsin, United States - UWRJ-L194-509B-1 | ecosystem: Environmental > Terrestrial > Plant litter >... | reverse complement strand
GAGAACGCGCTGAAGAGCCGACTGCGCGCGCATCCTGATGTCGCGGCGAAGTTCCACCCCGACCTGGTCGGGTAGTCAGCGACTACAGCCGCACGACCGCCGTCGTCGGGTCGGGGTTGCCGAAGCGGTGCGCGGCCATGCTGATCGCCTGCTCGTGCAGGAAGGGCAGTAGTTCGAGTCGCCCCGAGGTGGTGACGGTACCCGCGTAGATCGCCACGTCGGGGCTGCCACCGACGACCTCGGCGAGCGCCAGAGCATCCCCACCGATGAGCCGGATACGGTTCGGGAGCGACGACCCGGAGCGCAGGCGGCTGTGCCACGCGGCATCCGTCTCCACCACCACGTCGAGCACCCGGACCGGCGAGAGTTCATCGCGGAACAGCCGGAGCAGTCCGGCGGCGACCGGCACCGCGGACGACACGGTGATCGTGGAACCGGCACGAGTCGCGGCGGCGATCACCCGCACCAGCTGCGCGGGCGAGGCCTGCTCTGCGAGGCGGATGGTTACCGGCACCGGGCGATAGCGGAACACGTTGCGCTCGACCCCGAGGTCGGAGACGTCGCGCGATGCACCGTATTCCGCCTGCCAGGCGCGCTCGTCGCTCTGCGCGCCAGCGCGCACCAGGTCGAACTCGAGAAACTCCATGCCGGGCTGCGCGGCCTCGATCACGCGGGTCACCGCGGTGTCGACGCCCTTCAGCACCACCGCGGACTGGGGTGCAGCGAACTCCGGCTCCCACTCGCCCAGGGTGAGCAGGTAGTTCGGCCCGCCGGCCTTGGCGCTCGCGCCCACCGTGGAACGCTTCCAGCCGCCGAACGGCTGGCGCCGGACGATGGCGCCGGTGATGCCGCGGTTGATGTACAGGTTGCCGGCCTCGACGGTGTCGGTCCACAGCTCGATCTCGTCGGGATCGAGCGAGTGGATGCCCGCGGTGAGCCCGTACGCGGGTGCGTTCTGCAGCTCGATCGCCTCCTCGAGGGTGTCGGCACGCATGATGCCGAGCACCGGGCCGAAGTATTCGGTGAGGTGGAACGGCGATCCGGCGGTCACGCCGTCTTTGACTCCCGGGCTCCACAGCCGGTTGCTGTCGTCGAGCGACTTCGGGGCGACCAGCCACTTCTCGCCATCGTTCAGCGTGGTGAGCGCGGTCTTCAGCTTGCCGTGAGCGGGCTCGACGATCGGTCCGACGATGGTGGTCGGATCCTGCGGGTACCCGACGCGCAGGGTCTTCACCGAGTCCACGAGCTGGCGACGGAAGCGCTCCGAGCGCGCCACCGAGCCGACCAGGATCACGAGCGAGGCCGCCGAGCACTTCTGGCCCGCGTGTCCGAATGCGCTCTTCACGACATCCGCGACGGCGAGGTCGAGGTCGGCGCTGGGAGTGACGACGATGGCGTTCTTGCCGCTGGTCTCGGCCAGGATGGGCAGGTCGGGCCGCCAGGAGCGGAACAGTTCTGCGGTCTCCCACGCGCCGGTGAGGATGACCCGGCCGACCGAGGGGTGCGCGATGAGCCGCTGGCCCAGTTCGCCCTCCTCGACGTCGACGAGACGCAGCAGGTCGCGGGGCACACCGGCCTCCCACAGCGCGTTCACCATCACGGCTGCGCTTCGTTTTGCCTGCGGGGCCGGCTTGATGATGACCGCGGCGCCGCTGGCGAGTGCGGCGAGCACCGATCCCGCGGGGATCGCGACGGGGAAGTTCCACGGCGGGGTGACCACGATCAGTCGCGACGGCACGAAGCGGGCGTTCTCCACCCGATCGAGCTCGCGCGCACGCTCGGCGTAGAAGTTCGCGAAGTCGATCGCCTCGCTCACCTCCACATCACCCTCGGCGATGGTCTTGCCGGTCTCGCTGGCCATGACCTCGATCAGGTCTGCTCGATGCGCGGCCAGGGACTCGGCGGCGGCGTGCAGCACCGCGGCGCGGGTGTCGGCGCGACGCTCGCCCCACTCCGCTCCTGCGCGCTCGGCACCCATGATGATGTTGTCGAGCGTGACGGCGTCGTCGACCAGCGCTGCGGTGATGGTCTCGACCCCGAGCTGCGAGCCCTCGACCCGGCTCAGGATGTCGCGCCCCCAGGCCCGGTTCGCGGCGATCGCCGGGTCGGTGTCGGGTTCGTTGTCGAAGGGCCGCGGAGCGGTGTCGATCGGGGCAGCCGCGACAGGAGCTGTGCGGTCCTGCACCCGTTTCGACGCGGGGACGGTGTCATTCATCCGGTCGAGTGATGCGAGGAACCGACCCTGCTCCCGGCCGAAGATCTCGGCGTCGTCGAGCTCGAACACGCCGGACATGAAGTTCTCGGTGCTCGCGTTCTCTTCCAGCCGACGGATGAGGTACGAGATCGCCGAGTCGAACTCCGTCGGGCGCACCACGGGTGTGTAGAGCAGGAGGCCGCCCACGTCGCGGCGCACGGCGTCCGCTTGCCCGGTGGCCATGCCGAGCAGCATCTCGAACTCGATGCGGCTGTCGACCTTGCGCTGCTTCGCGAGCAACCAGGCGTAGGCGATGTCGAACAGATTGTGTCCGGCGACGCCGATGCGCACGGCATCCGTGTTCTCGGGGCGGAAGGCCCAGTCGAGCACGCGCTTGTAGTTGGTGTCGGTGTCGACTTTGCTGCCGTAGGTTGCGAGCGGCCAGCCGTGCACGGCGGAATCGACGTGTTCCATGGCGAGGTTCGCGCCCTTGACCACGCGCACCTTGATGCCCGCACCCCCGGCGGCACGGCGTTCGCGCGCCCAGGCGGTGAGTCCCTGCAGGGCGGCCAGGGCATCCGGCAGGTAGGCCTGCAGCACGATGCCGGCCTCGAGCCCACGCAGCCGCGGCTGCTCGAGGATTCGCTGGAACACCGCGATGGTGAGGTCGAGGTCGCGGAACTCCTCCATGTCGAGGTTGATGAACTTCGGGGTCGCCGACACCGCGGCCAGCTCGTACAGCGGGGTGAGGCGCTCGACCACGCGCGTGACGGTCTCATCAAACGACCACATGGACAGTTGGCTGGAGACCGACGAGACCTTGATCGATACGTAGTCGACGTCGTCGCGCTCGAGCAGCTCACGGGTGCCAGCCAGGCGACGGTCGGCCTCCTCGTCACCGAGGACCGCCTCCCCCAGCAGGTTGAGGTTGAGACGGATGCCCGACTGGCGCAGAGCGTCGATGCTCTTGTCGAGGTTCTTGGGAGTCGCGTCGAGGATGAGGTGACCCACCATGCGGCGCAGCACCGCGCGGGAGACCGGGACGACCGGCCAGGGCGCGATCAGAGCGAACTGGCCGCCGATCTGGATCGCCGCCCGCATGTACCAGGGCAGAAACGCCGGCACGCTGTGCGAGAGCTTCTCGAGGTTGCGTCCGGCGACCTTCAGGTCTTCTGGCCGCACCACCCGGTCGACGAAACCGATGGTGAAGTCGAGGCCGCGCGGGTCTTTGAGCACGCCGGCGAGCCGCTCCGCCGACGCATCCGGGGCCACATCCGCGCTCTCGGCGAGCCAGCGGCGCACTGTGGCGACGGTCTGGGCGGCGAGATCGCTCGCAGCACTGCTCTGCACGGTGCTGCTCTGCGCAGCGGTGCTGTTCTCGGCGGTGCTGTGATCGGTGCTGCTGTGATCGGTGCTGCTGTGATCAGTGGCGGACGGCGCGACGTCGGGGGAGCTCACGGACGGTACCTCTCGGTGGGCGGGGTGATGCATCCAGTCTGCGGCATCCGGGCGACGCATTTGCGGCGCAGCCCCGTCACCACGCACCATCGGGCGCGACGGTGCCGACGAATCTGCCCAGAACTGTCGGTGACGCGTCACCGGAAACGTAGAATCGGGTCATGTCGGAGCGCGCGAAGCAGGCCGGATCGCTGTCCGGCGATCAGGTCGAGCTCTGGCGCTCCTTCTACACGATGCGGCGCAAGCTGGATCGCGCACTCGACCTTCAGCTGCAGCGCGAGTCGGGGGTCTCGTCCTCCGAGTACGAGATCCTGCTCAGCCTGAACGAAGCGCCCAAGCGCCAGCTCCGCATCAAAGACATCGCCGGCACGATCGGCTGGGAGAAGAGCCGGGTCTCGCACCTGGTCACTCGCATGGAACGCCGCGGGCTACTGAATCGCACCGACTGCGAGGTGGACGGGCGCGGCAGCTGGATCGGGCTCACCACGCTCGGTCGGCGCACCATCATCGGCGCCACCCGCGGCCACACCGACGCGATCCGCCGCTACTTCTTCGACGCCCTCACCCCGCAGCAGACCACGGCCATCGCCGAGCTCTCCCCCCACGTCATCGAGGCGATCGGCTGCGACTCGTACGACGACGACGCGCAAGTCAGTCGCACTGCGGATCCCAGCCCGCTCGGTCGTCCTGCGGATACCGCCCCGCCCGCCGACGCTGCCCCGGCCGCCTGAGACGGGCCGCGCAGCCCGGCCTCAGGGTTCGATCAGTTCGCGGCCGCGCGCAGGGTCTCTGCGATCGGTGTCGTCGGGCGACCGATCAGCCGGGTCAGGTCTCCGCTCGCATCCGACAGCGCACCGTCTTCGATCGCGGTATCCATCGAAGCGGCAAAGGCAGCGTGATCGGTCGGCACGCAGTTGGCGATCAGCTCTTCGATGTGGTGGTCGGCACTGACAGCGCGGTAGACGACCTCGCGGCCGACGACTCCGGAGAGAATCTCGGCGAGTTCGGCGAAGTCCCAGGACCGATCGCCGGCCAGCTCGTAGACGGTGTCGTCGTGGCCGCCGCGCAGCACAGCTGCCGCACCCGCTGCGTAGTCGGCCAGCGAAGCACTGGCGATGCGCCCGCTCCCGGCATTCCCGACGATCTCGCCCGTCTCGCGCACACGATCGATCAGCGGAATGTAGTTCTCGTTGTACCAGTTGTTGCGCAGCAGGCTGAAGTGCAGACCGGAGTCTCGCACGAGCTGCTCGGTCGCCGCGTGCTCGCTGGCGATGGGCAAAGGTGTCTCGTCGGCGTGCGGAGCGCTGGTGTAGGCCAGGAAGTCCGCTCCCGCCGCACGGGCCGCGGTGATGACGTTGCCGTGCTGTCGAACCCGCCGTCCGAGGTCGAGTCCGGAGATGAGGAGCACGCGATCGACGCCCTGCAGGGCGGCGTTCACCGCGTCCGGGTGGTCGTAGTCGGCCACGCGCACCTGCACGCCGGCCTCGACGAGGGCCGCCGCCTTGTGCGGGTCGCGCACGACGGCGACGATCGAATCGGGGCTCTCGGTGGTGAGCAGATCGGCGACGACGAGGCGTCCGAGCTTTCCGGTGGCAGCGGTGACGGCGATAGTCATGGGTCTCCTTCGTCGGACGGGCCTGCCCCATTGTGCCCTGCCCACCCCGTCGCGCGTGCTGCACTTCCTCCGTCGTGACTCTTCCCCCGCGTCATCCGTGCGGAGTAGCGTGCCCGCATGACAGACCCGACTTTCACGCCCGCCGACCTCTCCGAACTGCGCGAACGCGTGGCGGGCTCCGTGCTCGCCCCGGACGACGACGGATTCGCCGAGCTGGTCACCGGCGCCCAGCTCGCAGCCAGGTACGCGCCGGATGCGGCAGTGGGTGTGACCTCGGAAGACGACGTGATCGCGGCGGTGCGCTTCGCCCTCGACCACGGCCTGCAGGTGCACGTGCAGTCGACCGGCCACGGCGCATCCGGAACCATCACCGGCGGGCTCCTCATCATGACGGGGCTGCTCGATGCGGTCTCGGTCGATCCCGGCATGCTGCGAGCCACCATCGGAGCCGGAGCACGGTGGGACGCGGTCGTCGCCGCAGCCGGTGAGTTCGGGCTGGCAGCGATCACCGGGTCATCCACCCGCGTCGGCGCGGTCGGCTACACCCTCGGCGGCGGCCTCGGGCCGCTGGCTCGCAGTCACGGCTTCAGCTCCGATTACGCGCGGTCCTTCCGCGTGGTCACCGGTCTCGGTGATCTCGTAGTCGCTGACGAGCAGCACCATCCCGACCTGTTCTGGGCCCTGCGCGGCGGCAAAGCGGGCTTCGGTGTGGTGACCGCGATGGAGTTCGAGCTGGTCGCCCTGCCTCAGATCACCGGCGGTGCCCTGTTCTTCGCCGAGGATCAGATCGAGACCGCCCTTCGCGGCTGGCTCGACTGGACGACGGATGCCCCTGCCGATGCCACGACGTCGGCCGCCATCGTGCGGTTCCCGCCCTTCGACGCCGTGCCGGAGCTCTTCCGCGGCAAGACCATGCTCACCATCCGTTTCGCCCACCCGGACCCGGAAGCGGGCGGTGCCCTGGCCGAACCGCTGCGTGCCCTCGCGCCGGCCGTGATCGACACCATCGGCGCGATGCCGACGACGAAGGTCGCGCTCATCCACAATGATCCGGTCGACCCCGCGCCCAGCTGGGTAGCGGGACTCATGCTCACCCCGGGCACCGACAACGAGCCGATCGCAACGGCGCTCCTCGCCGCGGCGGGTGCCGGCGTGCAGTCGCCCGTGGTGTCGCTCGAGTTGCGTCACCTCGGCAACCGCACCGCTGTCGACGTGCCGGAGGGGAGCGCGGTGGGCGGGCGCGCGGCCGAGTTCACCCTCGGTGCGGTCGCCATCCTGGTGCCCGACCTGCCCGTGCCCGTCATCGAGGCATTCTGGGAAGGGTTGCGGCACACTCTCGCCCCTCGGATCTCGCCGGTGACGACCATCAACTTCGCCGGACATCCGACGCCGGCCGAGTATCCACACAGCTGGGACCCGGCTGTCTTCGAGCGGTTGCAACGGGTGGCCGCCGAGCATGACCCTGCGGGAGTCTTTGCCTGGTCAGACACGGCTGGCTAAGCTCGCACGGAAGGGGCACGACGATCAAAGGAGCGCTTCGCATGTCGAATTTCGACCAGTTCGCAAATCAGGGTGGTGCCGCTGCGGGCACCTCGGAAGAGGCCGCCGCGGCCCGTGAGGCCGCCGCAGAACTGCTTCTTCAGTCGGCGCCTGGTGCCGACGCCGCCGACTTCGGCAGTGGCCCGTTGGGCTCTCATCCCGAAGACGACGCGGCAGAAAATGCCTCTCCCGAGGACGAGTTTCTCGAGCTGCACGATGACAACGAGTTCGGACTCGATCTCAAAGACGAGTAGCGCGCGCTCGAAGGCCAGCTCTACCAGTCGCTCGGTGCCGACGCTTTCGTCGGTGGCAGGGCGACTTCGCCTGCCCAGCGCTTAACCCACTCCGGCGGTTCGATCGGTTCGGGATTCACACCGGCGATCTCGAACACCTCGGCCGTCGTCGCGACTCCGCCGGTCTTCTTGACGAAACGGCCGCGCATCGTCGCGCGCGCGAACACCTCGCCGCCCACGACGATCTGCTGCTCGGTGTAGATCGCGCGGTCGTCCCACCCGACTAGCCGCGTCTCGACGGTGAAGCGCTGCCACGGCATGAGCGAGCGGCGGAAGGTGATGGTCTCGCTGGCCATGACCGGCAGCACTCCGGCCTTCACCAGGCGGTCCCATGCGCCGGCCTTGCGCATCAGATCCATCCGCCCGAGATCCATGATCGAGAGATATACGCCGTTGTTCATATGTCCCATGACATCGAGGTCCGTGGGCAGAACCCGGAACTGCAGACGGCCGACATCGAGGATGTCGATGAGGGTGCGCGGGCGGCGGAGCATGAGCAGCAGTGTTCTGAAGATGAGGTGCACGCGGTCACGTTAGTGCGCGACGCACGCACCGTCGCCACCGTTGTGGGCGGGGCACAAAGGCGACCGCCCGAACGCTAGTGGAATCGGTGATCTTGGATGGTCATCCGCGGTCCGTGGCGGGGTTTCTGAAACCCGCTCGAGCCGATCAGCCGCATCACGCGCTGCCGGTGACCGGCCCAGGGCGCGAGCAGCTCGAGCATGCCATCGTCGTCGACCGCGCGACCGATGAGCGCGTACCCGACGATCGACGGCAGGTGGTAGTCGCCCACGCTCACCGTGTCGGGGTCTCCGTGCGAACGTTGCATGGTCTCCGCGGCGGTCCAGACACCGACGCCCGGCACGCTGCGCAGGCGACGTTCCACCTCGGGCCCGCCGCGACCGAGGGAGAGGGTGCGCTCCAGGCCCGGGGCGACGGATGCTGCGGCGAGCGCCGCGCGCGACCGGCTCGGGTCGACGCCGGCCCGGTGCCACTCCCACGAGGGGATCCGACGCAGAACCGCCACCGACGGGAACACTCGCATCCCTTCGGGTGCTGGCCCGGGAGCCGGCGCGCCGTGACGCCGCAGCAGATAGCTCCAGGCCCGACGCGCCTCCAGGGTGGTGATTTTCTGCTCGAGGATCGCCGCCACCATCACCTCCAACACCAGGCCGGTGCGCAGCATGCGCAGGCCCGGGTTGCGTCGGTGGGAGTCGTGCAGCAGGGCATGACCCGAGGCGTCGAAGCCGTCGAGATCGTCGCCAGCGCCGAGCAGCTCGGGCACCGCCGAGATCGCCCATTCGGCTCCCGGCCCCCAGGCCATGGCCTCCACGGCGCCGCCACGCTCGGCCAAGCGAAGCGTCGCATCGCCCTGCGGCGTCGGCTGGGTGCGCCAGATGACCCCGGGCTGCCAGACCATCGTCGGATCCTGACGCCCGCGGCTGAGGGGCGAGAGCGTGAGCCGCAGGTCGAGCGGATGACGCGGGGTGTACGTGCTGCGGAGGGGGAGGTCATCCTGGGCCATCCCGCCCGTCGCCGCCATACTCACCCGGCGAGCATACGTCGCGCGGCTGACCGTGGCGCTCGCACCCGCCTGGGCGCCGCGCGCGCCTCGCCCGGTCGCACGCGCCTCGCCCCGCCCCGCATTGCCTGCCTGCCTGCCCGCCTGCCTGCCTGCCTGCCTGCCTGCCTGCCTGCGAGTTGACACCGCTGCCCGTTGTTATCCCCGCGCCGGTTACAACCCCCGCGGAGTTGACGAACTCCCGCGGTGACGCCCCAGTTGACGAAGTGTTGACTTAAGGAAGCTATCTTCCTATTCTTTCGACATGCCTCGGAGAAAAAAGGGAGCAATCCTCCCGATCGAATACGACATCCTCGCCGCGGGGATCGATGCGCAGTCGGCCGGGGGGTCGTTCTACGGCTTCGCGCTCGCCCAAGCCCTTGCGGACGGAGGTCATGCGCTCACCGCGCACGGGACTCTCTACAAGGCGCTCTCGCGCATGACCGAAGCCGGGCTGCTGGCGGCGGAGTGGGAGGATCCGGCGGTGGCCGAGACGGAGGGGCGACCGCGGCGTCGGCTCTACACCGTGTCGGGTGCAGGCGTGCAGGCTCTCTCGCGCCGGGCCCTCGAGGCACCCGCCGCCAGCGCACGAGCGGCGCAGGCATGACGCCCGCGGAACGGGCGCAGCGCCGAGTGCTGCGGTGGGTCGATCGCTACTCGAAGGGGCTGCCGCTGCCGGTGGCCGAAGAACGTCGCGCCGAGCTCGAGTCGGATCTGCACGAGCACATCACAGCCCGGCACGATGAGGTGACACCGAGAGAACTGGCACGCGAGATCGACCGCCGAGCGCTGCACGGCGTTGCTGCCGACCTGCTCTGGCGAGATCGCGAGATGCGGCGGTTTCGAGCGGCGCGGCTGACGACCATGACGCCGAGCGAGCTAAGGGCGACCAGTCGGCTGCAGCACCTGCTGTACGTCGCGGCCGGAGTCCTCGCGGTGGTCGCCCTGACCTTCGCCGTACGAGCGGCGATTACCACGCATTTCGGAACACCCGGCCGAATTGCCGCCTGGTATGGCGACTCAACAACCGCACTTCCGCTCTTCGTGACGGCCTCCCTCGCAATCGCGTCGCTGGCATTACTCCTCTCGACGGCGACGAGAGCCGCCGGCGTCGTCACGCTCGCGGTCTCCGCTCTTCTGCTGAACTGGTTCACCCTCGCGACGACGATGGCGATCAGCTGGACCATGTCGCGGATGCTGCTAATGGCCGTAGGCAGCCTGCCGGGACAGCCGTATGCGCGATATGCGATCTTCCTCCCCGGCCCACTCCTCGTCGTCGCCTTCGCTCTCATCCTCGGCCGCATCCATCGCATCGAACGCAACCCCGACAAACCGAATGAAGCCGGAGCAGCTCAATGACCAACATCGACCCTGCCGACATCGAACTACCGCCGACCCGGCCGATCGACATGACCCCGCTGATCCTCGACATGGTGAACGCAGCCCGAACAGTCGTCTGACTCTCGCGCGCGGACCACACCCGGCGTACCGTCACGCCCATGGAAGCCACACAAGAAGAACGCGCCAAGGTCGCCGAACTGGTGAAGGCCGCCGAGATCGGTCTGTTCACCACGATCAACGGTCACGGACAACTGGTGAGCCGGCCGCTCGCCGTGCAGGAAGTGGAGTTCGACGGCGATCTGTGGTTCTTCACGCAGCATCCGAGCGACAAGACCGCCGAGATCGATGCGAATCCCGCGGTGAACGTCGCGATGGAGTCGGGCAAAGGCTATCTCTCGGTCGCGGGCACGGCCGAGATCGTGCTCGACAAGGCCAAGGTCGAAGAGCTCTGGACCAAGCGCGTCGAGGCCTGGTTTCCCGACGGACGGGAAGACCCGACCATCGCGCTCATCAAGGTGCACGCGGAGACCGCCGAGT
>Ga0247815_10003938_pt1 | contig 10539 bp, 7 predicted proteins | sample UWRJL194509B1_FD_181014 | JGI IMG/M metagenome (GOLD analysis project Ga0247815, IMG submission 181014) | Plant litter microbial communities from Arlington Agricultural Research Station in Wisconsin, United States - UWRJ-L194-509B-1 | ecosystem: Environmental > Terrestrial > Plant litter >... | reverse complement strand
AAGAGGAACTCAAGCGCCGCGCAAAACAGCTCGAGATCCAGCGTCGCGAGCAGCAACGTCGTGCTGGCGGTGCCGCCCCCGGCTCGTCCCACATCGGCCAGTACACCGGCACCTACTCTCCCGTCCCTCGATCTTCATCGCCGATTTCCTCGTCGCCTTCGCCCTTCGTGTCGTCTTCAACCTCCAACCCGACCCCCAAGGCACCGACATTCAAGGGCAGCGGCATGAAGCTCGGTGCGAAGAAGGTCAAGCAGGCAGAGCTACTCAGCGCGATGGGTGCCGACGAGCCAGAGCCGGAAGAGCAGCCAGAGCCAGAGCCAGAGCCTGCAGCTGCGCCCGCAGCGCCCGCAGCACCTGCCGTCGATCTACTCGCCCCGCCGCCAGGCGTCATCCCCACCGGCCGTGGGTCTTTGCCACCCATCACACCCGAATCGTGAGTACTGTGACTTCAGATGTGTTGGTATTCACTGACATGCTTCTAGTGTTCACATCCAGATCCGCGAGACCTTGTCGCTGTCTCTCACGCGCGAAGGTGGCATCAAGGCACTCGAGCTCAAGGGCGATCTCAACCTCACCGTCGGTTCCGCCGAAGTTGCCAAAGCGCGTCTGCAACTCAAACCGCTCGCATCCGGCGCGACCGCCCTCTCGTTCAAGCAACACCCGAACGTCGCCAAGTTCGCCCCCGGCGGCGACCGTACAATCGCGCTCAAGGACAAAAATCGCGCGTTCCCTGTAGGCCAGCCACTCGGCGTGCTCAAGTGGCGTTTCGCGGACAAAGACGAGAGCGTCGTCCCGCTCAGCATCAACGTGTGGCCGACGGCGAACGCGGACGGCACCGCGGACGTCAGCGTCGAGTACGAACTCGAGGCGGCGCACCTCAGTCTGAGCGACTTTGTGCTGAGCATCCCGCTCCCTGCCGGATCGAGCTTGACGAGCGTATCAGATAGCGATGCGGCGACGGAGAACGAGGAGAACGGGACGCTCGAGTGGCGGGTGCCGAGTGTCAGCAACGAAGACGGCACTGCGACGGGCTCGCTCGAATTCAATGTGTCTGGTGCGACGGATGTCAATGCGTTCTTCCCGGTTCATGCGGGCTTTGTGGCGGCGCAGAGTCTGTTTGGAATCGAGGTGGCCACGGCGCAGGTCGTTGATGGGGGCGCGGCAGAGTTCAGCCAGGATACGGTACTTGTTCCGGAGTTGTACGTCGTGTCGTAGGAGCCATTGTCTGGTGGCAGCGTATGTATTAGAAACACCGTGTTCGCCACCACAGCGGGATGAACGCGATATTGTCTCGCTTATACGTGAACTACGACGTCGCAGTATTGCCATTTGGCCTCATCCGTCTACTGCTCCCGGTCGTCTAAACAGGGCAGATGCGATTACGCCTCAATTCGGTCAATGACCGCCATTTGAGGGTTGTGTTAGCTGCACACCGTTGTTCGAAGCAGTGCCGCCGGGCGCGCATTGGTTGCCCACTGACTCCCTCCTCGCTTGGACGCACTTGCACATGCAGGGTACCTCTCCTCGCGCCACTATGAACTACGTCGAAACAGGTACAGGCAAAAGAAGACGACTCATTGTAGTCAATGATCCACCATCCCCGGCGCAGACAAGCCTACCCAGCGACTCTCAAGCGGTAGAAGCGGCCGGTGTGGCCCCTCTGGTCTCTAGTCCTCTACAGTCTGTCCCTGTCACAGCGCCAACAGTTAATCCGCCTGTGGGTTCACTCTGAATCACGGTCCACTGTAGCTCATATCTCCTCTCACAGCTCGTCGCCAACAACAACCACAATAGTACATACGCCCCTGGCGGCATCGTATTCAACTATAACCCTGCTGAAACCCATATTCACATGCGTGATGCGCATTCGGACGAGCTAGATTCCGTCGAGAAAGGTGATTGGGTTCCTTCGACAGCTCGAGTCTGTATCTCATCAGGGCTCAGCTCTCAGCCAGCTCCATGTGCCACGCGCCGCGTTCGACGCTGCACCGTCAAGCGCTGGATGCATGGAAGGGACTCGTGTTAAATTGCTCGCAGACTGCACAGCTATTCTCAACGAACGCGGTGGTGCGCACATTGTTTGGATTGCCGGTATGGCAGGAACCGGCAAAACCTCCATCGCCTTGACTCTCTGTCGGTTATTGTACGAGGAGCCTACCATTATTCTTGGCGGCACCTTCTTCTGTTCTCGCTCGGCTGCTGCGGCTGAGCTTACTGACGCCCGGCGGATTGTCCCTACGCTCGCCACAGTTCTGGCTCGGACGCTTCCCGAATATGCTTGTACGCTGGCGGCTGAGCTGGAGGCGGACCGCGATCTTGCTCACAAATCAACACGCGCCCAAGTTGAGCGTCTCCTTGCCAAGCCACTGGGAGGGTTGGAACTGGCCGGCCGCCAGATCGTCTTTGTTGTCGATGCTCTCGATGAATGCACCAACGAGGAGACGGTGACCGAGTTGATCAACGCTGTCGCCGACTTCAAGATGCCTGCGCCGGTTAAATTCCTCATTACTTCACGACCTGATATGCACATTCGCAAAACTCCGATATCAGACACCAGTCTTAGCTCGATTGTGCAGCTGCACATGGTCGACGACAAACTCGTAGCCGCGGATATTCGGCTGTACATCCGGAGGACACTTGAAAAGCATTCGCCTTCGGTGTGGTATACGGAAGATGATCTCGATGGGCTGGTCTCCCTCTGCGGCCGCCTGTTCATCTCCGCTTCTACCGCGTTGGCTTATATTCTGAGACGCAAGGATGCTCCAAGCCGAAGGGAGCGGTTGAAGACTGTAAATCAGCAAGTCTCGACATCCATCATCGCTACCGCTCCTCTCGACAAGATGTATTTGCTCGTCCTTGAGCAGGCATTGGACCCGCATACATTCGAGCCCATCGAACTCAAGGAGATACGGCGCATTCTTGCAGCAATATTATCGACCTGGGCACCACTGACAACCAAGGCGCTCGCTGAACTCTTAGAAATACCACTCGACCATCTCCGCGGAGTTTTGGACGAGCTCCACGCGGTGATCTTTGTGCCGGAGGACGATGACGAAGGCGAGCTGCGCACACTCCACGCATCTTTCGGTGACTTCATTTATTTTCGCGCTCCCGAGGTCCTTCGTATCAAGCAGAGCCTCGGGCATGATGAGCTCGCGCAAGGTTGTCTTCAGCGAATGACCGTGGATGACCTCTGCTTTAACGTCTCGCGCAGTGAGAGCTCTTACAGAGAGAACACTAGAAGTAAGCCCGTGTGGATAGCTCGCTCTCTCACCTATGCGTGTCTTCATTGGGCCCACCACGTCGACCACGCCTCGGTCAGATCCGCATACGCCAACGAGATTGATTCTATCTTGCGGCTTAAACTTCTCTTCTGGCTAGAAGTACTCAGTGTGATTGGAGAGGTTGGTCGCGCCTCAGGGATCCTCCGCATCGCAGCTTCAGTGGTAAGCATTACCGTCAATTCCGCCCAACTGCAACTTCTAACATCTCCACAGGTCAGGTCCCATGATTTTTTCCTGTTCCTTCGCGATGCAAACTCTTTTGTCACATCTTCGCACGAGGCTATCGAGCGCAGCGCGCCCCACATCTACCTTTCCGCTTTGACTTTCGCTCCAAGGGACTCGCTCGTCCGCCAAAACTTCTCTCCGTTTCTCACCGGGCTTCCATCGATCGAGACTTTTGGAATCGACCGCGATGAAGGACGCTGTGTTATGGTATTTGTCGGGCACTACAACACTGTGATGGATATTGTATATTCCTCTGACGGCACATTTATTGCGTCAGGCTCGGATGACGGTACTGTGCGACTGTGGGATGCCCGCAGCGGTGCAGAATTGCGTACACTGTTTACGAGCGACGATGAGAAGGTAAACAGCATAACGCTCAGTCCAGATGGGCATCGCCTCATTGCAGGCACGGAATCTGGAAGCATGCTGGTATGGACTATAAAGACCGGTCGCCTACTGCCGCCTACACCCAAGCGACATACCGAAACCATCCGGGCGGTCGCCATTTCACCTGATGGGAAGATCGTAGCCTCAGCCTCCGACGACAACACGGTAGGCCTCTGGACGATCAGCAATGATCAGCTCACGGGAATACAAGCCACTGGTGACCTTCTTTGTGGTCACACTTCCTATGTGTGCGCAGTTGCATTTTCTCCTGACGATAGGTTACTTGCTTCCTGCGGATACGATCACACCATCCGTTTCTGGGACTACCGGCAAGGAAAACCGACAGGAGAGCCGCTCAAGGGACACAGAAAACCAGTCTTTTCCATTGCTTTCTCCAATGATGGCGAACTCCTAGCTTCCGGCTCTGAGGATACAACTGTGCGTGTATGGGTCGTCCAGACCGGCCAGCAGCACCGCGTATATCTTGGTCATCAAGGCTGGGTTACGAGCGTAGCATTTGCGCCACATAGTTGCAGAATCGCCTCAACGTCAGACGATCGCACCGTGCGCGTCTGGGACGTCACTGACTCACGCCAGGCTGCGCTGCTAGTTCTAAGGGGGCACTCTGAGCCTGTCTACACCATCTGCTTTTCGAACGACGGCCGTCACGTTGCATCTGGCTCGGATGATCGAACGATTAGAGTCTGGGATATCGATGGAAGCAGGACAACATGCTTACCATTGGATGGACACACCGATGAGGTGCATGCTGTTGCTGTCAGTCGCGACGGCCTTCTCTTTGCGTCAGCCTCGAAGGATGGTTCAGCCCGTGTGTGGAATGCACAAAGCTGTGAACAGATGTATCCGCCATTGCTGGGTCACGAAGGTCCCGTTCGTTCAATTGCTATCTCCTCGGATGGGCGACGGATTTTCACGGCGTCAGAGGACACCACGTTGCGAATCTGGGATGCTGAGACAGGTCAAATCGCAGGTTCGAAGCTCTGTGGACACACAGACAACGTCAATGTCGTGGCCCTTTCGCCCGATGACCTGCATCTCGCCTCTGGATCGAATGACCATACTATCCGCGTATGGACAGCTAGCACCGAACAACTAGCACAAATTCCACAACTGGAACTTGACCAACCAGTCAGTTCGATGGCTTACTCGATCGATGGTCAGCAGGTTGCAGTTTGCGAAGCCGGAGGCGATATTCGGATCTTCGATGCTGCTGGCCGGCCGACCCAGTTCTTGGAGGGTTCGTACGGAAGTGTCAAATCCAGCGACTCACTTGTCTTCTCTCACGACGGCGTCCGGGTCATAGCCGGAGCTGGAAAGAATATCGCAGACATTACAGTCCTCACAGGCGATCAGGAACTATACGATCCAGGTCACACGGACTGGGTGAACACAGTTGCATACTCACCATCTGGGCGACTCGTCGCCTCTGGTGCTGATGACTGGACCATTCGCCTCTGGGACCTGAACACGGCGAATGCCCGCGAGCCCGCCCTTCATGGTCATGCGGGTGACGTTCTCTCGGCGAAATTCTGTTCAGATGGACGGTTTCTCGTCACGGGTAGTAGCGATAGAACCATTCGACTGTGGGATCTCGCGAAGACCTGGGCATTACAAGGAGACGATAAAACGCCTCTCAACTCCCTAGCGCTTGCACGCTACGACGAAGAGGGATGGTTGGTCTCACCATCTAAAGAGCAAGAAGGATGGTCGGTCTCATTATGTGAAGAGCAACTTGTCAGCTGGAAGGTCTCGCCATCCACAGGGCTTTTGCTTTGGGTGCCACCCGAGTATCGTGGTTACCTCGAGATTAGCGGTCATTCTAGGGTCATCGCCACTCATCGGGTTGTCGTCACGGCCGAAGATGGCGTGATTTACCAAGGGGAAGAGTGGACCCGGTGCTGGCGCCCGCCCACCTCGGTCACGGTTGCCTCGTGAATTGACTGTACAAGTCCACTATTCGCAACGACTCGACCCTAAATAGCATGCTAAATAGATTTGCTCCAGATACTTTGTTCTCAAGTTCTAATCGAGTTTTTGAACCCCACCAAATCTTTAATCATTTGGATGCTCGATGCTAATCATAAAACTTCCTCGACTGTTTCTCTGCGCTAAGCCAAGACAACTGCGCAGCAGAACTCACTCGAGATTTTTCTGATGTAACAGTGGACTGCACCTAAGGAAATCCTGAGACTCTTCAGCTTAGGTTTTCATTGCTTCATCCGCAATCTGAACCATGACAACCTCTGAATCAAAATCTCTGGATTTTGAGTCGACATCGGCTCTGCTCACCCGGCAGCGGTACCTCCTCCCGGACCGTTTGGCAAGGCCACGAGTGAACAACAAGCAACACACTGTGCAGTTAGAAGTTGCCACGCGCCTATCAGAAGCGGCGTATCAGCCACATCATAACCTCGCCACGATTCTACGTTCATTGATTGCGCTCAGAAGGTTAACTTCGAGTGCGAAACGCTCTCGTCTTGCTCTTCGTTCAACAGACCCATCAAGTATCTCGCTTTCGGCGTTTCCTCGAGCTCGAACCTCGCTCAAGAGTGCTCAAGAGCCAGCCAACCTCGCAGCGCTAACTAGACTGGTCAAAACTTCTCGCATTCAGCGCAGTATCTACTGCAAACCTCGTGCTCCCTTCCGCCTATGCCTTCTTCTCGGTCCCGACTGTTTCACACCACGAGACAACTGCTGCCCCATATTACCGTAGAAAAATTTAACTAGAGGGTATTCGTTGTCGACGTTGAACCTCCGGCAATCACCGAAAAGCTCCCTCTTTGACTTCTCGCATGCCTGGCATCAATTTCACAGGCGGCAAGCGGTCCGCACATCTCCACACGCGCCTCATTTATGCTCATTAAAGCGTAGGAATGCCGCAAGGGCGCGCATGCGCGACGTATCCGGCCGGCAGCAGCGCGACCACTTTGGACGTCAGCGCATTGGAGCCAGCAGCTACGGCTCATTTCCTCCAAATATACAGCTGTTTACGCAAGATAGGACGTCAATTCAAGGCTCACTGGCCAGTTCGCGTAGGATAGGAACGATGCAATTGTCTGGGGTGACCCCGCAAGTATCCCTGTCGCGTAACATGCTGGGTCGGCAGCGCACGGCGTCATCATCTTACAACATACCTCCCTCATGCAACATTCAAGTTCTGAGCTCTCCTTCAACCTCTTCCGAATTTCTCGACGAGAACGACGACATTGGTATGTCTTGCGCGCAAGTGCGAATGCACCAGTCAACTCGAGCGCTGAATCAACAATAGAGCGCATGCGAGCGCGCCTGCTCGAGAGTAACTTCGACCTTGTTGACTTCGAGCCTTTTATGCAGCACAGCTCAAACATGATCGAGCCAAAGGTACGTTCAGACTTGGTCGTGGTGCTCAACCAAGACTGTTTCTGTTGATTTACTTATAGCCATCGTCACCTACATGCTCAGCCTACAACATCCAGTTTCAGAGGCCTTTCGGTGAATAACAGCCTATCGAATAGTTTGATGCCTCAAGAAGTCCTCCCTCCTGGTAATTCTCCCCGTGGTATCGAGGTTCCACGTGGCCGTCACCAGATCCTCGACTGTTATGCTGGTGTCCCACCACGGCCACCTTCGGTCCGACCCGCTTCACTCTTGCAGCATGCCTCACCCTCAGCCCTTTTGCCGTCTGTTCGTTCAGAACTCCCGCCCGGTAATCTTGCCTTTGACGCCGAAATAATCCTGGACGACGATAACGACTCATCCCACCCCGCCAAATTTACGCATGACATTCGCGCACGCCACTACTCTGGTTCCACCCCTCATAGATCTCAAGCAAACGACGATGCCGGTTTATGCGAGCCGCTCGATACCAGCTTTCCGCCTGCGCGGGGGTTTGAAGATCTTGAGGAGCGTGCGGGAATCGACTTGCGTGTGATTGCGACACTTGCGAGCGCGCCGTATCTTCTGGATCACAGCGAGCCCGGTTATCACTCGTCGTATGAAGCAATGCAGCACATCACCATCACGGAGCGTTTCGAAGGAGCTAGTGATGCTGACTGGTCTGTTGTCGCAGATGATAGGTGGTCGGTGCCGGGTGCGTTCTGGCAGGACGAAGACTTCGAGATGCTGGATATGATTGACGAAGACCACGTTTCTGCTGGCACAGAATGGCAGCTAGATGTTTCTGGGCTGGCGCTTGACCCTCAGGGCGATAGTGAGCTAGAGCTATTGCCCAGTCCCAGTGATCTTCATCTCGATCCATCATCACCGCGTCGAGAGGTCGTTACGACACCCCAACACCCTCTTCCTCCACACAGCTTATCGGATTCAAACGCAAAGTTAGATGTGGTTGCTCATGACGCTGCACCTCCTCTACGCGGACGTGACACAAGTTCAAGCGAGTCGTTCATCACTTGGCCATCTACCCATCCTTCCGAGCGTATACTTGATTCTCCGTTTCATTGCCGCACCCCTAAATCGCCTCATTCGGTATATCGTCGTACCGTCCGGGATCATGGTTCTACTTCACCCGGTGACGACTGGGCATATGACCGTGACTTCGAAGATGACATACGTTCGATAGCAGCCATGTCTACAACAACTGCACTCGAAGATATTGCTTCCGGAAGCGTGTTTTCCGTCGCGCGAGACGAGACGGCATTCACTTTGGGTCAGCCAAAAAGGCCTCAAGATCCGCCCCATGATCACGGCATGGTCGAGCATTTTTCTCCTCATCTTACGGATGACGCGCTCAAAAACCAGAATCCCAAAGATTTCATTAACGAAATCGCCCTCCGTGGAACTTCTCCCTTGTTTCCGGACGCGTTTCGGGAAGCAATCACGACGCCGCCGAAGAGTCGCACTGCCATCTTGGATACCGATGAACGCAAGCTCGCTGGCTCTGTCTCTTCTACCAACAGTCTATTCAGCTTCATAACACCCCTTTCAATAACTACAGTACAATCATCTCAGTTCGAGGCGATCGACCAAAGCCGCGTGCATTCGCAGAACGAAGAGGCGAGTCAGGAGTCGGCAGGCTCGATGGTATATGTAGGCTCGCAAGGTACTTTCTTTGAGACACCAACGGAGGACCCGTTAGCAGGCGAAGCGTTGGCGGAAGTGGATCTTGGGGCTGGGCTTTCTCTGTGGGAGGAATGAGAACGGCTCACCGAGTTCAGCAAGGTTACGAGCACGTTTCGGTACGCAGTCTGAGGCACTAGAAATGTCATTTAAAGTTAAATTGTGGCAGCAAGACAGGATTTGAAGGTGTTCTAGAAGCTATCTTTATGACACGTGTTGAGAGCTTCGGAGCGGAGTGCGCCTCTGCTTTAATCGCCGCCTCTTCCAGCTTTCGTTTCTGCCTCATATTGTTAGCTTGTTTAATCCTCAAGAAATAACTTGAAGAATGTGAAATCCTGTCGAGCTCAGTGGTGAACTTGTGCCAACGTTCACTTTTCAAGCGTCAGGTCGCTCGGTATGCCGCCACAATTAGTTAAAAGGCAACGCCTGAACGCAAATGGTGCAACCACAGGGTTCTAGAAGCGAGCTAAAATCAAGACCTAGCACAGAGGTGCAGAGGGCCTGATTTAGATTTAGATTTAGATTTAGATTTACAACAGCCAATCTTACTTTAACGGAGTGGTCATAATAACATTGTCATGAGCGCGGAGGCCCTTTCGTGAAGAGAAGCCTGTTCGATCGCTCAAGTTTCCTCAGATATGGCAATCTTCAACTTCATTCATACGCTCGTAGTTATCCACCTCTGTGCCCTTTTGGTGCGCGAGCAGGTGATTCGGGATCGGCCGGTGTTTGATTTCGGCAAATCGATCTGATTACGCCGCACGCCTTCGGCCTTACGCGCCACACTTTCCTTGACCTCTCCCCGTCGCGTCCAGCCATGGCCGCAACTCCGCCTGTTGCCCGCAGACTCGTATCCGTCCTGGACACTGATTTGTACAAGGTGCGACTTGGCGCAGAAGTGATCCGATAGGTCTAACGCAAATGCCCGCGTGCACAGCTTACGATGCAGCAGGCCGTTCTGCGATATTTCCCAGATTCAGTGGTCACATACAAATACACCAACAGAACTGCTGCGACGTTATTTTCACGAGCTTGCTTTGAGATGTTCCAAGAATCTGTTGATGGTACGCCCCGGAGTCGCGCGATCATCGAACCTCCCACTAACGACCAAGCCTCTGCAGGCTTTCCGAATGTTATACTCACACCTGAAGAGAAGGCATGGCTTGCAGAGACATGTCCCGTCTTTACCTCGGAGTACCTCGACTATCTCGAAGGCTTCCGTTACGATGCGTCGCAGGTCCGCATTCGCTACAAACCTACTCCTGATGACCCAAACTGGGGTTCCCTCGACATTGAGACTGTCGGCCCTTGGCGCGACTCGATTATGTGGGAGGTACCCCTTCTCGCCGCGCTTAGCGAGGCCTACTTCCAGACCGTCGACACAGACTGGAACTACGATGGCCAGGTCGCGCAGGCATATGCGAAAGGCAGGAAGCTTATTGAGGGCGGTTGTTTGTTCAACGAATTCGGCACGCGGAGGCGCAGGAGTCTACACGCACATGATCTGGTTGTAGAGGGACTTGTTCAGGCGCAGAAGGAGTTCGGCGCGTCTAAGGGTGCAGGGAAA
>Ga0247815_10003936_pt1 | contig 10540 bp, 10 predicted proteins | sample UWRJL194509B1_FD_181014 | JGI IMG/M metagenome (GOLD analysis project Ga0247815, IMG submission 181014) | Plant litter microbial communities from Arlington Agricultural Research Station in Wisconsin, United States - UWRJ-L194-509B-1 | ecosystem: Environmental > Terrestrial > Plant litter >... | reverse complement strand
TGTCCAGAGCACATCATCAATCAGGATAACATTCTTGCCCTCAATAATAAAATCAATGGTATTGGAGTTTGCGGAAACGAGTCCGTCCTTCCTTCTGAAATCGTCCCTGAAAAAGGTGATGTCGAGATTGCCTTTCAGGATTTTACTGCCTGGTAGAAAAACGGCAAGTTCCTGTTGCACGCGGTCGGCAAAGAAGCTTCCTCTCGGCTGTATGCCAATTAACACAGTATTTTTGAAATCGGTATGGTTCTCAATCAGCTGATGACAGAGTCGCTTGATTGTGATTTGGAATTTAGGACCGTCTAGCAGCGTTCGTTTTTGCATTGACTAAGGATTAGGCAAATATAAAAATTCGAATGGTAAATCGGGTAGGCTTTTTGATAATTCTCGGCAGGAAAGGGCTGATTGAAGATAATGTATGGCTAAATGCCTAACTTTGAGGATGCAGCATTCAGTGATTTTATTTGATGGCGTTTGTAACCTGTGCAATCAGACGGTGCTGTTCGTGATCAGAAGGGATCGTGCAGACCGGTTTCGGTTTTCTCCGCTGCAAGGCGCTTATGCGAAAGCACATTTACCTGCTGATGCGGCCTCGAATACATTGCCCAGCAGTGTGGTTTTACTGGAGGATGGCAAGCTGTATACCGAATCTACCGCCGTTCTGCGCGTAGCGCGAAGGCTTGGTGGTATGTGGCCGTTACTCTACCTGTTTATCCTGGTGCCCCCTTTTATCCGTAACGCATTTTACAGATGGATTGCCGCACGGAGGTATCGCATCTGGGGTAAGACGGAGAGCTGTATGGTGCCCACGCCGGCATTGCAAAGCAAATTTATATAAGCACAAAAAAAGGGTATCCTTTTGAGATACCCTTTTCCTATAGTATGGATTAAAGACTATTTAGCATTGTTTTTGCTTTCTTCGCCTTCCATTTGTTGTTTCAATTGAGCCAACACGTCAAGGTCTCCTAAAGTTGATTTCTCAACAGAATCCTTAACTTTTTTCACTGCGCTATTAGATGCTTTAGCTTCTTTTTTCTTAGAAGCACGTTCTTCAGATGCAGCTTCAGCTTTAGCCTCTTCCCAGATACGGGCGTGAGACACAACGATACGTTTAGCATCTTTGTTGAATTCAATGATTTTGAAGTCATTGGTTTCTTCAGCTTTGATAGTTGAACCATCTTCTTTAGCCATATGTTTTGTAGGTACGAAACCTTCAACACCATAAGGTAAAGCAATAACAGCACCTTTGTCAGTTACTTTAACAACAGTACCCTGGTGGATTGAATCTACCGTGAAGATAGTTTCGAAAGTATCCCAAGGGTTTTCTTCCAGTTGTTTGTGACCTAAGCTCAGTTTGCGGCTTTCGACATCTAATTCAAGAACAACAACGTCTAAAGTATCACCTACTTTGGTGAATTCATTAGGGTGGTTTACTTTTTTAGACCATGAAAGATCAGAGATGTGGATTAAACCATCGATACCTTCTTCGATTTCAACAAATACACCGAAGTTAGTCATGTTTTTAACTACAGCAGTATGTTTGCTTCCGATAGGGTAACGCTCAGCAACATTCTGCCAAGGATCCTGAGTTAATTGCTTAATACCTAAGCTCATTTTGCGTTCGTCGCGGTCTAAAGTCAATACTTCAGCTTCGATTTCATCGCTAACTTTCAGGAATTCCTGAGGGCTGCGCAGGTTTTGAGACCATGACATTTCTGACACGTGGATCAAACCTTCAACACCAGGGATAATTTCAAGGAATGCACCGTAGTCAGCTACAGTAACAATTTTACCTTTAACTTTAGATCCAACAGCTAAGCTCGGATCCAGGCTTTCCCAAGGATGCGGCGTTAATTGTTTTAAGCCTAAAGCAATACGTTTTTTCTCGTCATCGAAGTCAAGAACAACCACGTTGATTTTTTCATCTAAGCTCAACACTTCTTTTGGATGCTCTATGCGGCCCCAAGAAATATCAGTAATGTGCAGTAAACCATCAACACCACCTAAATCGATGAATACACCGAAATCTGAAATGTTTTTAACAGTTCCTTCCAATACCTGACCTTTTTCAAGTTTAGAAACAATTTCAACTTTTTGGCTTTCTAAGTCGTCTTCAATTAAGATTTTATGAGATACAACTACGTTTTTAAATTCGTGATTGATCTTAACAACTTTGAATTCCATTGTTTTACCCACGTATACATCGTAGTCGCGGATAGGTTTAATGTCAATTTGAGAACCAGGTAAGAAAGCTTCAACACCCATGATGTCAACGATCAGACCACCTTTAGTACGGCTCTTAACGAAACCATTGATGATTCTGTCATTTTCAAGAGCCTCATTAATAGACTCCCATGATCTTTGGGTTTTAGCTCTTTTACGAGATAAGATTAACTGGCCGTTTGCATCTTCAGGAGCTTCCACGAAAACGTCAACTGTGTCGCCAATTTTAAGATCCGGTGTATCACGGAACTCAGAAGTAGATACCAGACCGTCAGATTTAAATCCTACGTTTAATACTACATCTTTGTTGTTGATAGAAACAACGATACCGCTGATGATTTCACCTTGGTTGATTTGATTGAAAGTATCGGTATACATTTCTTCAAACTTTTTACGGTCTTCGTCACTGTAATTTCCGAAAGCTTTGTCGTCTGCATCCCAGTCAAAATCCTGATCTGGAGTTGCTAATGATGATTTGATCTCTTCGATCGACATTGTATCAGCTTCTGATTCAATGGTTTCTTTCTCGGTCAGACGTGCGTCTGAACCTTGCAATTCGGCTGTTTTAGCCTCTAGTTCTTTTTCTGCTACTTGTTTTTTTGCCATTAAAAATTTAATCTCCTTTTCCCGTGAGGGACTGCAAAGGTAATAAATAATATTTTTAAAGAAAAAGTTTATTTGATAAATGTTATTGATTTTGAACAGTTTGTCTGTTTTGGCCCTGCTTTTTAGGCTTCTTCTTTTTGCCGGGCCAGATCATAAATACCGTTACCGGCAGGGAGGCGGCGATTAAGCTGGCCTGAAAAGGCCGGTATCTGCGACAAAACAAACAATAGTACCCGACCATGCCCAGCCAGAGGTGTAGTTAATCGGTGATCCTTCTAAACCGTGACTTGTGTTGCTTTTGATGTCTGACAGATTTTTCGGCAGGCCCTGGTATATGGTATGGTTACCCCACAGAATGGAGGAACGGCGTTACTTTCTCCAATGCGAAATCAAGTTGTTCCTGTTCGGTAATATCTGTATTATCCAGGATGATGGCATCGTCGGCTCTAACCAATGGGCTTTCTACACGGGTAGTGTCCGCATAATCGCGATGTGCCAGATTTTCGAACACATCCTCCAGTGATACGGTATTGTTACCTTTGCTTTCGAGTTCTTTGAATCTCCGTTCTGCACGTATTTTAGGGTCGGCAGTCATGAAAAATTTCACCTGAGCATCTTCAAAAACGGCTGTACCAATATCGCGGCCATCCATAACAATGTTTTTTGATTTGCCCATGCGTTGCTGCTGTTTCACCATTTCTGTACGTACCAGTTTGATAGCGGATACTTCACTCACATTTTCTGAGACAGGCATCAGCCGGATTTCATCCGATACTTCCTCACCGTTTAAAGTAATGTGCGATTGGTAATCACGCGCGTGGAAATTAAGTTCGATGTGTTGAAGTGCATCGGCAACGGCGGCCTGATCCGTCATATCTACGTGGTTCCGGATAAAGTAAAGCGTCACCGCCCTGTACATGGCTCCACTATCAATATAAATAAAACCAAGTTTTTTAGCCAGTGCTTTAGCCAGTGTGCTTTTTCCACAAGAAGAGTACCCGTCGATAGCTACAACCACATTTTTTCTCATCGCTGGCAAAGTTAATGTTTTAGGTAATGCATGGAAACTATTGCGCAATAAAACTTTAATTTTACCGGATGATACCGGCTAAAGAAGAGTTAATCAAATATGTTTCCTTTAAGACCTCCAGAAGTGGGGGTAAGGGTGGTCAGAATGTCAACAAGGTTTCGAGTAAAGTAGAACTGATCTGTAAACCTGATGCCTTACCGTTCCTTACGGACGAACAAAAAGCATTACTGAATGAGCGGCTTGCGAACCGGTTAGATCAGGAAGGACAGTTGCATATTGTATCACAGGAAGATCGCAGTCAGCTCGCTAATAAAGAACGTACCCTGGAGAAACTGGAACAATTGCTTAAGGCTTCACTGCACGTTGCCAAAAGCAGGAAGCCGACTAAGATACCGCGCGCGGTGGTAAGGAAAAGGCTGACAGATAAATTGTTCACTGCGGACAGAAAGCAGAGCCGCAAACGCCCGGATCTGGATTAAGCCTTAGTTGAATCTGTAGAACATGCTGATCGATCCATACTGGTGTGCTTTAGCCGTACTTTTAACTTCCTTAGTTTTAAATAAGACCCCGAAATCGAAAGTAAAACGTTGTGAGCTGTAATTGGCACCGATCTGCTGCGCAAATACAATAGGATGGCTATTGAAGGTAACCGGACTATTGTCACTAAACAAATTTCCCGAGATTGTCGCATCGTAAGCCACATAATTAAGCTGTGGTTTTGCATATAGGAAAAACTCGCGCTTTACAAGGGCCCTGGTCTTTGCATTTTTACCAATTACGGCATGCTCATACGCAGTATTAAATAGTTGGTTGATATTCCCCGTTCTAAACAAGATACCTGCACCGGCGCCACTAAATGTCGTGCCCAGGTTTGCGTAACCTTCAAAAGACAGATCAAGAGACTGAGCGGTATTACGGATCAACAGGCGGGTGTACTGAGCGGAAAGATTTACCTGTGCTGCATTTTTAATCTGATATTGCCAGCCGTCGAGATCATAAAAACCAAAATTGCGGTGCAGCAATTCCTGTGCATCCTGAGCAATGGAGTTTGGGCCAGTTGTCCCCATTTCGATGCTGGTTTTCAGACTGCTTTCATTACTGCGGAAGACATGTAATGCAGCTCCCGCGTATAGATATCCAGCAAATGGGCGATCCTGACGTGCGGGATCAGGGGCGAAGCCAGAATAAGGATTGTACATCTTCTGCCCTGCAGAGATCTCCCATATCTTTTTCTCCGTTCCTGCTTTTAGTTTAGCCTGGTCAGTAGCAAAACGGAAATTCAGGAAAAGTCCGTTCGTATAATAACGGTCAGATCCCTGACCCAGGTAAGAATCATTATCACTTTGAAAACCAAATTCGTGCTGGTAGGTTTGGGCGGAAGCGGCCATAGACAGTACACACATGAATAAAAGTGCGGGTATAAATTTGCGCATATTGATGATAAAAGAAAACCGGCCTAAGCCGGTTTTTATACTTATTTAACAGTTGGTAATTTAATAGTGAGGTCCTGGGCATTCGACACTTTGTCTTTCGTGAGTGCCAGATCTATCACCTGACGCATCTCCGTAACATAATGGAAACGCAGGTCCTTAATATAGCTTTCCTTAATCTCAAGAATATCTTTTTTGTTGGACTGAGAAAGGATGATATCCTTGATGTTGGCGCGTTTGGCAGCCAGTATTTTCTCTTTAATTCCGCCTACAGGTAATACTTTTCCACGTAATGTAATCTCACCAGTCATTGCCAGGTTCGATTTTACTTTCCGCTGGGTAAATGCAGAGGTCAGTGCAGTAAGCATAGTGATACCCGCCGAAGGCCCATCCTTAGGTGTAGCACCTGCCGGTACGTGCACATGGATATCCCAATGGTCAAATAGCTGGTAATCGATCCCGAACAGATCCGCATGCGCCCTCAGGTAAGCCAGTGCAATCACCGCAGATTCTTTCATCACATCTCCCAGGTTTCCGGTCAGTGTCAATTTTCCCTTACCAGGGCTCAGGCTTGCTTCGATAAACAGGATATCGCCACCTACAGAGGTCCATGCCAGGCCGGTAACCACACCAGCAACGTCATTGCCCTCATATAAGTCCTTGTCATACATCGGGGCACCCAGAATCCGCTCTACATCTTCAATGCTCAGTGCAGGATCATAGGTCTCCTCCATGGCAATTTTGGTTGCCACACCACGTACCAGCGATCCGATTCTTTTCTCCAGCGTACGAACGCCCGATTCACGGGTATAGTCTTCAATGACCTTTTCAACAAGGCTGTTTTTTAATACAATGTCCTTAGTATTGATACCGTGCTGTGCTTTTTGTTTAGGAAGCAGGTATTTTTTTGCAATCTCAATTTTTTCTTCAATAGTATATCCATTCACTTCAATGATTTCCATTCTGTCTAAAAGCGCAGGTTGAATGGTACTTAAAGAATTGGCTGTCGCGATGAAGAGTACATTAGACAAATCATAGTCGGTCTCCACATAGTGGTCATTGAAGGCGCTGTTTTGCTCAGGATCCAGAACTTCAAGTAAGGCTGAAGAAGGATCTCCACGATGATCGGAACCGACCTTGTCAATTTCATCCAATACGAATACCGGGTTTGCGGCACCTGCTTTTTTAAGTGATGATATGATTCTTCCCGGCATGGCACCAATATATGTTTTGCGGTGTCCACGGATCTCTGCTTCATCCCTGATACCGCCAAGAGCGATACGTACATATTTTCTGTTCAGCGCTTTAGCAATAGACTTACCAAGGGAAGTTTTACCAACTCCCGGAGGGCCTACCAGGCAAATGATCGGGGCCTTCATATCCCTTTTCAATTTAAGTACAGCAAGGTATTCAATAATACGCTGTTTCACCTTCTCCAAACCGAAATGGTCCTTATCCAATACGCGCTGCGCGCGTTTCAGGTCAAAGTTGTCTTTAGTAAATTCATTCCAGGGCAGATCAAGTAATAATTCAAGATAATTGATCTGTACAGAATAATCAGGCGCTGCAGGATTCATGCGGCCAAGCTTTTCCAGCTCTTTGTGGAAATGCTCCTTAACCGTTGGTGCCCATTTTTTCTTTTTAGCGCGAAGTTCCAGGGCATTCAGCTCCATGTCGGAAGAGTTGCCACCCAGTTCTTCCTGAATTGTTTTAAGTTGTTGGTTCAGGAAGTAATCGCGCTGTTGTTTATCGAGATCAGTACGTACCTTAGACTGAATCTGGTTTTTAAGTTCCAGCATCTGCAGTTCCAGTGTGAGGAGCTCCATTACCATCTCTGCACGTGCACGCAGGTTCTCCATTTCCAGCATTTTCTGCTTGTCAGAAACGTCCGCATTCATGTTTGACGAAATGAAGTTGATCAGGAAAGACGTGCTTTCAATATTTTTCAACGCCATGCCTGCTTCACTTGGGATATTTGGAGATAGCTGAATAATTTGCGAAGACATCTCCCTGATGGAGGCTATAAGGGCTTTAAATTCCTTATCTGTTTTATATTTGCTTTCAACAAACTTGCTGATTTTAACCTTGATGTAAGGCTCAGACTGAATTTCCTCAATCAGGCGAAAGCGCTGTTTACCCTGGATGATAACAGTTGTATTACCATCAGGCATTTGCAGCATTTTAATAATATGCGCAACAGTGCCCACGCTGTTTAGTTCGTCGAAGGTAGGATCCTCAATATTCACATCGCGCTGAGAAACCACACCGATAATCTTATTGCCTTTATAGGCTTCTTTAATTAACTTGATTGATTTGTCTCTGCCAACGGTAATGGGAATAACTACTCCAGGAAAAAGAACAGTATTTCTTAGCGGTAGAATGGCTAATATTTCCGGGGTTTCCTCTCCATTCATGTCGTCCTCATCCTGTTGAGACATTAAAGGAAAGAATTCTGTATCTTCATTTATAATAGGAAGTGCGTTGCTAAAGTCAAACTGATCTTTTATACTCATTAATAGGCCTTTCTTAAAAAAACGACAATTTGACAGCATGTCGTTTACAAAAATATAAAATTATATTGTGTATGTCTATTTTCAACTCCTATGCCAAAATACGAATAGGGGTAACAGCCTGTTAAAGTGTCCGAATCTAAAATATATTTGCAGGCTTAACATATTTTAAATTATTTAGCGTTTACTTAAATATTTGTTAATGGTACAATAGTTGTCATTAATGAAGCTTTGTTTTATATCTTTATTCTTTATTTAAACCTGATTCTTGATGACTTACTTTAAACAAGCTGTTCTGTTGCTCTTCGTTTTTTCTTCCGCTACCGGTTATGCGCAAAGCTATAATGTTGGGATGCAAACCATGATGAAAGGCGACTTTAAGGGTGCAGTAGGGCAGTTGGAGAAAGCTGATGCCAAGACGCCAAATAATCCAAAGGTCCTTACCTTATTAGCGTATGCCTATTTTCAATGTGGTGATTATGAGAATTCTATCTCGACTTACAGCAAAGTAATTGTGCTTAAGCCGACCGACTATTCTGCTTATTATTACCGAGGTAAGGGTCGTCAGAATATAGCCAACGATCCGAAGGAATCGCTCAATACAATGCGGGAAAATTTTTACCTGTCTGCGATTAAGGATTTTACAAAAGCGATCGAAATCAACGGAGAAGAAGATTCACAGTTATTGCAGAACAGAGGGATCACCTATAAGGATTACGCCATTTTTAAATCTTATAAAGTAAAGAAGGCAACAGATAAAGCTGCGGTAATTGCGCTTTTTAACAATTCTATTTCAGATTTCCAGAAAATATTAATTATTCAGCCACAGCGTAAAGACATACTGACGCTTGTTGACTACGTTAAAGCGCAGATTGCGAGCTTAAGGTAAGATCGTTTTTAAGATTTCTTGTACAGACTCAGATTCGAACATCTGCACAAGTATGGAAACTTTTAGACCATATGCTGCGGCGACCTTTACAGCCTGACTGATGGTCAGGTCTACCTTGTCATTTTCCCATTTGCAATATGTAGGTCTTGTAACGTCAAGCAAATTGGAGATTTCCTCCTGGGTTATTCCTTTGCTGATTCTGAGATCTTTAAGTATTTGTCCTTTTTTCATGTGAGCAGTGTTCAGTTTGCAACCAGATATTATTTAACGAAGTGATAACGCAAAATGAGAAAACAAATTTTTCAGGCTGATGTTTTTAACAAAGTTTAACAATCATCCATAGCCCGAATGGTAAAATATAAGTCCCGGCCCTAATGGGTACCGGGACTCTTTCTTTGAAAGCGTAGTGGGTCTTGGAATTTGGACGCATGAATATAGTTGGCAAGTACATCAGGTGCGCTGATGAATCCTGTCTCAAAGATGGACACCAGGAACGAAAGTTTTAATCCGTATGCGGCAGCAACTTTTGTTGCCTGGCTTATTGTTAGATCCACTTTATCATTTTCCCATTTAGAATATGTAGTCCTTGTTATATTCAACATGACTGCAATTTCATCCTGAGTAGCTCCTTTAATCAGGCGTAAATGTTTAAGGACGGGTCCTATTTTCATGTGTAGAGGTTAATATTTTACTAATGAGAGGGTGTAAATATAAAACTCAAAAGTCAACCACGCATAGTTTATCTTTAATGTGAAAATAATTCCCAAAAGGGAAGGTCATTTAAAATGTAGTCGGGCGATTGCAGTAGTGTGAATTCTGCATGAAGTCAATATAGCCATTATTACGTTTAAACAGACGAAAAAAAAGCCGGATGTTAATCCGGCCTTTACTTATAATTTTCCAAGAATCTGATAGCTCTTGCTTTTCATAAATCTGATTTGTTGCATTTTTTTTATCTGATAAACACTATCAGGATAATACGAGAGTGTATCTGTAGATGTGTACAGGTAATTGCTGTTCCTGATCAGTATACGCAGTGCCGTGATTCGGCCAGCAATTTTAGAGACCCTGATTTCCTTTACGGGAATCTTTTCATTCAGCGTACTATATCGCTCAGCAGTGTCTGTCAGGGATTTTTTGAATTCACCATCCCAGGCTCTCTTGTTGATGTCGGCATCGGTAAAGATGGAAAGTTCTTTTTTCCAGTCTGTGATTCTGATTGACTTCGTTTCACGCTTACCGTTGATCCATACCGATTTGATTACAGTCGGACTTTTCTTTTCCAAACGCTTAATTTCGTTGCCAAAATAAGCAACCAGGTCAAAGTTGCCTGACGATGAAACAGACTTTGCCGGCTCCGCGTTATTGCAGGCGGATAAACAAATCAGCACTAATGCAAGGTATCTCCTCATTATACCAAAACGTTTCCGGTCATGATGGCTGGTTTCCCGATACCCATTAGTTTCAGGATTGTTGGTGCCACATCACCAAGTTTACCATCGGCTATATGTGTATAATCTGTTCCTATTAAAATGCATGGCACCAGGTTAGTGGTGTGCGCAGTATTTACAGATCCATCTCCATTGATCATGAATTCAGAATTACCGTGATCTGCCAGAATAATAAAGGCATAACCATTTTCCAATCCTTTGGTCACTACAGCTTCAGCACAGCGGTCGGCAGTTTCCACAGCCTTAACAACGGCGTCAAATACACCGGTATGACCAACCATATCCGGATTGGCAAAGTTCAGGCAGATGAAATCGGCCCATCCCGATTCCAGTTCAGGTAAAATAGCGTCAGTAATACCCTGCGCACTCATTTCTGGCTGCAAGTCATATGTGGCGACTTT
>Ga0247815_10003935_pt1 | contig 10541 bp, 10 predicted proteins | sample UWRJL194509B1_FD_181014 | JGI IMG/M metagenome (GOLD analysis project Ga0247815, IMG submission 181014) | Plant litter microbial communities from Arlington Agricultural Research Station in Wisconsin, United States - UWRJ-L194-509B-1 | ecosystem: Environmental > Terrestrial > Plant litter >... | reverse complement strand
AACACTACGAAAGCTCATACCTTATCGAAGATATCGCTGCTATCCAAGCTAACGCGAACCTTCGCTCTGAGTTCACAAAAGCAGCAGCATACGCTATTGCAGAAGCAATCGACACAACTATCCTTACAGAGCTAAAGGCTGGTTCAACTCAGACAGCTGTTGGTACATTCGGTACTGCACTTAATGACGCGACTATCCTATCTGCTAAGGTTAAACTTGACGTTGCTAAAGCTCCTATGACTGACCGTACTCTTGCCCTAGGCCCAGTACAAAACGGTCAGATGCTTGCAATTGACAAGTACGTTCGTTACGACGCACTTGGAACAGGTCAAGCTATCGTTAACGGTAAGACTGGTACAATCTACGGCTTTGACGTTGTTATGTCTCAGAACTTCCCTAGCGTTGCTGGTACACCTGTACAAGAGACTGGTGTTGCCTTCCACAAGGACGCACTCGGTATCGCTTTGCAGTTGAAGCCACGTACACAAGCTAGCTACATCCAGGAATACTTAGGTTGGTTGCTAACTGTAGACACAGTGTTCGGTGTTAAAACCCTACGCCCTACATTCTCAGTACTAGTCCGAAGCTAGTTAACAGAGGAACATTTAGAGCCACTGGAAACGGTGGCTCTTTTGTGTTAATGTTTATTTACCATATTGGACAATACTAAGGAGAAACAATGCCAGGATCAATGAAACAAGCAGTACAAACACCAGATGAATTAAAACTTGCATACGTTGAAGCTCAAATTGAGCAGATGGAAGCAATTATCCGTCGAAATGAAGTGGACATCTATATTAATGAAAATGCGAATTGGCAACCTCACCAGAGAAAAGCTGCTGCTGCAAAGGTAGAGACACATCAGGAGAGTATTGATGAACTTAGTTTAGCCGTTGAAGTGTTAAAAAGATTACAGTCTGAACTTAGCAAATAGTAGTACACTATAATTAAGGACGGCGTAGGAGATACAATGGCCAAAGAAACTAAACACATGACAGTCGAAGAAAAGCTTGAAGCATTAGGTCCTAACCCTATCAAGCACATTGACCACACTGACACATCACACGATGGTACAGAAGGTGAAACAGGAAAAGCTCTATCTAAGGAACTAAACACAGGCGTACGTGCTGAGACACTAGACCCAATCCCAGCAGACGCTGAGACTGGTGAATACCGTGAGCCAACACACTATGACAACGGTGTAGAAACTCCTAAAGAAGCTAAGGTAGAAGGACGTTCACAGCTTAAAGGCCAAGAACCAAAAAACTTCCGCGCTCTTAACGAGGATGAACTATCAGAAGGTGAAAAGCCTAAGTCTAGCCTAACGGTCAAAGACGCTGATACTAAAGAAGAGAAAGTAGCTGTCAAAGAAGCTGCAAAGGCTGATACTAGCTTTACAAAGCGATCAGTAAGCAAGTAATGAGGCTCGCAGTCGTACTTCCATCAAGAGGTTTGATATTTAGCGAGACAATTGAAGAGGTGCTGCGTGAAGTAGCACCTTTCGATTATCAACTGTTTTTCTCTCACTCACGCCCTATACCAGATTGTTTTAACGAGCCTATGGAGAAGATACTTAACACTGACTTTAACTACGTGTGGATCGTCGAAGAGGATATGGTACTACCTAAGGGAATACTGCAAGATCTATTAGATATTGGATTACCTATCGCTACGTCTGATTATCCACCTACAGAGGGAACTAAATGCGTACAATACGATAATGACGGTAAGGTTCTCTATACTGGTACAGGCTGTTTATTAGTTGAAAGAGGAGTATTTGAGTTGATTGAAATGCCTATATTTAAAACAGATACGATCTATAATCCTGAGGGTAGAATGATAGGAAAACGCGACTCAAGAGAGAAGATATACGGCCAGCATGATGTACATTTTTTTCTACAAGTACGTGAGTTAGGTATTCCAATAGGGGTTACTAAAACAGAGTGCCACCAGCGCAAGATAGTAGAGTACGGCGCTAAAGAAGTTAATGATGGTTTCCACAAGATTAAAATCATATAACAATCATTCGCTCTATATGCTAATATTAAACTAATAGGACGGGCTAAGGGGTCTTAGTGGCTGATTACAACACTAAAGCATTGATTGATTCAATTATTCTACAGTCTAAAGACACTGAGTTTTCTCGTGAGCTTGTTTTGGAGTACGTACAACGTATGCAAGACTCAGTACTAGGCCGCCAACGTTTTAAGTTCCTAGAGGATACAGAAGAAGCTGTACTAAGCGAAGGTGACACTATCTATGAGTACACATGTGACCACCAGCAGATCATTAGTCTTATACTTGTAGACGAAACCTCTGAACGACCTACTATCTATGTACCACGTTATGTATCATCGGGTGAGTTCTTTGATAATAACCCTGATCCGTTTAGTAATAACTCATCAGCGCCTGTAGCTTATACTGAGTACAATGGTGAACTAATATTTACTGCACCTTTGAACAAAGACTACACGCTTAAAATGCAGTATGTGTCTCGCCCAGTACGATTAGAGGACGCAACAACTTCTTGCCCTCAGATTCCAGTTGAATATAAAGACATTCTTATTAAAGGTGGGCTTGTTGGTATTAAACAGTTTAGAGAGAACTTTGACATAGCCGCACTTTACGAACGACGTATTGAAGATCTAACTGACGACATGCAAGGGCGATACGGCCTTAGGAAGATGGGGCCTAGTAAGTCACGTACTCGCGGTGTATCCTATGGTAACACTAGAACTTATTTTGGAACAATAGGTACTCGTAATGGTACGTTCTAGATTCGGCTACCGCACAACTATACCTTCTATAACTACATCGAAGGGTCAAACGCAGTCACTATCGTTTAAAGACGGTATCAACTCTTATAAAGATAACGACGACGTAAAGAATACAGAACTTATTGCAGCAGTAGACGCGCGCATGGTGAAAATAGGACGGTACAAAACACGCAGGGGTTTAGACCGCTTTACAATCCCTATCGGCGAGGCTAGTAATGCCTCGGTAGTCTCAACTACAGGTGCGAGTACGTATACAATCAACTCAACAAATGCAGTTGCTCAGCGGCTTACTGTAGGTGCAACGCAGCGTATTACACGAATAGATGTAAGGCTACGTTCAACTACAGCTAGTAAAGGGGTTTTGCTTGTAGAGCTGTACACCAACAACGCTGGAAACCCTGGAACATTACTAGGACGTTCGTCATTAAGTGCGTCCGATATTCCTTCATCATTTACTTATGTGCCTTCTTACTTTATCGAAGCACCACTACTAGTATCGGGAACTACCTGTTGGGTCGTTGTAAGGGCGCAGAACGAACAAGCAGGAACATATGAGATAAGTACTACATCTTCGGCTTCAACCGCTCTAACAAGCTCTACGAACGGCGAGGTATGGGTTACGGCTTCATTTGCTGCTAACGTAAACATGTATGGATCAACAAACGGAGCTGTTAAAGGTATCTTCAAAGCATATCGACCTAACTTACAAGTAAGAACTATCTTTGCATTCGGTAACAGTATGTATGAAGCTAACGCAAACGGTACCACGACCCTCATTAAGTCAGGAATGGCCGCAGGAGCTACTAAGTATCGCTTCTCTATGGATCAAGACGTTGTGCGCTGGACTAACGGCTTAGAGAAACCTTATAAATGGGATTTTACTACTGTAGAACAGATTGACGCTATACCCGTGATTCCTAATAACATCATGTCGCACAAGGGTTTACTCTTTTACACAAACGACGCAGACAACACGGCTGTGACTTATTCTAACTTTGGTGAGTATGATACTTTTACCTCAACAGACTTTCTTTACATGCCAGGGCCTAAGAATGCCGATGGTTTGCGGGCTATGGCTCCTCTTAACGGTGTGCTTTACTTCTTCTCTAAACGAAACAAACGACTACTATTAGGTTCAGATAGTGATACATTCCAAGACGACGACGCGCCATCACAGCGTGGTACATTCTCTCAGGAATCACTGGTCTTTGACTCTAACTACATCTACCACGCAGATGACGAGGGTGTTTGGCAGTTTAACGGTTCAGATGAACGAAACCTAGCTGAGGACTTTTTAGAGGAATACAACGCTATTGTCAATAAAGAAACTATAAACCTAGATGTGTTTAATAACCGTCTATACATTTGGTACACACCAGTAGGATCAGCAGACAATACAGAGTGCTTCGTATATAATTTGACCCTTAACTTATACGAGAGCAAAGATAAAAAGACTATTATTGGCCGAACATTTGGCCGCGAGACTCAAGATGACACCTTTATTCAAGCAAGTAACCGTGTAGGAGCTCTATACTACGGTGAACGATCTACAAATGACTACCACAACCTAGGCGATCAACTACAAACAGGTATTTACACAGCTTATTCACACTTCGGTACACCCTCCCAGTTAAAGCGAGTCCCTAAACAACGACCACAGCTACCGTCAGTTAGTGGTTCTTACTCAGTTCAAGCAGGGTACGACAAGGATTTTAATAACAACCCTACATTCCGTGACATAAACGTCTCTGGTAATGGTGGACGCTATAACACAGGTCTACGTTACGATACAGGCGTTCGATATGTCGGTCAACGTATGATTACTCCTAAAAGTCTACAAATACCAGGAACATTTAACCGTCTACAGCGTATATACCAACATGTAGCAGCACGGGAACCATTTGAATTTGATTCAGAGGTATTAACAGTAGAGACACAGAGACTAATTTAGTATGCCTAACCAATTCACTCCAGTAACTACCACTAACCAGCAAGCAGCGCTCAATCAGATTAACAATAACTTCCGTAAGTTAGATGCTGAATCAGTCACTAAGACTTTTGGTGGTCAAAACCAAGACGAGAAGCTACTTATTGGCAAAACAGGTGATAGTACACTAGGTTTATCTTATAAGAAAGATGAACAAGACAAGATCGTCGTTGGTAAGCTACCAGATGGGACATATGGGATTATATTTTATGATAATGACGGTTTACCCTCTATTTACATGTCTATTACTGCTGATGGTGTACCAGTACTAAAGGTAGCTAAAGAAGGTAAAGATGCATCTTCTGCATCTGGTGATGATCTTATCTTTAGTTCTGCACAAGACGTATTAAAAGTAGTAAAAACAGGAACAGTAAATATAGTTCCTCCCGCTGTATGGACTAGTATGACATCAACTACTGTAGCTATTCCGCATGGTCTGTCTATAGAGCCAGCAGTTTTAGCATATGTGAATAACCCAGTAATATCTGGCCTTGGATATACCACACCTGGATTATCTGTTGTTCCATCTAACTTATATCTGAATACGAGCGGTAATCTAATATATTCAAGTATGCGGGTAGATTCCACCAATTTGTACTTGGAGATTACTAATGTGACACCTTTTAGCGGCGGGTGGGACGGCTTCACGTGGAGCTTTAAATATTACATCCTTCAACAGTCTGCGCTATAACATGAAATCTATTGTATTACTACCAAATATCGTGCTATATTTAAGTCAACTAGGACGGTTTAATCTGAGGGCATTTTAGTGGCACGGAGCCTGGATCAAGTACTTGCAGAACTCAACCCTTCATACGCAGGCAGTGAGGCAATCTTAAATACCCGTCTAAACGCTATCCCAGGTGAAACTCAAGCGGGTATTGCACAAGCAGACGCACGATTAGGTCAAGCTAATACTAATATTCTCAATTCAGCCCGTCGCCGTGGTACTGGTGTAGCATTTGGTGGTATTCCAATCGGTGAACAAGCTCAATACGCCGCTACTGAATATGCCCCAGCTATTGCAAATCTACAGGCAGCGGGAGCTAATAAAGAGTTATCATTACAGGAATCGCTTGCTTCTCTTAACCGTGAAAAGCGTTCACAGGCTCAATCTATTTATGACACAGATGTTGCGCGTGACTTCCAAGAGCGACAGTTCCAAGAGTCTATTCGTCAATTTAATGAACAGCAGGCAGCACAACGCGCAGCTTCACAAGCCGCAGCCGCAGGAGCATATAGCTTTGGTGGCGGTGCAGCAGCCGCTGGTGGCGCTACTCCTGGTGCAGCGCGTGTTGAACAGAACGGTAAGAACTTTAACTTCTTTGATGGAACTGGTAAGGCAATTAACGCCGCTCAGTACTCACAACTTACAGGACGCGAATATCGCTCAGTCTTACAGCAACTAGCTAACTCAGGTGACGCTAATGCTAAAGTAGCTCTTCAGTACGTAGGTAACGATGGTAAATTTTCGAATGCCCCAGCAGCAGTACGAGGTGCATTAGCAGCAGTTGGTGCAAGTGGTACTTATATCAACAACGCACAACAAGGTACGCAAACGGTCACTAACAAACAAGGCATAAGAGTGCCAACATTCTAAGGATATTATGAGCTTTATAGATGACTGGAACAATCAAGCAGCAGCACAAGCACAGCAATCGGGCGCAGCACAATCTTGGGACGACTATTTTAAGCGTCAAGAACAGCAACGCTTAATTGGTGAACTACAGAATAAGAACGCTACAGCTAAACCTAAGGGTAACTTTCTTACAAGCCTTATCCCTACAGGTGGTGGTATTGGTGGCGCGTTAGCTGGTGGAGCTACAGGTGCAGCTCTTGGTTCAGTCGTTCCAGTAGTAGGTACAGCAGTAGGTGGACTACTCGGTGCGGTACTAGGTGGTGCTGGTGGATCTGCGCTAGGTAAAGTTGGACAGAACGCCGTAGAAGGCGAACAAGACCTTGGTAAGGGTGTTCTTGGTGAAGCATTACTTGGTGGTGTTACTTCTACTCCTATTGGTGCAGGTCTTAAAGTAGCTAGGGCTGGGCTTAAAGCTACTACAGGTCTAGGTAAGACTGGAGCGCGCGAACTATTAGAGCAAGCTGGTACAGCTACTATTGGTAAGGGGACAGCTGCACGATTTGGACTAGAAAATACACCTGTTACTGCTGGAAAAGTAAGCAACAAAATAGGTGTAGGACTTGAGACTAAAGGCAATCAAATGCTTGCTTCTCAAACTGGTATGACTAATTCGTTAGCGCGAAAAAGTGGTATTGATAGCCAAGTTAAGACGTTTGGAAGAATTAATCAACGTACTGGCCTCACTAACCTTGATGACATGGCAGAGGTATCACGCGGTCTTACTGGCGCAGGGGAGAACAGTATATTAGACACGCTAACACGTGCGTCAGTTGAAAGCTCAAAGGGCGTACAGGTAGATGACCTAAGTAAAGCAGCACGTAACCTTATTGATGACAAAGGCTCACTCCTTAGCGACTCAGAACGTAAAAACATCCTACGTAACGTCAAGAACGCTAGTACGACGATGTACGGTGGTTCTGCTGGTTCACTTAGCACTCTAGCGAACCCTACAGCGGCATTTGAACAAGCAAATAACTTTAGGGCTACAGCAAGAAGTATTACTGATGCTGCTCTTACTGCAACTCCTCAACAAAAGCAAATCGCTGGAATATACAATAATTTAGCTAACAACCTTGAGAAATCAATCTATAAGTCACCTGGTGTAAATGAATCATTACCAACACTCATTAAAGCTGGACGAGATGATCTACTATTTAGAGCTGACGACTTAGCAGCTGCTGGAAACCGCACACAGGCAGAAGCTTACCGTAAGATTGCTAATGAACTTGGCGGCGTTAAGACTATTAACCAACTACGGACTATGAAGAAGGACTTTGTTGACCTTGGAAAGATTGACCGCGCTACTGGACAAGCAGAAGGTAGCCGAACACTTGGCGGTAAGGACTTAACAAATAGCCTCGGTTCATTCGTCCGTAACCCCCTTAACATACTTGGTGCACCTATTGATGCTGCAACGCCTACAGCAGCAGGTGCATTAGCGGGTATCGGTCGTAACTTACAAGGCGGCGGTTTATCAACTGCAACACGTGCAGCTGGACAAGGTGTTGTGCCACTCGGTATACGACAAGGTACAGGTCGTTTACTTACTATGGATACCCCAGACGCTCAACAGCTAGACGAGAATGGACTAAGTGCTGCTGATTATGAACAGCTAGGTCAAAATCCTAATTTTGCAGGAGGAATGGCCGCTAATGTACTTGGTGGTGCGCCTCAAGACACTGGATTACAACAGCCTACTAATCCATTCGGTGTAAGCTTGCAAGATGTAGCTGGTCAAATGACTGTAGCACTACAGAACGGTGACACTAAAGGATATGCAACACTCACTGACTTATATGACCGTATAAACGATTACGAAACATCTCAGGGTGGCGGTGCACTAGGTTCCGCTGCACAAAAGGGTCTTACTTCCGCTGCAAACGCTGAAACCGCACTACAAGGATTGGAATCGGCATTAGGTGCAGCTGGTGGAGGGACTGGAATCCTTGGTGGTAATGTCGCTAACTTCTTAGGAAATGTAGGATTAAACGATTCTGCTAAGCTATACAATGACCAATTAACAAGTTATGTTCCTATTATCCTACAGGCATTAGGTAAAACAGACGCACCATCAGAAGCTGAACAGGCAGGTATCCTAAGAGCATTGCCACAGATCAATGACTCACCAGAAAACGCAGCGGCTAAGCTTGCAAGTTTGAGAACAAGAATCGCAGCTGCTCAACAGAACATCGCTACTTATGGCGGTGGTGGACAAGACTTCGCGTCTATTCTTGCTCAATATGGACAATAACGCTATTTAATATTCAGTCTTTCAATGTTATATTTAAAGTAACACGGGGACGGGGAGAAGATGATACATGCCAACTGTTACCGTCCCTCAAGTAAATCCTAACGATGAAGTAACAGCACTATCTGTTAACCAAGGGCCTAACGCACTTGCTTCTGTCGTTAACGGACAACTAGACGACGCAAATATCAATACGATTAGCGGATCAAAGATTTCAGCTGGTACTCTTCCAGCGTCTGCTGCTGATACAAATTCAAACCCTGAAACAAGGGAATCTGAAACAGTTGGTGATATTGTCGCAAGTGGCCTCATCTGGTCTGCTACTTCTGGTCTTACAGGATCTATGACCGCAGGTGTCGCGTATGTAAACGGTAAAAGGTTGGCGGTATCAGCTGTAGCCTCTTACGTTTTTACAGCAACACGAGACACTTACGTCTATGTTGATAGCAACGGCGTTATTCAATACAATCCATTAACTGTAGGAACTGCACAGCCTACCACACCAGCAGGAAACATCTTACTCGCCAAAGTAGTCACTAGCGCGTCTGCAATTACCTCAGTTCTCGATCTGCGAGTTACGAACGTATCAGAAGTATGGCGGACTTGGACACCAACACTTACAGGTATTACACCAGGAAACGGTACAACCTTCGCACGATTTAAACAGGTTGGTAAAACGGTCAATGCGAGATTCCGCTTTACATTCGGTTCTTCTTCGGACGTAACGGGAGCAATTACATTTACACTACCAGTTCAAACAGCGAGTAACTATGTACAATTCGACAGCATGGGCGTAGCGACGTTTTATGACGCTGGTGCAAACATCTTCTTGGGATATGCTTCACGAGGCGCGACGGCAGATGTAATAGATGTATCATTCTATAACGTCAGCGGTTCGACCATTACCCGCGGTGTGTGGGCTACCACAGTTCCATTTGACACTGCTACAGGCGACTTTGTATCCGTTCAACTAACCTACGAGGCAGCTTGAGGTGAGTAAATACGCTGAAATAATCAGAGGAGACACACAGACGATCTCTGTACCAGTTCCTAATGAGTTTCAGACCGTTATAGGGGCTTCTGTAGCCCTGTTTGTCGTTCCATTGAACTCGAACCCACCTGATGTATATATCGACCCTACAGCGCTTATTACAGTGCAACTAAGTAGCTTCTCGACGGAAGTAGATAGCTTCGACTTTATAATCTCTAGTACGGCTTCACTTATCCCAGTGGGTAAATACAATTGGTACGCACGTTTTAATGACTCACTTGGCAATCTAACCAGTATTCAGTTTGAACCTTCAATTGTAGAAGTTATCCCGCCCAAGGGAGACGACTGCTAATGGCACAGGTCAACCAGAATAAAATTAAGGTCAAGGCTATTGTTAAAACGCAGGTAATTAAAGCCTACGTTAAAGCAACTGGCCCTATGGGTAAAGATGGTAAGGACGGAACACCTGCTATTGGAGTACCTGACGGTGGTACAACTGGTCAAGTTCTAGCTAAACAATCTAACGCTAACTACGATACAGTATTTAAAACTCTTACAAAGACAGACGTAGGACTTTCTAACGTAGATAACACAAGTGATGCTAATAAGCCTGTTTCAACCGCACAGGCTACGGCTTTGAACCTGAAATATGATAAAACTGGTGGCACCATCACTGGTTCGTCTTTAATTAACAATACTTCATCAGGTACCACTACAACAGCATTACTACTCAAAAATAACACAGCAAGCGGTGGTGGCGTTGCACTGGACTTTCAAGCTGCTGGTGTTGATGGAGTATATGCAAGAATTGCAGCATTACGAACCGCTGTAACAAACTCGCCTACTGACTTAGTTGCTTATACAAGTGCGGGTGGTGCAGGAACTCAAGTGGAAGGTTG
>Ga0247815_10003934_pt1 | contig 10548 bp, 10 predicted proteins | sample UWRJL194509B1_FD_181014 | JGI IMG/M metagenome (GOLD analysis project Ga0247815, IMG submission 181014) | Plant litter microbial communities from Arlington Agricultural Research Station in Wisconsin, United States - UWRJ-L194-509B-1 | ecosystem: Environmental > Terrestrial > Plant litter >... | reverse complement strand
GAGCATACGGTCCACGCGATCGCACTCTTTCCCGTACCGGCCATCCCAGTGAGCCAGAAGATCTGTTGTGAGTCCGGGTCCATGAACCACTTCTCGATGTCGCGGAAGATCTGCACACGCGTGCCGTGCATGCATCCAGACCCAATTTGTGCGTCGTAGAGGGCGTTTGGAGTGTGTCGTTCTTTCAAAGCTGTTCAAGGTCAGCACCGCACTGGGCTCCTGCGTTCCGGCGACTGGCACACCTGCAGTAATCTTTGCCTGAGTTTCTTTCTAAGTAAACAAGTAGTAGTAAGCTCTAAGCGTCCTTCATTGCCAAATTAAACAGACCGAAGATGCATTCGGCGCGTCGCTGCTGTCCAGATTATAGTGGACGACTGCAGACTGGAAGTTGAAGTTCGGGTTGCTGTTGAAAATATTTGCTGAGCCATACACTGTGTTCTGGTTAGAGTTGCTGCTGTAGATCGCGGGAGCATGTGTCGTGTTGGCCGAGATCGGTGCTGGACGTTCGACCCAGGGCGAACGAGAACGGTTACGCTCACGTCGATGCCCGGAAATATCGGAGGGTTTGGCAGCCATGGTGACAGAGGCGAGGTCTGATAACGGTAGATCGAGAGGCTGGTATCAGGAGGGAGAAGAACACGGGGGACACGCGTTGCACGGCAGGACAAACGACCCTGCGATCAGATGCGGAACTGAGTATCACCCTTGTCCGCGAGCCACCCAGTAGCCGCATAATGTACTCCTCAACGTTTAACATGAACAGCAAGCCTGCTTCAAGAGACAGTCGAATCCTCAAATCACGCCAATTTGATATGTCTGCAGCAGCAACGACGGTCGACCAATCAGGGTGCCCTCGAGCACTCACAAGATTTAGTGGCAGGATATCAATGGCTGAAAGCTCAATCTCTGAGTTTAGGAATGAGACTTTCAGCGATAGAGTTCAGTGCAGTGGTAGCAGACTGCTACTCTCCACGAGTGTACTACTAGCAGGCTGGTGTGCCAATGTCCACCGTTACCTCCACATCACACAGGCCACAATTCCGCTTATAAACACAAGCATGCTGCTTACCGATCTCTGTTCAGTCTGACAACTGGTGTCGTGCTACGATCTCTGTCAGACTCAGTGCATTCCGTGACGGGCCAAAAACCCACCACACTGTGGTTGCAAAATCGCACAAGTACCGGCAAGAGGATATTAACAAACCAAAGAAAACAATCGGAAGTAGTTTTGTCACGCAGACAGCAAGCGTTGAAAGGGTGCAGCGACAGAAACGATTGGCTCATCGTTCAAATCCCTCCGATACGCACAACTCACATTTCACAACACGGACACACATATTAAGGGGAGGGAATGCAACCATGCATAAATTACAAAAACGGCATGCATCAAGAAGTGTACATTTCGCCAAATCGCGCCAGCACGCTCATGCTGTGAGAACACACCTTCTGACCACAGCTGTACGATAGTTCTGACAAAGCCACAATGAGGCTGTGACCGCTCTCGAAGACAGACAGACCTGCGATGTCTAAGCTGCGAGCGGCACGCGTCAGTATTGGTGGGCCATAGCTAACATTCCGGAATAAACGCACCCAACTATGCAGCCGTAGTCTCGCGCTCGCTCGCTCGTTGACAAGGGAGTCATCGTAACAAGAGCGGCCGTCGATGAAGAGAAAGCGGAGCGAAACTTGAGAGGAACCACATTTCAGCGATGTATGCATATGACAAACTCTCGAGTGGAGATGCAGACACAGAGTTGCAACCTGCACTGGTGCAGAAAGTTGGCGCGAAGAGCGGGACGAAGACTTGCTTGCCCTTCTCTCAGGTCATACTGAGGAGACACGTTCCTTGCCCATCCGCGCATCGTTTCGAGCTGCTGAGCGATATTCAATCCTTGGAAGTTGCGCTCATGTCGAGTAACCTTTACTTTCTGCCAGCCAGGGTTGCCAGTGTAGAGATTCACATCCTCTGGAAGATAGAAGCAGGTGAAGTGTGTTGCGCAAGCGAGAAGAACGAAGATTGTAATTTACGCGGAAGAGGACAAGGTAGGTAGTAGGGCTGATGAGCAAGGTCGCGGATGCAAAGAGGGAATGAAGGAGGGGCTGGATGAGCTTGTCGGCCTGAGGTGCAGTCGAAGTACCGGATAGAGGACTCAAACAGTGAATAAAGCACATGACGCGCGAAGAAGGTGGGACCAGAAAGGGACGATGGTACCACTGACCGAGCAGAGAAGGTCGATGAAGGGATGGGTGTCAACGCCGAGGGTACCGACCCGAAATCTGATGTCCATGAACGGGAGGTTTCTAAGAAGGTGAACACGCGGGGAAACATACGAAGAGGGAGGAGAATGACAAGGCGACGTCAGTACCGTACGCCTCCATCATGGTGTATCAGAGTACGCACCGATCATCCGGACAATCGAACCTCGAGTCGGGCCTAATTAATGTCCCGGACAAGGGTATCTTCGTGCCCACTATCGAGGTCCAACTTGGCTTCGAGCCGGTCAAGATCGCGGTGTCGTGCGCAGCGAGGACAGGTACGAGGCGCTCGGCGGCACGAGGCGCGCGAACATCGGAGGCTGGACTGGTCTTAGAGACCTTGCCACGAGTTCAGTTTGGAATGTGCGAGCGAACGAGCTACTGAGGCGTGAGCAGCGCTTGGGGGATGGTGAAGGAATAAGACGTACCATGTGGGCGTAACGCCACGAGCGACATCAGGGTAGACAGAGTCGATGCTAGTTTTGGCTTGTGTCGACCTGCTTGAGGAACATGGACGCTTCACCTGGTTGAAGCATCAGCCACATGCCCTACGCCTCGACGGGACTCGTACCTCCGCGCTCGCAAGGGGGGATCAGACAGGTGACGAGCAGGAACGCGACAGTCTCAAATGATGAAGGAATGGGGCGAGCCATGCGAGCGTCATTGAGCAGAACGCCGTGCGCGACACCAACAAGAACATGGTCGACGCCGACGTTGGTTTGTGCGTCAACCTTGTCGAGGAACGTAGACGATTTACCTGTTTGAATTCATCAGCCACATGCCTTAGACATCGATGAGACGCTTACCTCCACGCTCGCAGAGGGAGATCGGCCAGGCGACGAGGAAGAACGCGCCGGCCCTGCGTGAACGAGACCCTTGACCCCATCCACTCCAGTCCTCGGCACCGCTACCCTTTCAAGCACTCTTCCATCGAGTTCGTCATCCTCCGCATGTCGATCCTTGTCACCGTCGCACGGTGCAGTCCGCACTTGAATCGCTTAGCGCAACAGGTACATCTTCCCTCTCGAACGCGATGCGTGAAACTTCGGGCACGCTACTGCTTGGTGACCCAACCATGTTTGGCTCGGTGCTGGCGTATTGTAACCGTATACGCGGTGGTGTGCTAGAGCGGCGAGGCGGAGGAAGAAACGCGAACGACTGACAGACAAAAGCGGCGAAGGCGTTGCGCGAATGACGGTGGTAACTGGCGGTGAAAGGGCCTCGGAGCGATAGATCGGGCTGTGCGCAGACGATGGTCCATTCATACTGGCAGTACGTGAGCCCCAACGCGCGTTAGGAATCCAGCTAGAAACAAATTGAAATTGAATCAATGCGCGCACAATAGCCTAAAGCACGCGCAAGCTACGCACCATCGTAAGCAAGTGTCGAGGTGCAAAGTTCGGTGCGGACTCGGTGGATGTGGCCAGAAGTCAAGAGCGCAAGGACACCGTACCCCTCGAGCGGAGTTCAATCGGCTTCCCACGGTCCCTCGTTCCGAACGCCGACCAGCCCCCGTCACTTCGCCGCCTGAACTTCCAAATTGTATCCTGACGCAAATAAATTTATTCGTCGCTTGAGCTCAATGTATTTCCTTGACTCGATTCTTACTCACACGTCGACACCTCCAACCATCTGGCCGAGTCGTCTGTATTCTATCGCCCGTCTTCGGTGAACAAATTCAGCCTACCTTGCGATTATCCGGCGTTCCGTAGAGGATCAGGGGCAGAACCTGCTTCACAGCTATGTCTCTATTCATTTCACAACCATCTCTCGGCTTGATACTGGCAACGCGCCAGTCCAGCCCTACAGTACTGTTCGATATCTTCGTATCCCTCTCATCTTCACCACTGTCATTTACGTGTTAACCTTCTCTCGCGCGTCCCCGCATCGCGCCTCTTGACTAGTGGGTCCCCGGATGTGGCATCTCTACGTCGTTCTGTACTTCACTTCCACATGCAGTTGCACGTCTGGCCCATCTGTACCCTCTCAATGCGTGACAGTGCTCTGCAGGGAGCCGTTACTCACTAGTTTAATTAGCAGATTTCTTGCCTTTGATTCAAATAGTCACCATGACGCCGTCGAGTTTCCAGTTAGATGTCCTTGCCGGTTTTAGTCTCCGCCATCTCAATTTCCCACAGTTGGTCACGAAGGTTTGATATTCAAGTCAAACCTCGCCATGTAAGCTGAGCCACTTTGAAGCAAACCTCTGACGCGTGACCAACTGAGCTCACATCTCAGTTGGAATCGTGTGAGCGAAAGTCGCAATTGGCGCGCACCTCGTCATTTGCCCTCCTCCCCACTATGTCCCACATCCTCTCCACGCCCGATAGCACTCCTCCAAACACTTCAACGACCCATTCCGATGATATATGCCACAAAGACATTGTTCTGCGTTCGGCAGACGATGTCTTGTTCAACGTCTCGCGCAACGATCTCGAGCGCACATCGAGATGGTTTCGCACCCAGATCAGCGAAAACAATGAAGGCGAGGAAATAACAGTCTCCGAGGAAGCAGCAACGCTAGAGCTCGTGCTGCAGCTGGCATTGGATCTCGAGCCAGAAATGGAAGTCTTTGCAAGCATCGAGACGCACGAGGCCGCGCTCGTCGCCGCGAAGAAGTATGGCATGAACGACGTCGCAAAGACTATTCTATCTCTTCTGCGCTCGAAATTGCTGGAAATGAACGACCCGCTACTCGAGTACGCGGTCGCCCACCGTAACAACATCGCTGATCTTCAAAAGACGGCGTTCGAGCGGTGCACGCGGATGGATATCGACTTTGGCCGTCTGCACGGGCTGCAGGCCGACAGCCTCGCCCAAATATTCACGGCTCGGACGAAGCGCACCAAAGACATACACGCTGTCCTCGTCAAGCCCGATTCAACATGGGATCCCTGCTACTACCCAAACCTCGGAACCTGTCCCTGCTGCCGCGGGGTGCTGAGCCAATACGCCCGCACCACCTGGGAGGAGTTCGTCAAAGCGTTGATGTGCCGTAGTCTGGACGTACCATCTATCGAAGACCTGTTGATGGATCCTGAAGTTCGGTCGGCTTACGAGGCTCTCCTCGGGACGCCTTGCCCGAACCACAGCAACAGGCTCCCGTTCAGTCAAATACGAGAGAAGCTTGTTGGAGCAGTCAAACAGCGCGAAAACAGGCGACCAGGCTCATTCAAAGTCTGAGTGGACTCTGAAGTACCATTTTGTACCCCTGCGTCTGAGACCACCATGTCGACCTGATTCCAAAATTCCTGATGTTGTAGTACTGAATACAACGCGGACACTTCCCACCATGATCACACACAATAGAGCAAATGTAGGAGTATATTTGCGGCCATGAATGAAATACAAAGACGGCATGTTTTTGGATGCAGCCATCTTGCCCAAACGCGGGAGCACACCTGTACCGGGGCAACGAACCTTTGACCGAGGCATTGGGCCGGTCGTTCTCGAACACGCAGTGTTTGGGATATCACCCATCTTGAAGGTGATCATGAGTGGGCACCTGCGATGTCCGGGCTGCGAGGCGGCGCGTTTCAGCATGGTCACGGTAGCTCGAAATCAGTTGTACTCAAGACACGCACCCGAAGACACAGCGACCGCTTCCAGTCTGCGCTTTCTCGTGAGGAGGTTGTTGTAACACAAGTCATCGTCGGTGAGGAGCAGGATGACACGGTGTGCAAGGAAGGCAGACCGCGCCACCCGGAAACTGTAAAGGTGCTCATTTCGTCGAAGATGCAATGATGGCCCTCGTCCCTGAGCGCCGACGGTTGGGGTCGACCATGCCGAACCTCATGATGTTTGGACAAGAGATGCGTCTGAGGTGTGTTGAGGGCACGGGGAGAGTGATGATAGTTATTGGCACGCACGACTGTAGGGTGGTAAGCAGCATGGTCGAACAGGAAGATCGCGCAAGCAAAAGGAAACGAAAGAGGAGAATGATGTTGCAGGCGCAGCCCACGAGACGCACTCTGAGATAGAGAACGTAAGCGTGAAATACGCGAACAAACTAGAAAGCGTACGGGATGTTAATGGGACCAGAGTGCGGTGACTGGCTGGCCCACGACCGAACTGGCAGGAAGGATTGAGGAATGGACGGATGTGGACGCTGGTGAAGACAGCTAGCACGCCGATGCTCTTGAGCGCGACGCCTCTGCACAGGCAAACGCGCGAAGATGCCAAAATGAGGAAGGAAGTCAAGGATAAGACGATATCAGTATGTCTCCGTCAAGGTGAACCAGAGCACGTACCGATCGTCAGGTTAACCAACCCTCGAAATGAGCGCTATCGTCGCCCTGATCGTGGTGCCCACAACCTAGGTTTCCCTCGGGTCCGAGCAGGTAAAGACTGCGGGGTCGTATGCAGCGACGATGGTTACGAGGCTCATGACGGCCTCGGAGGCGAGGCTGATTTTGAGATGATGCTGTGGTGAGTGGTCAGATGTATCTGAAAGACGGAACATGGATCAGACGCACCATGTTGTCACCAAAGAGCCTTGAGCAAGAAGGGCACCGTATCAAGCAGACGATGGGCAAGCTTGAACTGGACTCGCGCTCTGCAGACTCTAATATCGCGTAGCACATGGACTAGTATCCCGAGGGCACACGCAGCCCGCATAGTGCCGAGGCCAGGCATACATGTTAGAACCCTTGCAGCGGCTTGAACTGTGGTCACGATCAAGTAATGCTTGAATGTTGTGGTTGGTGGCGGTGTGTTCAATGAAGTGCGTCGTCGGGCGTACCGCAGAGAGTGCCAGGTAGAATCGGGCACCAACGCGTCGGTCTCGGACTGTATGTCCGCCGTCGCGCACAATAAATCGAATGCACGTGAAGCTACGTTTTGGTCGGGGGCGTGTGTGACGTTTTGACCGCTGATTGCGGTACTGGCGTCGGTGCGAGTGGAATTGCTGGTGCCATCATTGTCTACTACACGTATATCGATTGCGTTTCTATGCACGCACGAGCCCAAGTGGTGCATGTCGAACGGGGCGATGAGCTAGAGCCGAGGCGGGAACACGACGCGCGACGAGGAAAGCAAAGTGAATTCGCAAACCTCCCGTGCCAAATCGGGATAGTCGGCTCGGCCTGATGCGAGATCCTCTGCAATGTTCTCTTATTTCAGGGCCCCATCCCGACTGCCAACCCATGTAATCCAGTGGGATATCTCGGATTTTGTGTATTTAACTCACATGGGCTGCTCACTCACGCCGAGTCTCTTGATAAGTGGTCTGCTCAGGTGTCACATATTCCTCTTGATGCATCAAGCTAAAGGCACTGATCTCCTTACTTGTGTATCCTTCGGTGGTAGACCAAGTATCAAAATGCGGGCTCATGAATAGCCTCGCAGAAGACGCAGACAGCGTCAGTTGGCGGTTACGCAGTGCCAACTCCGGTAGCGCCAAGACAACATGCTTCGGTATTGGAAGCGGTTCACACAGATACATACATGAGGCAGGATTGTTCAGTCACTTTGATCTGGGAAAAAATCGATTGGGCTTCCAACACAACGTCCAGTTCTCTCCATGATGCCAGCCGCTCTCTTCGACCCGAACGACGACACGAGACTTGCCAATGACACGTTTCCATGGATATGTCTGCAGATACCGTTTGTACTCTTTAGGCACCCAAAGCAACAGATTGTCTGAGGCTCCCCTGAGCCATTCATCACCTCTCCCAGCCACAATCCACCCGAACATGCCGGAAGCAAGGACCGCAACAGGGTCGTTTTGGCCGCTTCTGTGCAGTAGGCGGATCTCTGCGATATCCGCAATACGGATTGTTTCGTTGAATGCAGACACAAGAGATCGCCCATCAGGGGTGAAGGCCATAAAATTCGCATTTTCCACGTGTCCACCTAGCGTTGCGATGGAACTGCCGTCGGACGCGTTCCATATGCGAACAGTATTGTCAAGTGAGCTGCTGCAGATGAGCTGCCCGTCGGGAGAATACGCTACTAGATTCACCAAAGCATGGTGCCCCTCGAGAACGTGCAGCAGCTGTCGTGTGCTGATGTCCCAGACCATGATATTATATTTGAGCCCTCCCCCAGATGCAATGCAAGTGCAGTCTGGGGAGAAGCAAAGCGAATAAGAATAGTCACTATCATCTGCCAACGGCTCGCAAGCTGGCTGGCCCGTGTCTGCGTGCCAGATGTAGATGAGTTTGCCTGCGGATGTAGCCATGATCTGGCCATCTGGACTGAATGCGGAATCGCTCCACCATACAACGGAGCTCAGTGAGTGAGCTTTGAGAAGTTTACTGGTCTCAACTTCCCAGATGCGCACAGATTTATCAGAAGAACCTGATATCAGGCAGCGCGAGTCCGGCAAGAACGCCAGATTCAGAATCTCATCCACGTGACCCTGCAGCGGCTGACCAATTGTCTCTCCCGTTTGTGCATTCCAAATCCAGATGGTATGGTCACTCAATGCTGCCGCAACCAGTCGGCCATTTGGGGAGATAACCACATGCCGCACCGGCCTAGTGGGCCCGATCAGAGGTGCCAGACGCAACTCGCCCGTATGTAGATCCCAGACACGAGCTGCGCCGTCCTGCGAGCCAGAGACAACGAATGTATCGTTAGACGATACCGCCGCCGCGGAAATTTTCAACTCATGAGCTAGCAGAGGCTCAACGACGCGTTTGCAGCCATCCAAGTCCCAGATGCCCACATCATCTCCCCAGTCCCACTGATTTCTGCGGGCAATAGCAACACGCAGGCCGTCGGGCGAAAATGATGCACAACTCAGCTCGTGTTCGAGGCCTGAGATTTGTACCGATGAACCGACTCCATCCGACGGCTGGTTCCACTGGCGTATGCCATGATCCTCTGACATCCAAATCAGAGAGCTGAGACCAGAAATGAACTGAATTGACCGAATACCGCTTGGATGGTCGTTTAGAGTAGCGACGATAGTTTTGGACTGGGTATCCCACAATTGGACAGTACCATCATCATAGCCCGACGCCAGTCTCGATCCGTCATGCGAAAAACAGATACACTGTACTGATTTCCCATGACCACACAATGTTTTGCATAAAGGTGAGCATGTCACGACTTGCCACAATCGAATTGTCGTGTCTGCCGAACAGGATGCCAGGGTTGCGCCGTCTGGGGAAAATACTACCTGCGAAACGTCCCCAGTGTGACCCTTCAAGTCCATGACTAGGTCGCCCGTGTGAGCCTGCCAAATGTGCACTGAACTGTCCGTTACTGATGCGAGGTGAACCTCATCCGGTGCAAAGGATAGTGAGACCCCATTGCCCCCGGGAACGTTCCATTCCTGTGGGCGTGTTCGACTTCCTGATAGGCTCCATGTATATATTTTGCAAGCTTTTGTGAGTACCGCAATTATTTTTCCCTTGGGGGAAAAGGCAACAGACACTATTGTACGATCAATGCTCAGAGGCGGCATCGCCTCCCCAGTGCGCGTGTCCCAAATGCGGATGTACTTTTCCACTGCCGTGGCAATAAGATGTCCGTCCATTGAGTACGCAATAGCGTTAAATTTGCATCCGTGGCTGCTCCACGTCATGATGAGGCCGCCACCATGCTGATTGATGCCAAATGTTTCGACAGAAAGTAGGCCGGTGCAGAGCGGAGCAAATGTTTTGTAAATGAGGGAGTCCTTGGCGGCAAACGGCAATGCTGAGAGGTAGATGTGTGGCGCGCTCTTTGCGATCGCCTCCTGAGATGAAGCCACAAAAGCATTGGCATCACGGAGAAATAGCGATAGCTCCGTGTGTTGAACCTAAGAATGTGCTTGAGCTCATTTTGTGGAGCGAGAAGCAGATTTGACTTACTATCGAAGTCGCAAAGTACAAAATTCCGATTGCACGAGGTTTTATCCGATGCAAGACACTCATAACCTCGAGCCAAAACAGGAACCGTGGACGGAAAACGTGGCTGATCTCTTCGTCGAGCATTGATGGTACTGGTAGAGCACCAACGTGGTATATCCACTCGAGACAAGCATATTTGAGAGAATCGGTGATACTGTCCGGCACGTCTGACGTGTTTTTCTCGTATGAGGAGCGGCTCTGTGAAACGTTGAAGTACAGGCCATTTGACATCACATGGAGACACCCGCGTGCGAGGACCTCATCGCCCAATGAACACGTAACGCGGAGGTACTCTGGTGCTCTGCTAGCGAGATAGTCGCCAAATGAAGCGTGCAAAGTGCGCAGACCAGGTTCGTCGTCGTCTTCGGGAACGTGAACAACAGCGTGAAGACGAGAGAGCCCCGCACGCACGTGCTCCTTTGGCCTGTTCAGGAGGTCCGCAAGCATAGTA
>Ga0247815_10003933_pt1 | contig 10549 bp, 6 predicted proteins | sample UWRJL194509B1_FD_181014 | JGI IMG/M metagenome (GOLD analysis project Ga0247815, IMG submission 181014) | Plant litter microbial communities from Arlington Agricultural Research Station in Wisconsin, United States - UWRJ-L194-509B-1 | ecosystem: Environmental > Terrestrial > Plant litter >... | reverse complement strand
GGGAAATGATTAAAAAGAGCATTCATAGTTTGGATGCGACCATTTTTAACCTGAATGACATCATTAATATACAAACAAACACCAATTTACCTGTTAAAAAGATAGTGGTAAAAGAGGAGGTCATGAGAATTATTGATAGTATCAAAGTATTGTTTACCAATGCAAATACTCAAATCAATTATTATTTTGATGATAAAGCCTATCTGGAAACCAATGCGGCTTACCTGGAAAGCATCATCCTGAACTTGTTAACCAATGCACTCAAGTATAAATCACCTGACAGACAATTAGAGATTGATTTATCTTTCTATCAAAGTGGAAAATATAAGGTTTTGATTTTTAAAGACAATGGAATGGGTATCGATCTGGATGCTCAGGGAGATAAAATCTTTGGCATGTATAAAACCTTTCATGGAAATGCCGATGCTAAAGGTATGGGACTGTTTATTGTAAAATCCCAAATCGAAGCGCTTGGCGGTAAGATAGAAGTGGAGAGCAGACTCAATGAAAGCACTACTTTTAAAGTATATTTTGTTGTTGACAAAAATCCTGACTGATCATTTTTGGTAAACTAAAATAGAATGTTGAGCCTTCTCCAGGCTCACTCTCTGCCCATATTCTGCCCCCATGCCGGGAGATAATTTCAGCTGAAAGATACAAGCCGATACCAAAACCGGATGCCATATTGATCTGCATTCCCGCCACGCGGTAGTAACGGTCAAAAAGCTTGGGCAGGTCCTGCGGGTTTACTCCAATCCCTTCATCGCGAACTGAAAATATGATTTCACTTTCATTGTTTTCGCACTTTACGGCAATAACAGCACCTGATGGTGAATATTTTATGGCATTGGAAAGCAGGTTATTGATCACATGCCCGATCTTGTTACGGTCAGCCTCTACCAAAACCTGCTGCACTTCAGGAAAAAGAATCTTGTGGGAAGATATGGTGGCATCAAACTCCTCTGCCACCTCGGCCAAAAGTGCTGCCATATCAAAACGCTGCACATCCAGGTGTATCTTGCCCGCCTCCAGTCTGGAGATATTCAGAAAGCCATCTATCATTACAGACATTTTTTTCACCTGCCTTTCCATTTTTTCTAATAACCGGGGCGCTAAACCGTCATTATTTTTAAATAGCTTAGCCAGCACCTGCGTATATCCTGTAATTGACGTAAGCGGTGTTTTGAGTTCATGGGAAACCATAGCAATAAAATCATTCTTACGCTGCTCATCTTCCTTCTGTACTGTCACGTCCATCACCACCGCATAGATATGCGAAAAACTTCCTTCCCCATCAGGACGAACCTTTCCTGCCACCCGCATCCAGCGCCTTTCTCCAGTCTCCAGGTGCCGGATGGCATAGGTACTGTCTACCGGTGTGCCTTTTTCGGCTGCATTGATCATTGCCATGTTCACTTCTTCCAGGAACTCCGGTTCCACCGCCGCTGTCACCATTTCCCAGGTGATCTCTCCGGAAAGCGGCAGACCATACAGGGAGCGGTATCTCTGCGACAGCTCTGCCTGCCCGGTTTTTAAGTTCAAACTGCAGCTACCCAGGTCCGCCGCATCAAAAGCTGCCTGTAAATTTTCCTCACTATTTTTCAATTCAACAGTGCGCTGCCCCACTTGCTTTTCCAGGCTGATGTTAAGTGATAAAAGTTCTTTTTCCGCAAGATCCAGCTTTGACGTCAGCGAACTTACCTCCAAGGCAGACTCTACCTGTGCATTCCTGCTCTGGGCCAGCTGCCTTCCCATGAGTACCTGATCCGTTACATTTGTAGCAAGTTGCACGATATAACTGATCTCTCCGTTATCATCCAGAACAGGCGTATGACTGGGATCCCAGTATCGCGTAATGAATTTCCCTGGATGAGCAATATCCGGCACGTCATAGCGCTGAAAATTCATTACATGGCGCTTTTTAGTCCGCAGCACTTCCTGCAAAGATGCATTGATGTTCTTCATTCCATCTGCCTCCGGCAGATCCGGATTATCAGGAAAGGCATCAAAAATATGCCTGCCACGGAGGGCTTCACGCTCGGTCTTCGTCGCCTCCAGATAGAGGTCGCTTGCGGTAAGTATATAGAGATCCGGGGAGAGCACTAAAAAAGCGCCCGGCGCCGTTTCCAATGCCTTTAGCGTAGCTGACGAGGGTGGGTTATATGACTTCATTTCAATACGAATAGACGAATATATGGATAAAGGCAAGAAAGCTGCCTGTTCATTCCATTATTCCTCTGTAATTAAGGCTAATCATTTCGTTCATGATTAGTACCCTAATATCTAATCCATGATCTGTTTAGTCTTAAGTTATTACGTCAAATTCACACGGCTGATGCACATCTTTGAATAGTGGTTTCTTTAATTACCAGCATATCAAGCTACTGATTTACATTCCGTTATACTGAACATTGCTGAATTTCGTAGAGAAATTAAGAGATATTCATAAATAAGCCGGTTATTATACCGGCCTATTACTTCTTATTTAAATATTTCATTCAGCTTCTGAAGCAGATCTTCACCCCGGAGATTCTTGGCAATGATTTTTCCCATCGGGTCGATTAAAAGACTTTGTGGGATTGCCACTACGCCATAGGCTTTTGCTACTGCATTCTGACGTCCCTTGAGATCACACAGTTCTATCCATTGAAAACCGTTTGACCTGATTGCCTCCAGCCAGTGTGACTTTTTATCATCTAATGATATTCCAATGATCTCAAAATTTTTATCCCTGAACATGGCATAGGCTTCTTTAAGATATGGATATTCCGCCCGGCAGGGACCGCACCAGCTTGCCCAAAAGTCAATCAGTACATACTTACCCCTGTTCACCGCTGCAAGTGAAACTATTTTCCCCTTATCGTCCATCTGGCTAAAATCAACAGCAGGTTGTCCAATGGCAAACTTTTTTGCCATAGCGAGTCGCTGAGCCACCAGTTTTCCATCCGCAGAAGATTTGTAGGCCGGACTTACAGCATTGTACATTACTTCAAAATCATCAGGATTTTCAATAGCTATAGCGTTATCAGTCAGAAAATTGTATGATACCTGAGAACCCGGGTGACTAACTACAAAGGCTTTTATAGCTTGATTGATCTTTGAATACCGTTCTGATACCATTTCTTCATTAGAAGCGCCAATGGAATCTGCAGATATCGCTGCCTGCTTTGCTTTCCAGATCTTGTATACGGCCTGGCCTGCAGAATCTATCAAGCGTTTATATAAAACGTAATCAGCTTGTACCTGACCGCCAGTTATCTTAGCAGAGGTAACTGTAGCTCCCTCAACCCTGATCTCGGTCGGTTCCAGCATCATGTCAGTTCCGTCAATCTCAGGCATGACATCACCAACTTTAAGTTGTTTTTTGACTTCATCAGAAGACATCAACCATAGGTTCGCCCTGACAGGGCGACTTACCATTCCTTCAAAAGAGAATTTCCCCTCTGAGATCTGAACGGAGTCACGCAGGAATTTGCTGCCATCGGTATAGGCGAGAAAGGCATAAGTGGGAACGGTTAGGCCTGTAATATAACCATACAGGTTAAACTTGTGCTGAGCCTGTAAACCAGTGCTGACTAATACGCAGATTGTTAATAGAAAAGATTTGAGTTTCATATCTATTTGGTTGAAAATATCATTATTTATTTGGTTACAATCATTAATTATAGCCGGGGTTCTGTGTAAGGCTACGGTTCAATATACGTTGTCCGTTAGGCACAGGATACAGCGCTGCCGATGGCTTCCAGGAAGGTTTTACAGCTCCAAGTACGGCATTGATACGTCCCGTACGTTTAAGATCGAGCCATCGGTGTCCCCATTCACTGTTGAGTTCAATCCTGCGTTCCTGTTCAATGGCAAGCAAAAGCCCCTCTTTATCCACAGCCGGCGTATTGCCCAGCCCGGCACGGCCACGTAAAACAAATATATCTTCCCGGGCACCTGTAGTATTACCAAGCTGTGCACGGGCCTCCGCCCTGATAAGGTATTGCTCGGCCAGTCTGAGTATGGTATAATACTCTGTATTTGAGCCGCTTTGCAAGCTCCTATATTTATAGGGATAACTATAAACAAGCTCGCTGTAAATAGTGCTTCCTACCCAGTTGGCTTTTCTGGCATCATTTGTCTCAAATGCCCCAAGCAGCGCAGGAGTTAAAAAGTAAGTTGGAATCTGCGTCACGGGGTTTGGCAACACCTCTGTGGCGTACCAGGTATAACCGCTGTTATCATTATACAATTGCCATATTGCCTCTTTGCTTGTCGGACTAAAAACGGAATTCAGGTTGGCATTCAATTCAAACAGACTTTCATTATTGATGATGCTACTGGCCTGAGTTTCGGCTGCTGTCCAGTTCTTATTGTACAAATATACCCTTGCCAGCATGGCTGTAGCTACCCATCTGTTTGCTCGGGTCCTGCTGCCATCAGAAATTGAATAATCCGATGGCAGGTTAGCCTGTGCAAATTTCAGGTCTTCGATGATTTGACTGTAGACTTCAGCTGCAGCTGTTCTTGCCATATTCGCATTCTTAGAAACATCCGTACTCAACACCAGAGGCACATCTCCATATACATTTACCAGGTAGAAGTAACAAAAAGCCCTGATGAACCTCGCCTCAGCCGAAGCCTGGTGCTTAAACCTCAGGGAGATGCCGTCTGCGGAGGACACGCCTTCCAATATTGCATTTGCTACATAAATAGTTTTATAAGAGTCTTCCCAGATACCTGCTGCATTTCCATCTGTAGATAAAATGGCGTTATTCGTAAATGCGTCAAAATTATTACCATTGTACTGGAGCTCATCGGCACTCAATGCCAGCAATGTGGAGATACTGTTCCGGTAAGCTCCGGTCTGAGGGGCAAAGGATTCGTACAGGCCTGCCAAGGTCGACTGCACAGTGGCTGAATCCTTAAAAACTGTAGTCGTAAGCAGTTCAGTCTTTGAAGGTCCCACGTCAATTAATTTTTTACAGGAACCCAATAGCAGTACTAATCCAACTGCGGCGAATATTTTAAATGTATGATCTAATTTCATGGATACAAGGGTTATAAAGTGAATTTGATACCAGTTACCAGCATGCGTAGCGGTGGGAGACTAGTGGTTAATGTTTCAGGATCCAATCCTTTATATTTACTGAAGGTCAGGAGATTCTGCCCATGGCAATATAGCTGGAGTGCCGAAATTTTGAACTGTTTTGCTATGGCCAACGGGAAGGTGTACGACAGGGAAACATTTTTTAGTCGCACAAATGATGCACTTTCTATAACAGCGTCTGAAGCTGTGTAATAATAAAAGGCATTAGTCGCCGGCGTACCATACCTTGAAGAATACTTCAGCGGAACATCCAGAAAGCTTTCCGGAATATTGTAACCCGTTCCAGGATATGCTGTAAAATTCAGATCACCCCTTCTTGCCTTTCTGTTCACAAACTGAAAAAGGAAATCCAGTTGAAATCCTCTGTAATTAAATGTATTGTTCAGACCGCCAAAAAATTTTGGATCGGAAGTGCCGGCCACAATAAAGTCGCCGCTCCCATTCGCAGCCAATCCTGAAGTGATCATACCGTCGCCATTCATATCCTGTGCTGTGGCAATACCGTCAACTATGCCGGTCGAGTGCAGCGCGGTAATCAGGTTAAGGGAATGACCAACAACATAAGTATTCGCATAAACAGAGTTATCCAGATCCGGGAAGGCAAGCAGTTTATTACGGGGGCTAGAGATGTTAAACGAAGTCCGCCACGTAAGACTTTGAGTTTTAACATTCAGGGTAGAGAGTTCAAATTCCAAACCTTTATTCTGTACAGTAGCAGGAAGATTGGCACTATAATCATTAAATCCGGCCTGTATTGGCAGAGGCATGTTGCCGAGCAAATTATTTGAACGATTTCGGTAGTAATTTGCAGAAAGGAAAATGCGGTCGTTTAAAAAACCAAGTTCCAAAGCAAAATCCAATTTCTTCGTCACTTCCCACTGCAGATAAGGGTTATTGATGCGTGAAGGCGAAATGCTGGATGTAGGACCATAGCCGATACCGGGATTGTAAGTACTTAATGTAGCGTAATCCTGGATAGATTTATCACTGCCTATGGTGCCATAGCTGGCACGCAACTTTCCAAAACTTAACCAGGGCATAGTTGAGATACTAAAGTCCTCTTTAGAAAAAATCCATGCTGCTGCCCCACTACCAAAAGTTCCGAAAGGCCTTTCAGCCCCAAACCTCGAGGAGCCATCACGCCGTAAATTACCACTGAGAAGGTATTTGCCGTCGTAATCGTATTCAAGTCTCCCAAATCCGGAATCATATTTATAATTATTATATCCCGAAGAGCTATAGATTACGTTCAGTGCGTTCAGGCTGGTTGCCAGCTGAGGATTAGAGAAAGTGCCCATTACAAAGTAAGGCTGCGTACTTTCCATCTGCTGCCAGCTGCCACCAACCAGGGCAGTCAGTTTTCCTTTTCCCCACGCATGGCTGTAGTTTAGTTGTGGTTCGGCTATGTAGGTCTTAATAAAATTATTGCCGAGCGTTGATGTAGGAGAATAATTCAGGAGCGGGTTGCTTGCACTTGCCGGCGTTATGGTAGTGCTGAAAACATTATTGTAATTGTAACCCAGATCAGCCTTAGCAGTCAGCCCCTTCACTATTTTATAGCTCATATTCACACTACTTACCAGATTGGTTGATTTCAGGCTGCTGATAGAATTGAACGGCGCAAGAGGATTGTTGTAGCCCGGTCCAAAATACAAGTTGCCATCGGCTTTGTATAATGGGTAATTGGGCGGTAACGAATAATTCGTTATTGCGATATTGTAATTTGGCACACTGTTATTGTCCGTATTGTAACTTGCCGATAGGGAAATGCTGAACTTTTCGTTTGTGCTCTTATGCTGCATACTCGTATGGAATTGCACTGCCTCATCTCTGGTAGATGTTTTCATCACGGTAGATTCCCGCCGGTAGTTCCCGCCAAAAATAAACTGGTTATAAACGTCTCCGCCAGATATATTAAACGCGGCCTTAGTTTGATGAGCGGTATGTCCTATCAACAAATCAGGGATATTGGTATATGCTGACTGATCCCACAACAGCAGATCCGGTGCGTTGATAACCGTTGGGACAATACCCTCATTTGCAAAAGCCTGCGTCCTGATCCTCAGATAATCCGCAGTACCCAGCATCTTTACCCTGTTGGTTACTTCACCAAATCCTGAGTTCACGTCGACAGAAAGCTGGGTATTACCTGCCCTCCCCTTTTTTGTGGTAATCAGAATTACGCCATTTGCGCCACGGGAACCATATATGGCTGTAGCATCAGCATCCTTGAGTACGTTAATACTTTCAATCTCGTCCGGGCTTATATTGTTAAGCGGACTAAAACCCAGCAAACCAGCACCGCCTGCAGTCTGCTCCACTGGCCTGTCGCCAAAGGGGATGCCGTCAATAACATATAATGGAGTGCTGGACTGAAAACCTAAACTCGTTTGTCCGCGGATAGAAGCGGAATAAGTTGCGCCTGCATAGCCTGCACTCTGTGTAATAAACAAGCCTGGCACGCGTCCGCCTAATGCGAGGATTGGATTGGAAACAGGCTGCTGTCTAATCTCGTTGCCAGAAACCGAACTTACGGCCCCGGTATTCAGACGTCTGGTGGTAGTGCCATAGGCCACCACTACTACTTCATCCAGTTTGGCATTACTAATTTCCAGCATGACACTTCCCAGATCCTTATTTACATTAATCTCCCTGGTCAGATAGCCTACAGAACTGATAATTAATATCGATTTTTCATCAAGGCCATTGATACTGAAATATCCTGATGCATTCGAAAGAGTTGACCTGTTTGCTCCTTTGACCAATATGGTTGCTCCGGAAACAGGGTTTCCATTCTGATCTACAATACGGCCGGTAACATCAATAGCTGCTAATGCATTTACTACGCGATCCAAGAAAGACACTTTCCGCTCTTTCACTGTAATAGTTTTCTCATTGACGCTAAATGTCAAAGGTTGCCCAGCAAAAATCTGGTCAAGTACCTCATTAAAATCTGCATTGGTTACTTTAATGGTTACAGGGCGGGCATTTCTGATTTGTCCTTCATTATAGAGAAAAACGTATCCGCTCTGAATTCTGATGTCTTTCAGCACAGCTTTTAATGAGGCATTTGATTTAGAAAGGCTGATTTTCTGTGCAACGCTGGCTCCGCTAACCTGCATTAGACATATCATCAGTAATACGGTGGTGAGTCGCATAATAAGCAATATTTTTTGGTACGGCCATACTTGCGCACAGCGGTTCCTGGTATAATTTATATACATTTGTTAGGTTTGGTTTTAGCATGTACCTCCAGCCTCGAAAACTTTGGTACATGCAGTTAAAGTTGATTGTTAATTGATTTTGCCAGACTGCAACCGGAAGTGTGAACAGCACTTCCGGTTCGTTTATTTCTCAGCCATCTAAGAGTCGTTTTTGTAGATTTTCATCATAATTTTGTGGTTAATTATTAATTGATTATTTGAATACATAAATTTTTCGGTCTTCAATTCTGAAGTGTACTTTCCCGGTAGCCTCAAGGGATTTCAATAGTTTAGCAACACTATTAAATCTGGAAACGCCACCGCCAAACCGCTCATGAGCGATGTTGTCACTATATATGACCTCTACATTATACCAGCGTTCCACTTGTCGCATAATGCTCCCTAATTCCTCATTCTCAAATAAGAACAGATTATTTTTCCAGGCAACGGCCAGTTCCGTATCTACCAGTTGAACATTGATATTTTTTCCGTCATTAGTCGCTTCAGATCCGGGAATTAAGGTTTGACTATTGTTTACAGTACTGATCAATATACTACCTTCAAGCAAGGTAGTTTTTGAGCTTGATTCGTCGCTATAAGCGTTAATATTGAAATGTGTACCCAATACTTTTATTTCCTGACCTTTGCTTTCTACAATAAATGGATGCGTTTTATCCTTTGCAATTTCAAAATATCCCTCACCGGAAAGACTGACCTTTCGATTCTTTTGGTTCACAAATGATACAGGATACTGTAGTGAAGATGCTGCGTTTAGATAAACCGTACTGCCATCAGGTAACCGCACCTGCGTCTGCTCACCACGTGATGTTTCCAGCTTATTCATGACACCCGCAGCAGCGTTACTATTCTCAGTGATCGTGTAAACGATTTCTCCCTTTGCGTTCCTGGAGATGCTGACACCAGATTCATTAGCCAGATTACCGGCTGCAGCATCAGTAAGATAGATTTTTTTCCCGTTAGCAAGCGTAAGTGTAGCAGCATGTTTACCCGGGGCAACGTCGTTGGCATAGCGGAATTCAGCAGCTTTCAGCCTGATACGTGAAGTGGTAAAAAACCATATTCCAATCACCATCGACGCTATTGAGGCGACAGCAATACATTTAATATATAGCGGAAAAACCTTGGGCTTTGGAGAGATATTGCGGTGGACACGTGAAAGAACTCTTTCTTTAATCTCCCCGAGGTTCTGAATTGCTGGGTCTGCCCCTTTAAAAGAGTCGCACCAAACATTGAATTGAGCAATTTCGGCATCAGTTGCAGTGGAATTAGAAATGCGCTCCATGATAAGGAGCAATTCATTGTTAGCTGTCATTGGCTGAGTTGGCCAGGTTCTTAATTGCCCGTCATTAATAAGAGAACTCAACTATGGTCAGCACCCAAGCCCAATGATTTTTTTTTAAATCAGCATTAACCAAAAAGACATACGCCCCAAATGTACCTTCAATTTCTTTAAAGAAATATTCATCTGGTTCTCTACCGTCTTTTCTGAGATTCCCAAACGCAGGGCGATTTCTTTATTGGTTAAATATTCTTTGCGCGAGAGTTCGAAAATCTCCCGGGCCCTGTCAGGTAAACTTGATGTAAAGGATCTAATGATCTCTATCAGCTCCTTTAGCTCAAGACTATCCTCTTCAATGGCTTCATTCAAAGCCGGAGCATTTGCTAAAATTTCACTCCTGCGCTGACTAACCCTGATTACCCCGGCAAGGTTAAATTTTACAGCCGCAAACAGATAAGCTTTTAAAGAAGTGATCTTCAGGTTTTTCCTATGGTCCCATAACCAGGTAAAGACATTTTGTAAAATATCATCACATTCAGCTTCATCTTTTAAAATACTAAATGCAAACTTATACATAGGTCCCGAATACCGATGGTAGATCTCATTAAACGCAGGTAGGCTTTCCTGCTTTAATAATTCAATCAATTCATAGTCGCTTTGTATATTGGGGGAAGGCATTATAATAATTACTGATGGTAGTGTGATCCTTATCACAAATATATAGATTATTGCAGCTCATTCACCTGCAAGCAAAGATAAATCTCATTAAGCTTCTCATTTTGAGAAAACCGAATCGATATATTTCATTTTCCAGCTTTTGAATTTTGACATTCCGGACGCGATGACAACGAGATCAAAGATATTTTGAAATACATTTGCATTATGTTGTCGTGTATACTATATTTGTGACAACATAAAGACAACGCGATGAGAAAATTAGAATTTGCCTCTCTT
>Ga0247815_10003932_pt1 | contig 10550 bp, 3 predicted proteins | sample UWRJL194509B1_FD_181014 | JGI IMG/M metagenome (GOLD analysis project Ga0247815, IMG submission 181014) | Plant litter microbial communities from Arlington Agricultural Research Station in Wisconsin, United States - UWRJ-L194-509B-1 | ecosystem: Environmental > Terrestrial > Plant litter >... | reverse complement strand
ATGACGGCGGCCGGGTTTTGCGCCCAGTCGCGCAGGCCGTTGAACCAGTTGGCCAGCAAGTCGGCGCGCATCTTGGTGCCGTTGAAGCATTTGGGCGACAGCACGCGTTCCGTGGCGATCCATTGTTCCATGCGGTCGGCGCGCGCCACCCAGCCTTCCTTCAAGCCGACGAGTTGCGCCTGCTGCGCGCGCTGCACGGCGGCGATCAGCGCGCCCAACGGCTGCGACGGATCGGTGTCGCCGATGATGTCGGCGCGTTTCACCAGCTCGCGTATGGACCGCTTCAGCGCATTGACGTCGCCCCAGCAGGACAGCAGCGCGTCCAGCGACACGGCGTTCAGCGGATAGACCTGCTGGCGCCAGTAATCGTGCGCGGCGTCCTCGAACAGCGCCTGCTCGTCGCTGACCAGCTCCTCGTCGAACAAGCTGCCGCTGTCGAAGGCGTGCTCGCGCAGCATGCGCTGGCACCAGGCGTCGATGGTGAAGATGGCCGCTTCGTCCATCGTTTCCGCCGCCAATTGCAGACGGTGCGCGGCTTGCTGCTGGGCGCTGTGGTCGGGATAGGATTCGAGGATCTGGTCCAGGTACTCGTCGCGCTTGACGGCTTCGCCGTGGTTGCGGAAGTAGGCGGCCGCCTCCACCAACCGCTCGCGCACGCGGTTGGATAGCTCGCGCGTGGCGGCGCGGGTGAAGGTCATCACCAGGATATCGGCCGGCAGCAACGGGCGGCGGTAGCCGTCCTCGCCGCCGTGGCCCAGCACCAGCCGCACGTACAGCGCGGCGATGGTCCAGGTTTTGCCGGTGCCGGCGCTGGCCTCGATCAGGCGCGAGCCGTGCAGCGGGAAGGTCAGCGGGGCCAGCTGGTTTGCGGTCGTAGTCATGCTGCGTCCTCGCCGTTGATCTTGGCTATCGTGATGTCGTGTTCCAGCCAGTTCGCCAACGGGCCATACAACGCTTCCGAGATATCGGCGAAATCCGGCTGCGCGCTCAACGCCGCGAAGTCGGGCCACAAACGGGCCAGGCACAAGTCCACGTTCTCGCCGGAGAGTTCAAAGCCGCCGTCGTAGACCGCGCGCGGATCGCCGCCCTGCGCCAACGCCAGCGCGGTGCGGCAAGCGGTCGGCAATGGACGGTTCATACCGTCGCGCCACAGGCACACCAATTCGCGCAAGGCTTCCTCGGCCGCCGCTTGATCCAGCGGCTTCATGGTGACGATGGCGTCGCGCGCGACCAAATGGCCGGTGACCGGCATGCCGGCCGCCGCCACCGCCAACTGGCGCAACCACATCGGGATCAATTTATCGCCGCGCGGCTTGCCCTGCTTGTCCGTCACCTTGGACGACATCTGCATCAGCCACACGGTCTCGCCGCCGTTGCTGCGCAGCTGGTCGATCCAATCGTCCAGCGGCACGCCGGCCAGCACCAGGTTCAACGCCACCTTCGGCGCGGTCATCGGATAGTGCTGGCGCAAGGTCAGCCACGCGCTGCGCACCGGCGCCAGCGCTTCCACCAATTGATGCTGATACTGCTGGCCGATCAACCCGATCGGCAGCACGCCTTTGCGCACCAGTTCCTGCGCGCGCTCGTTCAGCTTATCGTAGACCTGCTCAAGCTCCTCTTCCTCCGCGTCGCCGCCCAGCATCTCGTCCTCCAGCTGGTAGCGTTCCAGCCCGTTGAGGGCGAACGGTTCCTCGTCCTCGCCGACCAGCGCCGCGTCGCCGAACATCACGCCCAAGCGCTGGCGGAAGAAGAAGCGCGCCGGCTGGCGCAGGAAGTTGATCAGCGCCGACAGCTTGAGGCGGTGCTTGTCGTCGATCTCGTACGGCGGCAGCTCGGCGTCCACGCCATCGGCGATGTCGTCGCCGTGCGCCTCGCGCCATTCGCGCGCATAGGTCAGCAGGCCGCCGGCTTCGAAATAGCGGCGGCTGAACGGCTGCAAAGCATGTTCGGTGGTGCGCGCGTGCAGGTCCAGCTTCCAGCCGTTGACCAGATAATCGCGCAACTGCGACACCAGCACCGACGGCGGCTGCTCGCTGTTGTCGCGCACATTGCGGCCCACCCAGCTGATATACAGCTTGTCGCGCGCGGCCAGCAATGCCTCCAGCATCAGGTAGCGGTCGTCGTCGCGGCGCGAACGGTCGCCGGGACGGGCCTGGCCCGGCTGCGCCAGCAAATCGAAATCGGCCTTGGGCGCGCGGCGCGGGAAGTCGCCGTCGTTCATGCCCAGCAGGCAGACCACGCGGAACGGCACCGCGCGCATCGGCATCAAGGTGCAGAAGGTCACGCCGCCGGAGACGAATTGGTGGTTCAGCGTCGGCTCGTCCAGCAAGCCTAGCCAGGCTTCGCGCAGCACCGCCAGCGGCACGGATTCGTCGAAGGCCGCGCCTTCGCAGGTCTCCAGCCAGTTGTTGAGCGCATCGTCGAGCTGCGCCAACGTCAGGCGATCGCCCTCCTCGTTCCCTTTGAAGAAGGCGGCCAGCAGCGCGCGTGCCTGCACGCCCCACTCGGCCGGCGAGCGTGACTGCGCCAGCACCGCGCGCCAGTGCAGCAGCGCTTCCACCAGTTGCGCCAGCGATCCGGCCAGCGCCGCATCGAGCCCGCCGACTTCCCCGTACGGTTCGATGCCGGCGAAGCTGCCGCCCTTGCCGCCGCCGTCGCCGCTGGCGTAGCCGAGCAGCATGCGGCGCACGCCGAAGATCCACGCATTTTGTTCGCCCGCCGGGCCGAGACCCAGGCCGCTGCGGTGATCCTGGTCCAACCCCCAGCGCACGCCGGCGCCTTCGATCCACAGGCCGAGCGTCGGCAGGTCTTCCGGATACAGGCCGAAGCGCGCGGCCAGCGCCGGCACGTCCAACAGGTCGCGCACTTCGCTTTGACGGCAGCGCTGCTGCGGCAATCGCAGCAGCCACTCCAGGGCCACCAGCAGCGGATTGACGCTGCGGTCATTGACGTCGCCGATCTCGAACGGGATGTAGCGCGGATCGCTGCGGCGATGCTGGGCGAACACCGCATGGATGGCGGCGGAGAAGGTGTCGATATCCGGCACCATCACCACCACGTCGCGCGGACGCAGCCTGGCGTCGTCGGCGAACATCTTCAGCAACTGGTCATGCAGCACTTCGACCTCGCGCTGCACGCTGTGGGTGACGTGGAATTCAACTGAACGGTCGTCATCCGGCGGCGAAATCTGCGGGTGCTCCGACAGCGGCAGCAGATCACGCACGGCGGCCTGCACCTGCGACAGCAGCGTATCTCCCTCGCCTTCGCTGAACAGATCGATGCGCAGCGGGGCCACATCGTCGGTTTCGGCGGCCGCCGCAGCCGAGGCTTCGTCGAATTCGTCCAGCATGCGGATGAAGTCGCGGCCCTGCCTTCCCCAGCTGGCCAGCAGCGGATGGCTGTGCGCGTGCAGTTCCTCCAGCGGGATCGCGCCCAGGTCCTGGCCGTTGCGCAGTTGCTGGCGGCGATGCGCGGAGCGCAGCAGGTCGCGGCCTTCGATGATGTCGCCCCAATAGAACTGGCACGGATTCGGCACCGCCAGCACCACTTGCGTGTAGCGCGACAATGAAGCCAGCGCCTGCAAGCTCTGATACGGCAACGCGGACACGCCGAAGATCACGATGCGGCGCGGCAGGCGGCCCAGCGGCTCCTCGCCGGCGGCGCTGGCGCGCACGAATTCGGTGTGCACGGTGGCGCGGCCGAGACCACGCTGGCCGGGTTCGACGTCGGCGTTCACCGCGCGCCACAACTGGCCTTGCCAGCGCTGGTCTTCCGGCAGCGGCACCGCCTCGCCGCGCGCGTTGCGCATCTGGTCGCGGCCATACTCCCAATCCTCCAGCCAATCCGCGCGATAGACCTGGTACTGGTCGAACAAGTCGGCCAGCCGTTCGGCGAGTTGCAAGCGCCGTTCGGCCTCGCCGTCGGCCAGGAAGTGGCGCAGCGGCGTGAAGACGGGATCGGCCAGCAAGGTAGGCAGCAGCCGCATCAGGCGCCAGGTCAGCGGCCCTTTGTCGAAGGCGGAGCGCACCGGCACGCGGTCGCGTCCCAGCATGCCGCGATAGGTCTCCCACAGGAACCGCGCCGGCAGCGCCACGCGGGCGGCGGCGCAGATGCGCATCTCCTCGGCCAGCGCGATCTTCAACCATTCGGCCACGCCGTTCGATTGCACCAGGAAGATGTCCGATTCCAGCGCCCCCAGCGGGTGGTTGCGCAGCCATTGAAACACCGCCGCGCGCAACTGTTCCATCTGATTGCCGTGCAAAATCAGCAGGCCGGGGGTGATGCTCGGATGCATAAGGCTCTTCGTTAAGATCGAAGCCGTATTATCGCTCTAGCCCGGGTCGTAGGCCAGTAGTTCCTGTTCGATATGCAGATCCAGCACGTCGAGCATGGCGTGCATCTGCTGCGTCAGTTGGCGCGCGTTGGACATGTCGTCGTCGTTGCGGCCGTTCTCCAGCGCCAGGCACAGGTTCCCGAACTGCATCGCGCCCACCGCGCGCGCGGAGGATTTGATGCGATGGCCCAGCTCCGACAGCTGTTCCAGGTCTTCGTCGGCCAGCGCGGCGTCGACTTCCTTCATGCCGTCGCGGGCCGACTGCAGGAACAGCAGCGCGTATTTGCGCATCTTGTCCGGCTTGCCGCCGAAAGTCTGCGCCAGCGCCGCCACGTCGAACAATTCGGCCGGCGCGGGCGCGGCGGCCGATGGCGCCGGTGGCGCGACCGCTGGCACCGGCGCCCGCGCCGCCAACATCGCCACCGCGTCGGGTGGCGTGCGCCCATCCGGCATCGTAAAGTACGACGGCGGCGGCGGCGCCACCTTGCGCTCGACGCCGGCCGTCCTGCTCCGCTGGCTCAGCCACTTGGACAGCATATTGAACAGCAGCTTGGGCGCGATCGGCTTGGTGACGAATTCGTCCATGCCCGCATCGAGGCAGCGTTCCTGGTCGCCGCGTCCCGCGTTCGCGGTCATCGCGATGATCAGCGTCGCCGACAGCTTGGGATGGGCGCGGATCAAACGCGTGGTCTCATAACCATCCATCACCGGCATCTGCACGTCCATCAGCACGCAATCGAAATGCTCCTTGAGCAGCAGATCGATGGCCTCCTTGCCGTTGTTGGCCACGCACACCGTGGCGCCGGCGTCCTCCAGCAGCTCCTGCCCGACCTGCTGGCTGAAGATATTGTCCTCGACCAGCAAGATCGACGTGCCGCGTATGCTGTCCATGACCTCCGACTGCACCGATCCATCGCAGGCCCGCAGCAAATTCGACCCCTTGGCCAGCCGCGCGGTGAACCAGAAAGTGCTGCCCTCGCCCGGTTTGCTCTCGACGCCGACCCCGCCGCCCATCAACTCCGCCAACTGCTTGCTGATCACCAGCCCAAGCCCGGTGCCGCCGTAGCGGCGCGTGGTCGAGGTATCGGCCTGCTGGAAGGACTGGAACAACTGCGACACCTGTTCCTGCGACATGCCGATGCCGTGATCGACCACCTCGAAGCGCACCATGATATGACTGTCGCGCTCATCCAGCGGCCGCGCGCGGATAATCACCTTGCCGTTCTCGGAAAACTTGATCGCGTTGCAGGCGAAGTTCAGCAGCACCTGCTCCAGCCGCAGCGGATCGCCGCGAAGCTGATGCGACAGGCCGGGGCGGATTTCATACACCAGCTCCAGCCCTTTGGCCTGCGCGCCCTCGCCCAGCTGGCTGGAGATATTGGCCAGCAGCGTATCGAGCGTGAAGTCCAGCACCTCCAGGTCCATCTTGCCCGCCTCGATCTTGGAGAAATCCAGGATGTCGTTGATGATGCCGAGCAGGTGCTGGCCGGAGTGATAAATCTTCTGCAGGTAATCGCGCTGCTTCGGATGCGTGACCGACTTCAGCGCCAGGTGCGCCATGCCGATGATGCTGTTCATCGGCGTGCGGATCTCGTGGCTCATATTGGACAGGAAATCGCTCTTGGCCTGGTTGGCCGCATCCGCCTCGTCCTTCAACTGGTGCAGCGCCGTCACGTCGGTCGACAGCCCGATGATGGCGGTGACGCCGCGCCCGATCTCCACCGGCACCTTGACCGCCCACTGATGGCGCACCACGCCGTCGCGCCCGACCAGCTGCGTCTCGCCCGAGCGCTTGACCTTATCGGCGAACACCGGCCGCTCCAGCGCCCACGCCGCGTCGGCGGCGGCCGGCGGCATCAGCTCGCGATCGAGCTTGCCGACGATCTCCCGCACCGGCAATCCCATCGCGTCGGCCATCTTGGCGTTGACGTAGAGGTAGCGCCGGTGCTGGTCCTTCATGTAGACGTGGGCGTCGACGTTGTCCAGCACCGTATCGAGCAGCACCCCCTGCTTGATGGCGCGCCGGCGCGACGCGTACAGCACGAACACATAGCTATACAGCAGCAGCGTGCCGGCCACCCCGGTCAAGCCGGCGATCCACGGCAGGGCCACGTCGAAGCCGGTCAGCAGGTCCGCCTTGCGCACCTGGAATTGCGCCTTCCACAAGCTGCCGTTGAAATCGATCGGCAGCACCGTCTCGAAATAATCGCCGCGTTCGGCGGCCGTCAGCGGCGTCGCCGGGTCCATCGATCCATTGTCGTTGAACAGCAGGCGGTCGCTCTGTTCGATCACCAGGCGGCGCTGCTCGACATCGCTGCTGCCGTCGGCGTACAAGGTCAGATGCACCTGGCGCACCGTCATCTCGTCGATCGCGCCCTGCACCAGGCGGGGAACGCTGAAGCCCGCGCCGACCGAGCCGAGATAGGCGGCGCGGCGCTGCGCCGTGTCGTTGAGCTGCGCGCCGCGACGGTACACCGGCAGGCGCACGCCGAGGCCGAAGTGCGGCGTCGGCAGCTGCATCACGATGGGCCGGCCCGATGCGCTGACCTGGCCGGAGTCGCGCGAAGCGGCCAGCAGCCGGTCGACCGCCGGGTTGACGGCGATGTCCGCGCCCAGCCGCTGCGCCAGCAGCGTCGCCGGCTCCATATAAGTGAGCACCGCGTAGTGGTCGCGCCGGCCGGGCGGCGTGATGTCGAAGTTTGGATAGCCTTCGGGCGCCAGGCTGCGGTCGGCGCGCACGCCAGCCACGAAGGCGTCGCGCTGGGCGTCGGTCACCAGCGGCGCCCAGGTCAGCGCCTCGATGGCCGGGAAATAGCGCGGGATATCGAGACTGCCCACATACTGGTGGAACTGCAAGCGGCTGACCGCGTCGCTGGTCTGGAACAGCGCCGCCAAGCCGCGCGTCAGGTCGGAATACGATTTGATGCGTGCCGAGATGCCGTATTGCGTGCTGCGCGCCAGATTTTCGAAGCGCCGGCCGGCGTCCGTATCGACGGTCTTGGCGGCGGTGCAGTAAAGCATCGTGCCCACGCCCAAAGCCAAGGCGCCGCCCGCGCTCCAGAAAAGCAAGCGCGACCGTCTAACCGCCTTAGTTTTGTTCGCCTGATTGAGCATGCGCCGTCACTTTTTAGTCGTTGAATCACGATAACACTTGCATCACAGCAGCATACTATTAATGCCGCGCGGGAACCAGAGAAACAATTGGAGAGAATTCAAAATCAACAACTTGTAAATTAAAAGGGAACCTTATTCGGTAAGGCGCGCTCTAAATGATGAGTCTGTTTTTCGGAGGCCATCATGGATGCAAATTTCTTCTTAAAGACAACGTTGGCGGTGGCGCTCGCCATGCCCGCGCCGGGTCGTGCGACGTCTGTTGACCACCATGAGTTTGATGCCACGCTGCAAGCTCCATTTCGCGCCGACAGCAACGGCGGGCGCGATCTGACACTGCACTTCGGGCAGCAAGCCGGGCTGGCGCGCTGGCGGCTGGACTTGCTGGCGCTCGGCGGCGACACCACGATCCGGCGCTGGCACGGCGAGCTCCGCATCGACGACGCCGCCCAGCCCGTTACGGTCACGCTACGTTGGCAGGCGAGCGCGGCGATGCCGGACGGCATCTACCGGCTGCGGCTGCGCGCCAGCCTGGACGGCGCGCAGGACAGCGAGCAAACCTGGCCGGTCGCGATCGGTCCGGCGCCGGCGCCCGCCATCCCACCCTTGATCGCGGCGCTGCCGGAAGCCGCCCCCTACGATATCTACCTGGGCAACCTGCACAGCCAGACCGGCCACAGCGACGGCGGCGGCGCGCTGGGCCAGTGCAGTGGCGCGCAGGCGCCGCAAAGCTCGCCGCTGGGGCCGTCCGACGCCTACGCCTATGCCGCCGCGCACCAGCTCGATTTCCTGATGACGTCCGAGCACAACCATATGTACGACGGCTCCGACGGCACCAACGCCAACGCCGACGCGGCCGCCGCCCGCGCGCTGTTCCATAACGGCCGCCATCAGGCGGACACGTGGAACCTGTCGCACCGCGGCTTGCTCGCGCTGTACGGCCAGGAATGGGGCGTCATCAACAACGGCGGCCACCTCAACATCCTCAACGGCGGCGAGCTGCTGGGCTGGGAGCGCAACGGCCAAGGCGCCCTGCTGGCCGACATCGAGACGCCGAAGAGCGACTACGCCACCCTGTACACGCTGATGCGCGAACGCGGCTGGCTGGGCCAGTTCAACCATCCGCAGCCGAACCAGTTCGCCATCGACGGCAAACCGCTGGCGAGGACCGCCGAGGGCGACGAAACGATGTTGCTGTGCGAAGTGGTCAACAGCCACGCCTTTTCCAACAGCGGCGACGAGAGCGAATCGCGCCGCAGCAATTTCGAAGCTGGCTGCAACGCGCTGCTGGAGGCGGGTTACCACCTCGCCTTCAGCAGCAACCAGGACAATCACTGCGCCAACTGGGGCGCCTCCTACACCAACCGCACCGCCGTGCTGCTGCCCAAAGGCATGCCGCTGACCACCGAAAATTTCCTGGACGCACTCAAAGCCCGTCGCGTCTACGCCACCATGGATAAGCAGGCGCAACTGATATTCACCGCCAACGGCCGCCTCATGGGCGAACGCTTCGACAACAGGGGCAAGCTGACGCTCAAGGCCGCCTACACCAGCAAAAACGGACGCAGCGCGGCCAACGTGACCATCTTCCAGGGCGTGCCGGGACGCAACGGCGCGGTGAGCGTACTGAGCAACAAGTCGCGCAGCGTCACCACGCCCAAGCCGGGCGAGCATTTTTACTACGCCCGCGTGATTCAGGATGATGGCAAAATGCTATGGAGCGCGCCGATTTGGGTCACGCAATCAGCTCGCTAAACCTGGCGCCAATCGTGCGCTAGGGAATATTTATTTCCGATAAGATTTTTTAGTTGAGAAGGCTAGGAAAGACCTTACTAAATAGTTAAAATGAAACGCACCGCCATCTTGCGGCATTGCACAATCCTCTAACCCCAAGCCGCCGTGCAGATTCCAAAAGTTCTCCTCGTCAACGACGACCCGGCCAGCCTGTACGCGCTGGAGAGCCTGCTGCTGGACGCGGCGGACCAGCACTTGTACGAACTGATCACGGCCGCCTCGGGCAAGGAAGCGCTGCGCGAAGTGCTGCGCAACGACTTCGCCGTGATTCTGCTCGACGTCAGCATGCCCGGCATGGACGGTTTCGAGACCGCCGAGGCGATCCATTCCCATCCCCGATCGGCGGGCGTACCCATCATCTTCATCACCGCCCACTACGCCGACGAGATGAACCGGCTCAAGGGTTACCAGAAGGGCGCGGCCGATTATCTGTTCACGCCGGTGATCCCGCAAATCCTGCAGGCCAAGGTGGCGGTGTTCGTCGAGATGACCAAGAAGAATATCCAGCTGCGCCTCAAGAGCGAGGAACTGGCGCGGCTCAACCAGGACCTGCGCGTGCAGCGCCTGCAAGACCTGGAACGCGCCAACGCCGAGATGGAGCAGGAAATCAAGGAACGCAAACTGGCCGAGCAGCGCGCCCACGAGCTATCAACGCGCGACGCCCTGACCAACCTGCTCAACCGGCGCGCGCTGATCCAGCAGCTGGAACACGCCGTCGCCACGGCCGACCGCAGCGGCGTCGGCTTCGCGCTGCTGTTCCTCGACCTGGATAAATTCAAGCAGATCAACGACAACTACGGCCACGAGGCCGGCGACGAGCTGCTGCGCCAGGTGGCGGCGCGGCTGACGGCGGCGGTGCGCGTGGCCGACGTGGTGGCGCGGCTGGGCGGCGATGAATTCGTGGTGTTGATCGAAGGCCGCGCCGCTTCCGCCAACGCGGCGCGCGTGGCCCGCAAGATCGAACTGGCCTGCGCCACGGCCTTCGACATCGGCAGCCACCGCCTCAAGTCGGCGGCCAGCATCGGCATCGCGCTGTATCCGCAGGACGGCGCCAACGCCCAGGCGCTGATGAAGAACGCCGACACCGCGATGTACCACGCCAAGGAGCAGGCGGCGGCGCCGGTGCAGTTCTTCCACGAGGCGCTGAATGTGCGCGAGCGCGAACGCGAACAATGGACGCTGGAGTTGCGCAAGGCGCTGGCGGGCGGCCAGCTGGAGCTGCGCTACCAGCCGCAGACCGATATCGCGAGCGGCCGCACCATCGGCGCCGAGGCGCTGCTGTACTGGCGCCATCCAGCGCACGGGCTGCTGG
>Ga0247815_10003931_pt1 | contig 10551 bp, 7 predicted proteins | sample UWRJL194509B1_FD_181014 | JGI IMG/M metagenome (GOLD analysis project Ga0247815, IMG submission 181014) | Plant litter microbial communities from Arlington Agricultural Research Station in Wisconsin, United States - UWRJ-L194-509B-1 | ecosystem: Environmental > Terrestrial > Plant litter >... | reverse complement strand
AAACCCCACCGACGGTGGAGACGAAGACCTCTCCGGAAGCGCCACTGCCTCCAATAGCTGCCTCGTCACCAGCGCCGTCTCCTGCCGCGGCCCCGCCTGATTCACCGACTCTTCAACCGACGGCAGTTCCTCCAGATTCTGCCACGCTGCCAGCTTCGACGGCGGAGACGGAAACCTCTCTGGAAACACCATTGCCGTCAATGACTGCCTCTTTGCCAGCACCATCTCCCGCCGCGCCCCCGCCTGCTTCGCCGACCCCTCAACCAACGAAGGTCGCGCCGAATTCTGCCACGCTATCAGCATCTGCGCAGTCATCCTCAAAATCGGCCGAGGGCTCAGTTCAGCTCATCGATACCATCCACACATCAAGTCTACCCTCGCAAGAGGCTCCATTGTCGTCGCCACCAATGTTGCCAACGCCGCGGATTGCAAAGCTACCTGTGAGTTTAGCCACACGCCATGGAATGCGAACTCGTTGGCTCTCGGACATTCGCTGAGGGGGCCTGTCTTCGTCGAGTGTACGAGACCACCAGAGGTTCATTCTCGGTGTGTCAAGTATGGTCCATATAATCTAAGTGACACACTCAGGCCATGATCACCAACGAGACGAGGAATGATACTCGCGTGGACGGCATTAATAACGCAATTCATAACTACGGCAATGGTAACCGCATCAAAAACATGACCAACAAATACAACCACATCGAAGTTGATATTCACCACGAACGCGGCCGTACCTCGGATGAAATTACAAGTGAGTCGCCTTCTCAAGGAACCGAAACTCGTCTCATTTTTCTATAGAGCTCGCAGAGTACCACGTCCCTCTTGCGACGTTTGACATGCAGCCCCTCGACCTCCGTTGTGCGAAAGGCACCCGTGTCAGGTTACTTGAGGAAGCGATGCGCATCATCACTAGCCGCGATGGCTCTCACATCGTCTGGATTTCAGGCACGGAGGGTACCGGCAAGACGTCCATCGCATTGTCTCTCAGTGACATGCTGGCCAATGAGCCGAACATTCTGCTTGGAGGCACCTTCTTCCTTTCGCGCGCAGGAAACTCAATTAAACGGACCAGCGCCAGATATATCGTTCCTACGCTCGCCACTTCCCTCGTTCGCAGCGAGCCCGCCTGCGAAAAAGCTCTCGTGGCCGAACTGAAAAGGGATCCCGACTGCTTCATGAAGCCAATCAAACACCAGGTTGATAATCTGCTTATCAAACCTCTCGACAGCCTGGAGCCCTTCTACCGGCAGGTTGTCTTTGTTATCGATGGCATCGATCAGTGCAAGGACGAAAGACAGCTTCGTGAACTGGTCAGCTCTCTCGCCGACTTCAAATGTCGAGTGCCAGTCAAGTTTCTCATCACATCACGACCTGACCCGCGCATCCGCAAGATGCGCGTCCACCGGTCCTGTCTTCACCCACGAATTGAACTGTATAGCATGGACTTGGCACTGGTCATGCCAGACATCCAATACTTCATTCAGACAGCGTTTGAGAACTCACCAGCGGCCCCTGAGTGGTACGCGGACCGCGATCCAGCGGAACTGGCGCAAAGAGCAGGCGGTGTCTTTGCGCCTGCAGCCGTCGCGGTCAGTTACATCATCAGCTCGATAGAGGCTTCCCGCCGGGCGAAGTTAGTTCGTGAAGTAAAGGAGATCACGGTGAAGGGTCTCACGGGATTGAACGAGGCTTACTCGTTCATGCTGGCACGAGCGATAGACCACTCGTCCTCCAACCGTGAAAGAGTGCAGCGGATCATTGCTGCCATCGTCGCGAGCCGCACGCCGCAACAAGTCAGGACGTTGGCCGAGCTCCTCAATTTATCGCCGTTCGAGATACGCGAGTCCCTCGTCGATCTTCAAGCCGTCGTCTTTGTTCCCGAAGCGGACGAGGCCGGTGAACTGTGCGTACCGCAAACCACATTTGTTGACTTCCTCTTCACATCGGCTCCGGGAAACTTGCGTATCAGTGAGAGTTATGGCCACGATACTCTCGCGCGTGCCTGCCTTCAGAGACTCGCTGCGGACGACCTCTGCTTCAACGTCTCAAAGACCAAGTCTTCATATGACGCCAATCCGGCGGCCGAGCCAGATATATCGCGCTCGCTCCGGTATGCGTGCACAGCTTGGCCCTTCCATGTCTACAACGCTTCCGAGCCTTCGCTGTACGACAGTCAAATCGACTCGGTCCTTCGGCACAAGTTCCTCTTTTGGTTGGAAGTGACCAACCGAATCGTAGAGGCCGACCACTGGTCTGAGCAGCTGCTCCGAGTCGCAGCTTCAAAGGTACCCTTCTTCCTCGATGACCGCGCCATCAATGTTGATTTAAGAGCAGGCGCGATCTCCAGCTCTCTCCACATTCCTCCGCGACGCGATCACTTTTGTCGAGATGTTCCGTGAAGCCATCGAGTTCAACTCAGCCCACATCTATATCTCGGCTCTTCCCTTCGCGCCGAAGGAATCCCTCGTTTACCAGATATTTTACCCACTCTTCCGCGGTATAGTCAACGTGGAGACCTTCGGCGTCGATCTCCAAGGCGACTGCAAGATCACCGCCGCTGCGGTCTCTCCAGACGGCCGTGTTGTTGTCTTTGCTTCGAACGATTGCTCGGTCCGGATGTCGAAGCTAGGGGCTCGGAACGAGATGGACACGACACTTGATCATGAAGGCGAGGTCCGCTCGGTGGCCATTTCGCCGGATGGCCAGTTGCTCGCAACCGGTTCGTCAGACCACACTGTTCGAACCTGGGACGTGGACAAGGTGGAGCTCACTGTGCCGGCCCAGCGGGGGCACCTGGGTGGTATCCAAGCCGTTGCCTTCTCGCCAGATTCTACGAGCCTGACCTCTGGGTCTGAAGACAAGACCGTACGCATGTGGAAGGTCAGAATCGTCTCCGAAACCCTTTTGGGGTGGGTCCGAAAGCCGGTCGCACAGTTTCTGGGATTTGTCTGGACCACAGAGAAAACTGGCCTGGCCGTTCGTTCTCTCGCCTACTCACCGGATGGTAGCCTTATCGCGGCTGGGTACTCTGCCGGGGTCACCCAGATTCTCCACGCCTCTACTGGGCTACAGATGCGCTTATTCACGGCCGACCGGGATGGTAATGACCTCAAATCACTCATCTTCCCGTCTAAAGAACAGTTCATTTGGGTGACCTCTGGACAGAATATCCTCGGCGTCGACCTCGTAAAACAGTCTGTGGCCCTCACCGCGACTGGCCACACTGCCCCGGTGAACATGCTCGCATATTCCCCAGGCGGCCGGTTCGTTGTATCCTGTGCAGACGATGCTACCATCCGGGTATGGGACGCGAAAACAGCGAAGCCCTACGGGCGTGCACTTCGAGATCACAATGGACCGGTTGTCTCGGTGGGCGTCTCGCAAGATGGTCGCTCCCTGTTCTCAGTCGGTAGTGACGGGACGGCTCGGGCCTGGGATTTTGCGCAGGTCACATCACCCGTAAATCAATACCGGCAACCCTCCTTGGCTCGTCTAAAGTCAAATGACTACGAGGAAGGATGGCTCATGGAGTCGAGACGGCCGCTGATATGGGTGCCGCCGCAGTACAGAGGCTGCATCGAGATTAGTCTCGAGTCGCGAGTCGTTGCCGCTCACTGGAAGCATGTCGCTGTCACTAGCAAGGACGATGATCTGTATTTTGGCGAGAACTGGACCAAGTGCTGGCGTGTTGACAAGTAATTCCACTCCACGAACTCTTTCCTCCCCCCACACTCCGCTTGGCAGCCGCAGCATACTCCTGACCTACCCCATGCATTCCCAGTCCATCTCACTTCGATTGCCACGATGATCACTTCATAGACTAAACTCTCTCTGGCCATGACTTGAACTATTGAATCAGTTTCTCGGCGTATTTCATGCTTCTCTGGGGACCGGACGACTATCGATCGTACCTTCACATGCTACCATGCGTGATGGTCATAGGAAAGCGACATGTGGTTATCACGGCTGGCAATGGTGTGTTGCGCGGCGGTGACGGTTGGACTGCATGTTGGCACTCTTGAAGCCCGTCCCGTTTCTCATCCATTGTAACCACCAGACAAAGATATCCTGATTGTACTCAGTTTAGTCCCTTGTAGAGTTTAATTTCTAGATAAAACGCATTTCTCGCCTCATGAGCGCTTCCGCTTGTGCACACGTTCACGAAAAAGTAACGTCTCGATATTATAGATCAACGTCATGCAATCATGCTGGACTACAGCAGCGAGAGTAAGGGTAGTACATCGACTTCCTTGAATGCTGTTAGATCGAGTGGTGACAAGGCGATAGATGCGTTGGCTTTACTGCGCAAACGTAGTTGGTAATCGGTATGCCAGCGCTGGTGAAGGGCCAGCGCTGTAGAGTTCACGCACGTCTACAAGAAACCGCGTCAAAACATGGAAACATGCAAGCAAAGATGGCACCAACCTCCGTTCTGCTGCATTAAATGAACATAAAAGTCCATATCTGAATGCGTGTAAGTATTTGTTTGTACCGTCCGTCGGCTTGAAGGTCGAATTGACTGATGCGGCAAGCGCGTGCGTTCGTCTAATGAGATGCATAAGCTCATGACAATAGCCAATACATCTATTGCGGCTCACCGAGCACCGCGGCCATGCCTTTGCCTTCGTTTCAACTGAACGATGCGAGTGGGACATCACCGAAACGACGGTTCGGCCGTTCATCAGCCGAGCCCGTGGACAGTCGCAAACGCAATTATCGGGCACTGCACAACGAGCTCTCTAGACCCTCCGTTCGCGCCTTGAAGCATGATGTTTCGTTGTCCCTGTCGTCTATGTCTCTTTGGCTGTGCGCCACTGCTTCTTTACGCATGCTGTGTTATTGTAATGCGGCTTGAAGCCAAGATAGCCGTCCTAGACCGCGCCGTCATTGGTTAGTATGCTGCAGGTTATACAGAGGAGGGTGCTGACTTGAATAGGAGACGTAGCGATGAATAAAATTGGCCCCTTGACGCGTCGCGCGAAATAGGGGAGAAGAGCAGTTCAGAGGATTGAAGGCCCGACGATGCTCCCATGCACGCGCGGGGTTTCTGTCGAGGTTGTCTGCCGTCTTCGCATCTCGAACGTCGAGGCCACGCAGGATCTCGTTTGACGACGCGCCTTCTGCCAGCCAGCTTGAAAAGATTGGCAGCCCTCATGACCCAAGGATTAGGCTGCGCCGTGCCTCGTTAGTCTCAGGTCAGGCTGCCCAAACTTTATATCTGTTAGATACATCCCGCATCGTGAAGAGATCCCCCTTGGAGGTATTTGAGAGCTGCGCACGCACAAATGAGGCTCAGCAGTGCGACACTGACCAGACCCGAGTCTGGCAGTGGCCCACTGACAGTACTCGCAACAACTGTCCATCCGGGACCAGCCGGCATTTGGCTAGCGAACAAGTGTCGCACTGGCAGTAAACACAAGGTGTGCGCCGCAGTGTCGCACTGCACTCACCGGGTGGTCGTTTCGCCTTGCCGCAGTGTGCTACTGCGAGGAAAAATGTGCACCGCAGTGTCGTACTGCGACTGCATGGCTGTCAATGTCGAACCCCACAGTGTGAAACTGCGACACAGAGAGTACGCTACAGTGTCGCACTGCATCTCCTTAGCTGCCCTTCTTGATGCATGCAGTGTGATACTGTGACGCAAAATATGTGTCCCAGTGTCACACTTCATTCACCAGCTGTTGCATTATCTTGCCGCAGTGAGACACTGCAATATACGTTTTGAGCTGCAGTATCACACTGCAAACCTCAGGCTGCCTCGTCAAATGGCTTTTTAGCGGAGATTTAAATCTCAGAAGTCATCAGTGAAACCAAATCAAGATTCACACTCGGAGATTGAATTTGCCACCCGGCTTCACTCCCTGCCTGCCGCTTGCCTTTGTGGAATTTTGGGTGCATTTTGGCCTTTGAAATGATATTAAAGCCATTCCGATAATAATTTCCGACTTTCAAACTATTCTGTAACATAAATATTAACCAATCAGTGAGGCAAACTAAAACAGTGAAGTTACAGACTATGACTTCGCTAAAATTTCATGTATCTGATGAATTTAGATTTCCATAGCTTCTGAAGCTGCATAGCCGCGGAAAATTGAGGACAAATGTGCATGGCACATATTGAGTACACACGAGTGTCAACACACAACCTTGAAATACACTGGTTAAATCTTGCCAACTGTCACGTCCACATTGATAAAACTTTCCAGGAATCTTTGAGATGACCTTCTGAGTCATATTACAATCTCTGGCGCTCTCAGAATCACCATAGCTCGCTGTATGTCTAGTTGACAGATTTTGAGACAATAATTAATTTATGCACGCTGACGTAGTTTTAAACCTTCTTCCAGTGGCTTAAGACTCTCTTGGAGCGTTTTAAAGCTCGAGTACAATGGGGTGGGAGTAGGGAAACCTGATAAAGACGCATAAATGCGATGTAAATTGTGGATTTCAACCTTGACAGTTTAAGGCAAGTGCCTCGTGCTCCCACCGTGTAAGAGGCTAGTACTAATTCAAAAAAAACTTGTAAATAACAACGCTAGGCATCCAGATTGACACTAAGGCTTGGCGTATTGAATTTTAGAATCACTGTAATTGTGGCAAGGCTCACTTGACATAAGGTATTGAGCCTCGCAGTGTGAAACTTCAACGCAAGATATGTGCCGCAGTGTCTCACTGCGATAAGACGACACAATGATGACCAGAGGAATGCAGTGTGACACTGTGACGCAAAATATGCGTCGCAGTATCACACTGTAGGCATAGAGGCTAGCAATGAGGCAGCCGCAGTGCGACACTGCGATCTACATTTTGTGTTGCAGTACCACACTGCGGCAAGGCGAAATGACTACCAGGTGAGCGCAGTGTGACACTGTGGCGTACATTTTGCGTCGCAGTATCACACTGCATGCATCGAGACTGGCAAGTAGGCGGCCGCAGTGCGACACTGCCCGAGCGTATTTTGTGTCGCAGTTTCACACTGCGGGGTTCAAGATTAGCAGGCATACACCCGCAGTGGGACACTGCGGTACACATTTTTCCTCGCAGTATCACACTGCAGCAAGGCAAAATGATGACTGGGTTAGCGCAGTGCGACACTTGTGTAATATAATTGCATTGCCTCCGTGTATCCTACAACAAAAGGGCTCTTAGCTGCATCTCCCAAAGAGTCGGGATGTATCTAAGAGGTGGTTTCAAGTGACAGCCTGTGGTGTTAGTCTTGCCTGGAGTGATTTTGACTTTGCGCAACGGTCGAGACAACATTGGCCAAGTGCGAGAGACGCAGCTGGCGAACGCGACATATGAATCGTGGGCGTGGCTGCGTTGCTCAATGGGTCAAGCGATGACTTGATTCCCAAGCTGGGCGGAGCACAACGCGGAAATTGACGAAGTGTCGCCACTGTTGAGCGCGTTAAGCGATGATGGGTGTGGAGCACCCAACGACAGCGCAGGAGACGTCGATGTTGAATGGACGCTGAAAAGGCGAGATGCGGCTGTCCAAGGGTCGATCACAGTTCCTCTTTCCGGAAGTGGCCGGGGCAAACTTCTCTTTTGCTTCCCGTGCCTCGAGGCCATTCAGGGCTTTGTGAGGCACATGGCGCCTCGCTTTACCACCCAACCCAAACGGGTTGCCAGCTGCCACGACCAAAGAGTAGGGCAGAGGCCTTGTCCTCAGCCTGACTTGTTGGTCCTTCCTGGAGTGTCAACGAACTCGCGCACGGCTCCCAACCAGTGATGGCCCACAATCTGCCACACACGACTGCGCCGCCTCCCTCATTGACAGAGCTGGGCATCCGGCTGGCTGGTGACGTGCCGCGGGATGAGCTCGGAGTTGGCGGCTCTCTTTTGCGCAGATATCTCAGAAAATGGCGGCGTGCCATAAGCGATATGCTACGCATCACGTCTTCGCCGGCGCAGCTGGCACCATCGTCGTCATCATCGCTTACATCTCGATGCACACCGTCGTCTTCATCGTCGCCGGGACATACGCCACCCACACCGGCGCGAGACCTGCCACCTGCGCCAGCACTAGCGACTAGTCAGATGTCTGTCCAGCATCGATCCGATGCCAAGGCTCTCAACCGGGTAAGTATGCGCAGCGTGAGGCTACACCGTCTGACTCGATGTTCAGGCTCTCACGTGCTGCGAAAAAATGCTCAATTTCGAGGTGCCAAGCAGCATATATTTCAACCACAACGAGCCCGACGTCGTGGTACCGTTGCCGTCACCGCCACCGCCCGGTCTAACAGCTGAGGCGGAGGTCTCATCAGAAACACCAGGGCCGTTAACGCTACCGACAGTGATAGCGAAGACTTCTTCAGATGTACCACTCCCACCGAACGTTGTCCCTTCGCCAGCGCTGTCTCCCGGAGTGACTTCATCTATAATGGCCCTTCAATCCATGTCGGTTGCACCAGTCTCTTCCACGCTGCCAAATTTGACTGGGGAATCAGCTCACATCGTCAGCGACGGCACCAGCAATGAGACAGACGTGTACAGTGACTACTTGATTTACGCTAGTATCACCGATCATGCTCCTGCGCCTAAGTTTGCCGTTGACGCTCCGGTCGCAACCACTGAGTCCGCTTTCAAGCTGACTCCTGCTGTTAACGAGACGTCCGCCGCTCCAGCGGTAGAGATTGTTACCGAGCCCAAGCGAAGCTTCTTCCCACGCAAGCAGGTGGCAGATGGCGCCGCTTCTGAAAGCGAGCCCCGGCCCCTTTTCTTTACTCGCAAGGCCAAACCTGCCCCGACCTTCGAAGAGCAGAAGGAGGGTGCCGACAAGGTTTGTCCACCAGTTGTTTTCTTTCGTTGTGCCTCTTGCCCTCTATTCACACGTCTGACCTTTGCAGTCCCGCGGTCGCATCACTTCCGTTGCACATGAGAACCGCGGATACGATGCCGGAAGCGAGTACGAGGCGACTGACGGCGAGAGAAACACCAAGGCAAAGTGGACACCTCTGGGGAAGATATTCCTTCGTGCGCCGCCCGTGCGGGTGTCCAAGGATGCGACGCCGGAGGACCCGCGCCTGACTGAGGTATGTCCAATTTTGCCGTGGCGTCTTTACTTTACTTGAAATTCTCACGTCCAAATTATAGGCAAAAGACAAGGCGATCAACGCTTCCGAGGCAGAGGTCGCGGCCAGAGCTGCCCTCAAGGCCGCAGAGAGGCCCTTGGTCAAGGCCGCAGAGAGGGCCTTGGTCAAGGCCTCCAAGAGGACTCGCGATGCGAAAGCCGCTGTCAAGGTTGCCGAGCTCGAGATTGCTGCTGAAGCCAAGAAGTTTAGGGCTATAGCTGCCTGGAAAAAGGCCGAGGCAATGTATCCAGGGAAGCCTACCTCTGCCCCGCCTGTCATTGCCGCCCCGCCCCCTGCTCCCCAGATCACCTTTGTTTGAGCAGGTACTTTCATTGCCGCCTCGCGCACTCCTTGTTTAGTCTTCTTGTCTCCCAGTTGCATGATTGGTGGTAAAACAAAGTCTCTACCGACCATCTTCACAGTCTCGCTGTGGGCAACGGACCAACTTTTAGAACTCTGGAATGGAAGTCGCCCCATTTCGTGAAACCACCATTTCTTCTAATTTTATTTTCACCTGAAATAATTTTATAGAGATGTGAACATACTGAAAATTTTACAGGGCTTCTAGGTGTTGTTGTGTCAGGCTGGTCATCAGACAACACTGTGCGGATATGGGACGTGGATGATGAACAGTGTGACTCGCCAGACCAGTAAAGGCACTGGAGGCAACCTCGCGCATGGCGGAGGAGATGCGCGTGATGGATGACACGCGGCTCACTCGTGCGGAGTGTCAAACTGCTTCATCCACCATCTTTGACGAAACAAGTTCCACGCAGCCTGGCTTAACAAAAATTCAGCTCACCAAATAAAAGGGGACCGTCTGCCTGGGGACACAATTGTCCTCGAGGCTGCGACGGGTGGTGATGTGACACGCCACCACCCGCAAGCACAGCAGTATTACACGCACATTCAGTCATGAACAATGTAGATTAGATACGAGCACAATTCAGGCTTAAAAAATGTAACTTCTACTCTGCGAGGCGGTCTTCGAAATTGTGTACACTCCGCTCACTCAAGCATACACAATCGTCGACCCTTTCACGTCTAGTAAGTAGTCGTTGAAAATTCAACCAGGCTCTAATCGCAGAGTCAGTGCCCGAATAATATTGCCTATTCGGGTGTTTATACCACAAATTACACATCCGGGACATGAGGCTAAGCAGATCAAAGCCACATCCCCGTTTTTTTCCAGGGACCATCCTTGTTGTGAAAATCACGTTCGCGTCCTCTTCTCACCCCTCGACTCGCACCCCATCGTTGCCACACCCACCTTATCTCGCTTCTCGACTTCCTGCCATGCTTTCCGAGCTTCCCCCTGGTCACCTGCCGCCGACATTCTTCCTATCTCGCGCCGTGTGCCACATCGACTCGTTATCGCGCCATATCGCATTGCCATGACTCACCCTCAGCCACACTCTCATTTGCCTATATATACAGCCCATGTACCTACTGTATCTAGTCAGATTCGAGCTGG
>Ga0247815_10003930_pt1 | contig 10552 bp, 13 predicted proteins | sample UWRJL194509B1_FD_181014 | JGI IMG/M metagenome (GOLD analysis project Ga0247815, IMG submission 181014) | Plant litter microbial communities from Arlington Agricultural Research Station in Wisconsin, United States - UWRJ-L194-509B-1 | ecosystem: Environmental > Terrestrial > Plant litter >... | reverse complement strand
TATACAACAGAGTGTAGACGGGACAAGCTTGCCCGTACATCGTACGTCTCAAGGCCGAGAAGATCTGCCAACGCCTGAACGGATAGTTTCATCCGGGAGCTGAGTAACGAGGCAAGCAGTCGCAGCAGAGCTGGCAGATCTGAATCCTCAGATCCGTCTTCCTTCGCTGCCTCCAGTAGGATGATTGCGTACATGTTGTCGAGCAGGGATGCAGCACCTGCACTGAGACTGTCGCGAGACGCGTTGAGCAGCCGCTTGAACTTGGCAACAGCTGCATCGGCACCAGCACTCATGGTATGCTTCAGAGCGGTCGCTGCGACGATGAACAAACCGTCGCAAAGTCGGATTAGATGCTCGACTTCGTCGTTCGAGATGGCGGCTCGGAGTTTGGGCTTGCTAGAGAGGCTAACGTCAAGAGTTTGAGTAATGTACCAACGAATGTCCGCCTCGACCTCTGCGATTTCGACAGCTTCAAGTCGCAGAATTTGACTGAGGTTGTCGTCCGAGATTGGGGTATCCCGAATCTGAGTCTCAGGTCGTGAGGTAACTAAGAACTTGACTGGAAGTCTGTGATCGGACCTCAGCATGCTGACAAGAGCCTCAAGCATGGTAGCGACGACAGAGTGGCATTGCGCGTCGTCTAGCATGCCATCTGAAGTTTCGCCACCGCACTCATCGAGCGCGTCGATGACAAACAGAATAGGCAGACGGGAGTCTTTCATGGCAAGTAGCGGAGTGTGGAGAAGTTGGTTGACCTGCGTCGCGACGTCCTGGTGTTGGATCCCTGGCTCGATTGTTCCAGCAAGAGACAGCCGAAACTCGGTAGAGTGCTGCGCAAAGAGCACAGCCAGAGTAGGAATTACGCAGCGAATGTCCTGCTGGGTAGCCAAACCAGTTGAGCGGGAGCAGAAGAAACTTCCGCCCAGCACTATTGCAGTGTCCGACTTGGCCTCCACGCAAACGGTCTTTGCAATCGAGGTTTTGCCGGTACCCGCCATTCCGGTAATCCAGCATATTCCATGAGCATTCGGGTCCATGATCCAACCCTTGATCTCACGCAGAATTTTCACGCGCGTTTTGTCCATGCAGCCCGAATTCAACTGTGCGTTGAAAACAGTTTCAGGGACGTGTCGCCTTTCCAACTCTATGAGATGTCAGTACCATTTGTTTTGGGAGACTTCGGTATACCGCCCACCGGATGTGATTTTCTTCATGGCCTTCTCCTGTTGTACAATGTATGACTACGACGCGAGATTTTTCCAGCAAAGCTACTTACTTGTTCCTCCTCGATCTGGACATAGTTGATGTTCCAGTTGTTGTTTGTGATAGAGCCACTACCACTATTGAAGTTGTTGTTGCTGTTGTGATTCACAAAGGTCGCCTGCGTCCAAATGAGTGCGAAGCGAGTGGGCGAGGTTAGATAAAACACGCACCGGCGATACAGCATCGGAACTACCTATAGAGGCGGGATATGACAAACGCTGGGCATAGCTTAGTGTCTGATTAACCTGAGCTGAGAATCCCGCAGAATACCTGACAGATACTGCCCAGTCGCTGATCAGCGCCAAGGCTATTGGTGGACTGGTACCAATAGTTAGCGCTGTCGAGACGTGCGGTATAGTGACAGTGACTACCTCGAATGTCGTGAGCATCATTAAAAGCTGATGAAGAAGGCCGTTTCCTTCTCCAAACTCTGGAACAGGCTGCAAGACCTGGTTGTTTGAAACACGAGGAGCGCCTGTCGAAAGCACGTCCGAGATGCGCAGGACGATGCTGAATACTCGGTCAGCAGACGAGAGATCGAATAGGAGCTGAAGTTCACAATGCTATGGCGCGGAGTAGATTCTGGAGATCCTTGTTTGTAGTCACGGTGGCTTCCGCGGTAGTCGCGCCAGCAACAACCTCAAGGTCGTGAATTCTGGCTTCGAGTGTAGTAAGCTCTGGCTCGGCGTTGAAATAACTCTGAACAAGGCTCATAAGATCTAGGTGGGCACTGATGAAACAAATTGTACATGCCTGGAGGGAGCGGACGATTCTAATCAGGTCAACGAGTGCAACCTGAAGCGGCGTGAAGAGGTTCGCGTCGGCCCTGTTCATTGTATCCCGCAGCTCATCGAACGATGAGCGAGGGGCTTCGGTGACGTATATTGTATGTGAATTAGATCCCTGGACGCCATTTGGTGGGGCTGGATGCGCGGTCCCCGGAGGAAGGTCGTCTGCCGCCGTGCTCGACTTTGCGCTAGATACTGGTTCGATCGCTAGCTGACTGTCTGGCACTGTCGTAAGAGGCATAATAGATGAATCTTCATCCGGGCCCTGAGTGGCTGCCAGATCCTGACTACTGCGGGACGATTGTGCTTGGGAAGATACCAGGCTTTGCGACGAGTGCGGCCGCAGGTGATCTTTGAGGTTGGTTTTTGCTTTCTTGAACAGTTTCTTCATTTTATTCTTTCTGTGGAATGAGGACGAGGAAGGCTTCGAGATGAGATCAGTGCGGCGTGTGGGACGACGAGAGACAAGGACGGCAGTGCACGGCACAATCGCGTCGCGCTTCCTGCTCACATATGCCAATGAGTTTCAGGGCTGCACAAGAACCGAAGCCTGACAGAGGGAAAGCCTGGGATCGCTGCAAGCGGACACGTTGCCTAATCTTATCACATATTGCCTACATCGCTGCGTCGTCGCCGCATTGCATACAACAGAACAACTCTCGGTCACAAACACCGCTCAGGCATCCTCAGCCGCAGCAGCCGCCTTCTTCTTCCCACGGGTCTTCTTCGCCGGGGCCTCCTTCTTCTCCTTCTGCGATTGGAGGATCGCGGAAGCGCGCGCGACGGCGTGCTGTGCGAGTAGAACGGAGTGCGTGCGTCAGCGTGCGTGAAACGGAGTGAAGAGCTGAGAAGACGGATTGGGACTTGAAATAGAGCAAGGAAAAGAGTCTGAAGAGTTGCGCGGATGTGAAGTGGGAGCGAGGGGGTGGGCATGAATGTACGATGGATGGACAAGCGAGGCAGGATGTCTGGCGAAGGCACGGGGTACGACCGCACAGGGTGAAGAGGACAGTGACACACAACCAGTGACGAAGGTCCGCAGCATAGCGCGGACGACCTCGCGGTCAACAAGGCCGCCGATCCTCGCCGCGCAAGGCGAGAGTAGACAACGAGACAGCCGATCATGTGCGGCATGTACCAATCACCCAGACCAGACGATACGACACACAACTGGTGAGTAAGAACTGAAGAGATATCCGCCCGGTGACAAGCACCCCGTCCCACTGAATGAGGGCCGGCATGTAATAATCGAACGATCGTCTCCGAAGAGAACGTTGATCTCGCAAACATGTCCACGCCCGGCCAGCGTGAGGAAGCTGCTAGACCGGGTTCTAACGAGAGTGCGTTGTGAGGAGGGCAACCACCACGGGCAGGCAAGGATAGGAACAAGGTCCCAAAGGATGCAGAATTGAGCCACAATGGGACGAGGAGGTGATTTCGATTCGACGACGCAGAGGGCCCGAAGGTCGCGACGTAATGTGGAGCGAGCAGAAGAGAACAGTGCCAGGGAGGTAGACACATGGACGCTAATGGACGTGACAGGATAGTCACCGGGCCGCGACGGCGAATTGATAGCACAAATCCAGCAATGAACCATGAAGTATGAACTGAAGACGAGCAGGGCCACTCACCGAGCGCAGGTCACTCCTGTAGCCCTTGCTTGCGGTGTTCTTGGTCACAACGCCGGCCACACGGCGGCCACCGCTACGCGGGCGGATGGTCTGGCTGTGGTACGACTATTTCCCCAGGTGTATCAATATCAAGTGCTCATGACGAATACGGACTGAATGAAAGACATACCTTTCCAACGATACGAGTCGGTGCCTGCTTGCTCCTGGTGGTGAGAGTGACACCCGAGGTAGAGGGTGCGACGTGGATAGTCTTGTGGTTGGCGAGACCGGAGAACTTGTGCGAGTGAAGGTTGCGCAAGTTACCAGGCTCCTTGGAAAGAATCGGGCCTGTGTACAACTAATAATCAGCACTAGACCAGGAAAATTATGAGCGAGTAGGTATGAGAATAACGAGCGCATGGGTTTAATATGGAGGAACGAATGAACTGCGTGAGTGGCTTCATCGTGTCGCAGACGCCGACCAGCAACTGGTCCAAGCCACGACTTGGTCTTGTTCTATCACCAACAAAGAATGTGATGATCGCGACGACAGAAAGCAGCGCGCAAGGGAATATCCAGTCCAAAGTCGATGAACGGGCACGTACCCTCTGGGAGGCGCTTGACGAGGAACGAGTTGTAGTTGCGGATAAGGAGCCACTGGAGATCGGTCGACATTTTGAAGGTCTGAAACAGCGCAGTATAAAAGCAAGATACTGGTTAGCCAACTGGATAGCAGCGCGAGAAGAAGCCGCCGCGCAAGCTCGCGCATTGGCAAGCCGTAAGACTTCGCCAGATAACGGCAAACGCAGACGCGTCAGGTACAAGCACCAGATGGCCTGCTAATCGGGCCGCCTCTGTGCAAAGCCACAGCGACCCAGCCCGCGCGTATCGCGTCTATAGAATGGTCGGCGCGCGCAGGCAAAAGTCCCAGCGCATCTCGCCCGCAGACGCGTCACGCCAACACCCCATACATTGCGCGCGCGCAAGCCTACGCTCGGCTGATTACTCACAAGCTTTTTGTTTCGTGGAAGGGGGAAAGCGGGGACGAGGGAACGAGAGGCGGTCGACGAGGGGCAGCGCCGGAACTAAACGCGGTGCCGGATCGGCCGGATCCGGTCACGGAACAAGGTTGACACTTTGGTCGCGCACCATTGCGTCGTTCATTCTACATTTCAAGCATTGTATGAGAATTATTACTGTGTTATTCGTCAATAAAGCCGCAAATAGTCTCTCCAGCAAAGGAATACTAAAAGCAGAAACCCCCTGTGTCCGAGCCTTTCCGCGGGTCGCTATGCTTTGTGCGTCAATAGCCGAGGTCGGACTGCGCCTAAGACAGTATCGTGACGCGAATATTCACACTCCACGAGAATATGTGCGTAAGCAGTCGTTGCTGTGTTGGCCGTACATAGCAGATGATGAGAGCGGTGTGACAAAGGGCTAGATGACGACCATGCAGACTCGCAGTTCAAAGACGTCCGGCTTTATAAGAGTCGCATCTCGGTAATATTCATGTACATTTTCGAATTGATGAGACGTCTTGCGTTGAGTTTTTGGCTCCAAAATGTAGGAGCTTCCGCAGGTGACGAGTGGCGACGCACACCGTGTGGCAGACTTGGTGGCATCAAACCTTTCACTGAACTACGGCAAGGCTTTGAGAAGCGATCAAGTGCCAAGGAGAGCATACCGATTCTGTCGGGTGTCACAATAGACAACGTTCACATTTCACGGTGTCTTCCTGCTCCGACTTCTCGTCTTGCTCCTCGGCCGGGCATCTTCGTTTGCCGCTCGACTGTCAAACGCTTTTTAATAGACTTGCCAACATTATTGGAGTCTCCTGATCTCTATCCCTTGACTTCCGCAGCAACTGCATACGTTCGTCTCGATTTCATTGTGTGGCCTTCCTCCCTCATGGGCTATATTTCAAGCATCATGTGCGAACATTCTGGGTGTAACAAGACGATAATGAAGCGACTCATGTCGACGGCAAGGCAATACTGAATAATGTTCGGGTCTGTGTCTTGAGCCGTACCGCGGGTCTCCGTTCTTTGTAGATCGTTCATCAAAGTCGTAATCCGGCTAACGTAGCATAAGGAGGAAGCTACACGTGCTTCCTGAAGCTATTTGCATATGCGGTCGTCTTGCATGTGCTCGGCCATACACAGTAGATGATGAGAGTGGGGTGATAACCTGGGCGAAGGACAGCCATGTAGACCCCCTATCAACGACGTCCGGCTTTATGAGAGTCGCATGTAGGCGGTGACCATGTGCATTATTGAGATGATGAGACGTATCGTGTCGAGTGATCGGCTCCAAAATGTAGGTGTGCCGGCAGGCGATGCAAGGGCGCGGCACGCCATGTGGCAGACTTGGTGGTGCCAGGCTTGTTAATCGTCGCACAGAACTACGGTAACGCTTTGCGAGACCGCTAAGCGCCAAGTTAGAGTATGCACTCTCTGTCGGGTCTCTCGATGGACAACGTTCGCAGTTCACGATGTTTTCCAGCGTTGGCTATTTGTCTTGTCGCTGAACACTGTCATCATCGTTTTGCCGCTCAACCATCGCGCGCTTGGAGGTAGGCAGACCGACTTCAGTGGAGCCTCCCGATCCTTACCGCTTGCTTCCCGTTGCAACGCTTGCATATCTTCGCTCTCAGGCTCATCTTGTCCAGTATCTAGCTCCCTTCGTGAGTATCCCGCTCACCGCATTTGACTTCTTGGAAGTACTTGCGGATAGACGTTCAACGCTCTGGGTGTCTTTCACTAACAGATTGCAGGCGTCTCGTGTTTGAAGCGGATGATGAGACAGAGACCAGACCTGGGCATGAACACGCCACAACAATCGGTGTGAGAAATCTTCGCGCGTTCTCGGTAAGACGAGGGGTCCTGTTTATACTCGGCCATGTGGGTATATGAACCCAATGCGTCTTCGTGTAGCAGATGATGAGAGTGTCTCGTGAGAGTTGGAATGAGAGACGACATTGATGATGGATTGGACATCGCATATGCGTCTGCCCCTTCTTATACAAAGTCATCTGAAGGAGGAGTCGTAATGCGCGCGCAGGACGATGCAAGACGTGAATGTAGAACGACCTGCGTTCCGTTTGCATTCATCATCTTCACCACTCGGCTAAACATACACTTCATGATAACCACTTTACCCACTGGCTACTATCCTTGACGCCCTTCACAATCTCACGGGCCACGATTCTATTCGCTTGCTCGCTCGGGTGCAGTTCATCGAACCACAGGTAGCTGTCGCGCGCCTCGCTCGTCGTGACCTTCATCGACTCGTCAGTATCCAACCAAGCAAACTCTCGCACGGTTGACGTACCTGCGGCGGTGGACAAGAGCCACCCACAGGTCCACCGTTGACCTCGTATACGCAGGAGTTGATCGCGCCGGTGACGTTGAACGGGACCGTACCGTTGAGGAAGTTGGCCGGTGTGGTGTGAATCGCGTTGAAGAGCGAGTACGCGTCGAAGAGACCTACCGACAAGCATTTCATAAGCATCTTACCCATCGGCGAGGAACTGAAGACGTACCGACAGCCGCGCCTTTGAGTTCCCGGGAAACGTCGCCTAGCATGTACCGACCGAGCGCGTTACCCGAGTTGGTGACTTCTTCCATGAAGAGGGCCCAGCCAGCCTGGTCGCGCGGGCCTTGGTAAAACTTCATTGGATAGCCGGTGGGCGAGTACATCGGGGCTTGGTGCAGCGGGATCATCTGTCAGAGGTTTCGGTTTCAGTAGAATGAACGAGGAAAGGTGGAGGCGGAGACGACGCACGTTCATGAAGAGGAAGTTACGCGCACCAAGACCGTACATGGTACGGACCCAGTCGACGGCGCAGCGTGTGGTGTCGACGACGGTTTTACCTGGCGAGCCGCCTGTGAGAAGTGCGCCGATGCCAACTGGGTCGGGGCGTCAGCCACTGCTCAGAAGAGACCGAGCACGAAGAACCGACCGTCGTTGGTGCCAATCCAGATTGTAAACAGGGTCTCGCGCATGTTGAGCGTGGTGCTCAGATTCGAGGCTTTATAGTCCGGGATCTGGGGGTTTGAGGTCAGACTCGGACGAAGGCTCGTCGACAAGGTCAAGTCGGGACACACCTGACTCTCCACAACTGGCGGACTGGGCCGGTATGTAATAGCGTTGCTACATGTCCCTCCGCTCCTCGCGAAGCCATAGCGGGTCCAGTTCGCGTAGAGCGCAGCGTAGTCAGGCCATGGCAGACCGCCGTCCCAGACATAGTCGACGTCGCTGTACGAATCTCCGCTAAGAAGGTAAGGCGCACGAGTTAGACAATTCGAATTAAAGTTATGAAGCGGCATGTTGAAGGTTACGTACAAGACCACCAGGTTCTTGATGCGCGCGTTGGGTTTCGCGAGGACGGTCGACAACGACGCGACGAGGAAGAGCGCGGGAACTGTGCGCATTGTAATGTGCGCAACTCAGGAGCGGCGGATGGAGCACGACTCTAGCATGCGCGACCTTGAGGGTGCATCTATACTTATAGAAACGCGCGTTCGCGAGGAACGGCCCGTGCGAAGCCAGCCGCCAGCGCATCACCCATCAAGGTCACGCGGTGTGGTCCTTCATGTACGAGGCTTCCATTTGACGGGGCGCGCGGTCCGTGCGCCCGGCCATAATTGAGCGGTGTTGGATTTGAATCCTGGTAGAACGGCGTCACGCTTGGTTTCGGTGAAAGCGACGGTCGGATACGGGATGGTGCACGCTGAGAATGCCATTCATGAGTTCGAAGTGTAAGATCAGAGTCTAAGCTATCGTTGGCAAGCATGGGCGGATCCGAGTTGAAGTTGAAGAGAACGAGAACGAGAACGAGAAGAAGAGTCGCGCCGCCGGCCCGCGCCGACCGGTTGACACACTTCACCCTCTGTCTTGCCTCAAGCAACAGCAATGCGATCCATGAATATGCTCTTCAATGATCTCACTTGTTCTTCCGTTGCTCGTACATCGGCTTTACCCGGCCGCTCTTCGGGTTCACCTCGGATATGATTTACGGATGTTTTCGTGGACACACGATCTTGCCCCATTGATGTGCTCATCATTGGACGGATTAATGGTTCTAAAAAATTTCCCCGAAATGTATCTCTTTGCAAACATATCGTACAAAAGCCAAATGCATAAGGTGTACGACAACGCAACAGTAGCCAGCACCTATTCACTTCGACATGGCATTGCTCCAGCATGAAGTCCAGTCATCGCCGGCACATAGGCCGCTGGCGTCAGAATTTACTACCACGCGATGCTTCCCGACTAATGTGATGCAAGGTGGCACTTGAATATACGGCCGATAGTCAGGTGGCACCCACAGAAGCAGTTCGCCCGCAGGTCCAAGTAGCCATCCGTCTACAAGGCTCGAGAGGGCCAGTGCCTTAATTGGACAGAGGTTCGAGCTCGGCAATGCGAGAGCCGCTTCGACGTCCCAGACGCGAATTGTAGAGTGCCCGGAGAGTGTAGCGATGAAACGGTTGTCATTTGTGAGCGTCGCTGAGTTCATGACTTGGCCGTGGAGAGCGCAAATTTGCGCGCCTGTTACCGAGTCCCATAGGCGGACACTACCGTCAAATGAACTAGAAACAATGAACCGGTTATCGAGAGAATATGCCACAGAAACGACGCTATCAGTGTGACCGAAAAGGTAACCCGCTATCCGTCCCATAATGGCGTCCCAAATGAGGATCAAGCCTTCGTCTCTTCCGGCCACAACATGCCCTCCATCTGGAGAGAACCCTACAGACCGTATAGAGTGATCCGAGACCCACAGAGGTGGATGAGTCGGTTGGCCTGTCTCAGCATACCAGAGATATGTGTATCCGCCGGCTTCCGCAGCCGCCAGGATTCGACCGTCAGGGGAAAAGGATACCGCGGAAATGGGATGCCGACAGCGTTGCGGTACAAAACCAGACAACTGGCCAGTTGAGATCTCCAAAATTCTCACGGTGCCGTCGTAAGACCCCGCGGCGAGGAATCGCGAGTCAGGGGATAGTGCGATCCGGTCGAAATCGATCGCGACGCCCGGCTCCAGCACTCCCACTGATTCACCGGTTCCCGTGTCCCAGAATCGAATGCTATCGTCGTGAGATGCGGAGGCTATCATGCTTCCATCCGATACTAAACCTACTAAGGTCACAGAGCTGGTGTGCCCTTTCAGCGGCGACAGCTTCTGCTTCCCGGTCAACGTATCCCAAATCCGGACGGTCTTATCAGCTGACCCGGTAACAATGAAGGTACCGTCGGCTGATGTGACCATTGAGAACACACTGTCTTCGTGCGCCTGTAGCGGTTGAACTGCTGCGTGTCCGTTGCTAGTATCCCAGACCCCAATGGCACCATCATTCGAGGCCGAGACGAGATATGATCCATCAGGAGAGAACGCAACAGAGTGAATGTGCGAGCCGTGGCTTCCGAGGACGACCGACTCGTAATTGACCCCGTTCCGTTTCCGAGTCCAGAGACGAAGTGTCGCGTCCCAACCACAAGACACGAGCGATTGACCGTCAGGAGAGAAGCATATACACATCAGCTTGTCTGAATATCCTTCTAGCATTGCAATACTCTTTCCTGCATGGGTATCCCAGATTTGGGTCTCCTCGAAGGCAAAGCCGGAAGCGAGCATTTGCACGTCGGGCGAGAATGCAGCACCCGAAACGATGCCCGCAGTACTATGAGGGGGCAGGTCGATAGGCTCTCCTGTTGTACCGTGCCACATTTTGATCACATTATCGGCAGAGTTGGATGCGAGAGTGCTACCGTCTAGGGAGAATCTGACTGTACGCACGCCCAATGAATGGCCGCTCATCACTGCCAGTTGGTCTCCCGACTCGGCACTCCAAAGGCGTACAGTCTTGTCCTCTGACCCGGAGCCGATTA
>Ga0247815_10003929_pt1 | contig 10554 bp, 13 predicted proteins | sample UWRJL194509B1_FD_181014 | JGI IMG/M metagenome (GOLD analysis project Ga0247815, IMG submission 181014) | Plant litter microbial communities from Arlington Agricultural Research Station in Wisconsin, United States - UWRJ-L194-509B-1 | ecosystem: Environmental > Terrestrial > Plant litter >... | reverse complement strand
ACCCGATCTTGCTACTCCTTCGACGGAAATGGAACTCACGGCTCAGGCCGGTTGATCTCTGTCCGCTTCCTGCTTTGCTTCCTTATCCCATGTTCAGCTTTTGTAAACTCGACATCAGACCCTCATTCTCTGCCGTGCCAATGTATAGTCAACCAGGGTCATCAGATTTGCTGCATCTCGCTGCGAGAAATACCAGGCACTAGGCCTGTAATTTTTTATTGAGAGCACCAGAGCTACGGACAATGCTACGGAGATGGACTAAATATGATCATGCACAATATTAAATGGTTCCTGCAGCTGCAGGCTGTCTTATGCACTCGACTGCCTGGGCTTGTTGCGACACGTCTTTGCCAGCCAATCCAGGCCTTCGTAAAGCCCGTCGCCAGTAGCAGCACAGCTCGCTTGGATATACCACTGCTGGCGGATCTGGCTCAAACGCAGGCGGTCAACTAGTTGTTGCGTGTTCATCGCGTTCGGCAGGTCTTGCTTGTTGGCGAGGATGAGCACCGCGCCGTCGCGTAGGTCGTCATAGTTGAGCACATTGTGCAGCGTTTCTGCGACCTCGTTGATTCGGTCCGTGTCGTTTGAATCAACGACAAAGATGACGCCTTGCGTGTTCTGGTAGTCTTTGGTGCGGATGTGAGCATGTGTGACAGAGGGAACGGGAGGACATACAGTGCTTCCACAGGGCTCGGATGGTATGCTGGCCACCAACATCCCAGACTGTGAATGAGATGTTCTTGTACGATACGGTCTCGACGTTGAAGCCGATGGTTGGTACAGTCGTCACCACCTCGCCAAGTTTCAGTTCTATCGCCCGGGTCAGTAAGTTTGACCGCAAGCTGCAGAGAGACTCACTATAAAGAACCGTAGTCTTTCCGGCACCATCAACACCGATCATCACGATCCCTAGTGAAAAGTCAGTTGGGAATGACGATGAGCAGACGAACAGACATACGCATCTCTTGCGGTCCGAACAGGTTTGCGAGGAGCTTGGATGCGAAGATGCCCATTGAGATTGATTGGGAGTCTGGTGGTAGATGAGGCTGTGCGATGGACCGAAGAGCGGATGTCGCTGCTGATGATGCCTCTCTAACGGCCTCGCCAACCCGCCTGTTATAGCACTCGCCCACCTACACGGACCACGTCCTCCGCAGCACCACACACGTCGTCGGTCTCAGTCAAGCGAGAGTCATGCTCGTCGCCGCCGGCCAGTCCGCAGGCGCTGCCTGCGCATCTGTGCGGCACCCGCGGGTATAGAGGGATCTCCGCAACTGCGGTACTGCGGTGTGGCAAACGTGACTCGGAAGCAAACGTGTTCAGTCGTGGCATTCGGAAAGTGCCGAACTCTGCGCCGGACCGACTTTGCGTGAGGATCGCGGTGGTATTCGCGAGTGATGCCGGCGCGGGCGAATCATTTGTTCCAAGTTTGCATTGCTGCGCCTACGAACCGTATTAGTGACGGGTTTGTAGCGGCACCTGGAGTCGAACCTGCGTCTCGCCGATAAGTTTACACGAATCTGATCTGCCCGGTTGGCGATGAAGGTGTGCCACTTCGCAGGTCTGCACTAGCGATTCTCGATGTATCAGGAGATGTTGGCGATAACGGCTTGAACACCCCATCAATCGAACTGCCGGTAATCGCACTGGATTGTGATCGTCTGCTAGGTCCACAGATATCAAGTGAGGCCATCGTTCTTGGAGGGTACGAGAAAGCGCATGGTACTTCACACGCGTGCGACGCTGAGGCCTCGGGATGTGGTTGGCTGTGGTTGGTCGAGGAAACAACCCCAGTACCTGGCTGCACGAAAGTGTGCCCTGGAGTTGCACACTTGATGGCGGGTATAGAACCAATCTGAACCTGATTTGGTTCCAGCTGGCGTTGGTATGGCTGCCTTGCTGACCGAGTTTGCCAGCGACGTCGCCGGCATAGGAAAAACATGGCTGCAATTGCAACCAGCACCAACAGCACGGCCGAAACGGCGAGCGCGGCTACTGCACCGGCATGTCCGCTTACGCTACTAGTCTTGGGTGTGGAAGAAGCTATTGACTCAGTTCTTGAGGTCATCGTGCCGTTCTGGTGTATCCCGCGCGGTGCAGAGATCGGAGTCAGCGAGGGTAGATCACAAGAACCGACAAGTTCTCCTGGCGGATGGAGGATAGTGATATGTAAGCAGTGGATCGAGGAAAGAACGAGGGTATGCAGGGAACTGTTCAAGACACGCCTGCCTTCTTTGCCAGCAGCTTTATTACGCAGTTGAATCATGCCCCTAGAGCCCAAAGACTGGAACCACTCCTGGTCCGTCGTTGCCTAGCAAGACCTTTACATCATATACACGCATAAATGATGACCCCTGGCACTGGGAATACGGAAAGGAGCAGCCTCTGAGCAATTAGAGGCTGCGAGCCCGACTCACGACTCGGATCGCACTCGACAGGCTAATAACCACCAGGCAAGTTGCACCGTGCATCTCAAACTTCAGATTGGTGTCTCCATGTGCCTTCATGCGCTATTCAGTTGGCAAGCAGATAATCTGTGACCTTTATCCAAGATAACTGGTTATATACAGTTCGTTTGAGCGATCACAACTGTGATTCTGTCCGGATGGGTTGGCCTCTACATCCGGGAGAACCACTCGGGGTGTTCTGACATGTACCAATTCGTACCATTGACAGCAGAGACGAATTGCTGGAAGTTGGTCGGGAAGCTGTTGTAGTCCGCCGCGGTCGAAACATGGATGTACTTCATCCGCTCGACTTCACCAATGTAGTCGGTAAGGTTGACCAGGCGCTGCACATCATCTTCGACGTTAACCTCCCAAGAGTGGAAGATGGCAGCCTGACGGTCGCGGGGCGTCTCCTTGTAATTGTCGTCAGTGAAGATCGTCCAGGGATCCCATTGCTTGTTGGTGAAGTATTCGAAGGTCACGAAGACATCGCGAGGCATGGCGTCGAAGTATTCCTGCGGCGTAATCGTGCCTGGGTTGGATACAACCAGCGTGTCTTCTGCCGGGAACTTCTCGTGGATATAGTTGGAGAAGTCGGTGTAATACTGCAACTTCGCGAGGTCGTTGCTGCCCTCATCGATGAAGACACCTTCCACGGAGAAGTTTCCGCTTGCCACCCATTGCGCATAGGTGTCAACCTCTGCTTGGTACTCGTCGACCGGACGATCACCCCAAGTCGAGCGGACGTAGCTTTAAAGCCGAGTTAGTACTTATGTGATCACACTCCCACAGGTTGCGCACCCAATGTTCTTGACGTTGGGATACGCGCCTACGGCGGAGATCGCGGCGGCATAGTCGGGTTCGGGAAGCGAGCCAACGGTACCAGGGCCGCTGTTTGGATTGATAACCAGGACGAACTGTTGCCGGTGAGAAACCGGCGCAGCCACCCAGACGTTCACTAACCTGCAGCGCCGGGTACGCCTCAATAGCATCATAGAGCGGCTTCCAGGCGCACACCTCACGATCTGTACTGCAGCCGGAAGGATAGATATAAAGTGGTAGCAAAACCTGAAGAGCGTTGACCATAGCGAAGAAAGAAAGAGTCGCAAGGAAGAAGAGGAAAGAAAGAGCAACGAGCAGATCCTGCAAAAGGCTGGGGAGAAGAAGAACACAGGATCGTGGTGCACGCATGTTGATCTTTATAATGGTGCAAGTTGCCAACGACGCGGGCAGTGCTGATAGACACCACCTGCCGCACATCGCGACGACCTGGACCAGCACATTCACTGACTCGCCATGCGATCGTAGTGGTGTAAGCAGTGACAGGGTAGAAGCACGCCATAGAAGTGAGTTACGAGTGCCGTCGCCCCGCGTTTCTTGTGTTTCGCGCATGCACTAGGCTGGATTGCTGAAAGTCGTCATCTATCTGCAGCTACAAGAACGCCAGCCACACGGATATGCTGGCTACGGAAGCGCAAAGTACGGCATTCATGACTGGGATCACAACATAGGAAGACAAGCAAACTCGGAGTTTCAACCCGTCTGGAGCCTTGTCCTCATGTTCTCAACCGGATCGCCATCCACACTGACAAAGACTTGGCGCTTGGTTATAAATCACGCCCAAATGCGTTACAGACAGCTTGGAATATCTTATTATGCGAAGGATGTGCTGGACATACAACGAGGCTACTCCTCACGTGATTCGCAGGCTCTCTCGTACTTGTAGCCTTTGTAGCAAGCAGCCCATGGTTGTGGTGGTTGATGCATTCCCGCTGAGCTGTGGACGTCATGTTTTGGGACCTTTCCACGGACTGGAACTTCGGTGACAGGGTCTGCTCCGCGCTAAGAACCGAGTTGGCCTTCGGCGTTGTCCTCGACAGCACATGCGGCGAGAACTCGTGATGCTCCAAGATGGGCTAGAAGCCGCTAGAGGGTACATATGTGGGTCAGAGTCTCCAAGTGGTTGTGAACCACTCCCAACTCCTCTGCACCGACATGGTTCGTGTTCTTGAAGTGCTGTTTCCGCTGTATATCTACCCATCTAGCTGCTCTACAAGCAACACTTCATGCGCTTGGAGCCCGCTCTATAATTCCATCACTTCCTACCCTAACATCCAGGTCAGAGCTGTCGCTATCTGCTTTATACTCTGTTAACATGCTGCGCAGTTCAATCTCATCATCGACCCGCAAGATGGACCCGGGTCGAGCAACACTTTGCCAGACAGCAACTATATTGCGGCCATTAGTAGGGTGAACTCGTTTGCGAATGTCAAAACACTGGGGTACGCAGCTCGTGTCGTTCGAGATGACAACTGTCTAATCCTACTCGTAGCTATGTCGCGTCTACCCGCGGCGCCCGCCCCGTATCCGAGTACCAAACTGATGTCAACACGTACCAGTACTGGGGTCAGAGAAATGCGAACCTGGCCATGGACGGTATATTCATCGACGAAGCGAGTAACTCTGAGTCGGCGTCTCAGGTCTCGTACTTTACAGCTTTTTCCAACTATATCCGTTCTCGCATTCCAAATGCCCTTGTCGTACACAACCCTGGAACCACGACGCCTCAAGTTTACTTCGATGCGATGCCACAGGACATCTTCGTGACCTTCGAGAACTATTACAGGTGCGTTTGCCACACCAACAGTACAAGGTCAAGTGGCTCACAATATCTTGCTCGCAGCGTTTGGAAGAATGGGGACCCCTGGACGATCTGGACAGACCCAGTTTACGCAAACACACCACGCCGGCGTCAGGCGGTCATCTGCCACCATTTCACTGGCAGCACAACGGACTTGGTGAACATCACGGACTGTACGTCTCAAATCTGATAGATGTGCACTACCCACGCTGACGCCGAGCTTCGCAGCGAGTGCTGAAATACAGGCATTCCGTTATGCGTATGTCACCACCGCCTCCGACTATAATTTGTTCTCGACGCAATGGGCGCCGTTCGTCGCCGCAGTCAGTGGAACTAACGCCTGGATGGCGCAGCACCCCGAGTGGTACCCGTAAACTAGGTGGCATCATTGCCCTAAGAATATATGATGAGATCTAGATTACCTAGCGCGTCAGAGGGATATTGTAACTGAGAAGGCGAAAGGCACCATGGAGGCCAAACCTGGTGATGACGCTTGCTCCTCATGCACCATCTGTCGTTTTGGGACGTGAACGCACCTTCTTAACCCTAAGCTCATGGATTTTAATTTGCGTGACTTGTTGTGCCTGAACTGGGCTTTGAAGTTTTATGGCTGCTCTGCATGCACTTGGGTTGGTGGTCAGCTGCCTCATCGGGATCAACGCGTCCGTCGGCCACAACCGTATCGCGACTTGCTCTTCTCGATGACCGAACAACGACGAGCAGGAGCTGCTCAGCCAGCTGCTGTTGCTGCCGCTGGGGAAGCGCAGCCCCAGCAAGATGGCTGGGGCAAATTTGCAGGAGCGGCGCAGAAGTAAATTTCAGGCGCTCCTCATCCGTTGCGCAAGTTGCTGACACCGACCTGCGCAGAACCATCCTGTTCTATATGGGAATGCAACTACTCATGAAGTTCCTCAATTCCAAAGCACCTGTTCCCGAAGCACCCGTCCCAGTTCCCCGTGACGTCGACGGCGTCTTGCAACTACAGCCTGGCGAGTTGAACCCGTTCCAGCAGCCGCCAAAGACTGCGAACCTGGGCTGGGATTTTGGAACCACCATCGACATGCACGTATTCGTGTCCGTCTCGCCGATTGGGGATGTGTTTCGTGGTAACCAGCGACCTATTTGGTTGCAGCAGGAGGACGCGGACCTGCCGCGCTTCGTATGGTCCAACATCACGTTCGGCAACTGGACAGAGCACCGCGAGGAGCAGTTTGACATCAAGTTACCGCAGTCAGTTATCCGCAATGGCACGCTTTGGGCACACACGTTCCTCTGCGCAAATGGGTCACAACCAAATCCTATGATCTCTGGCTACGATACTAGGAAGGTTGTACAGTATCGGACCGAGCTCACGCGTCACAGGCCAAAGAAGCGGATTCGGAAAGTGAAGAGTCTGTTATCTGGCAGCGACGAGCCTGAGCCCGAACCGGAGACTCAAGAACCTGGAGTTGTGCGTATGCGCGTGTCACGGTTACCATCCCTCTAATGCGCCACAGGAGGACGGTACACTCATCACGAACTGGTACCCGGTGCGTAAAGCTCTATGTTCACGTCTCAACGCCCTTGCTGACTTGAGCAGAATGTCACCCTTGCACTCATCTCGGACTCAATATCTCTGCCATACCAGTCGATGACCGGACCCGTCATGGAACGTACGTCTCGACCATCGAGCTTAGCAACGAGACGCGTGGCTAAGGGTCACGATCATAGATATTCGTCTTATGCCTGGGCAGCGCGATGACACTGGTACGATCGGGTTCTTCTACCCGATAGGTGAGCGGTTGTCGTAGTCAACATTTGCATCTCTGTCCCTGACATAATCATCCCCTAGTCTACGGCAACGACTTCTGGCGGGTGGGTATTGTCAACTTATATGCATGCAGCTATCACTAAAGCTTCAGCTATAGATCTCTTCACAGTACCAGGAGGTCAACGCGACTGTCACCACTGTTCCACTCAAACTCACACTGCAGCCCCTCTCTTATTGGAAGTTCCAAATATTCGCGCAGATGGCTTTCGGTTTTGAGGAGCAGGCCAAGAAAGGACAGGGCAGCGAGATTGACGACTTGAAATACATGCTGCTCGAGACCAACCCGTGGTACCTCGGATTGACGGCGTTCGTCAGCATCCTCCACATGGTGTAAGTCTGTTTCAGTTTGTTTGAAAGGCCCGCTGACCTTCTCTCACAGGTTTGAGATGCTGGCGTTCAAGTCTGACGTCTCGCATTGGCGTAAGAAGGAAGAAATGGTCGGCGTGTCCGTGAGAACGGTAAGTCTCTCGTAAACTCTACGTTGCGTGTGCTTACTACAACCCCAGATCGTCGCAAATGTCGTCGTCCAATTTATCATTCTACTCTACCTCATCGACAACAACAACGACACGAGCTGGTGAGATATCTTCGGAGGGCTCTGTTCCACAGCAGCTGACTCGCGCGCGACAGGATGATTCTGTTCAGCCAAGGCATTGGCATGGTCATCGAGGGTTGGAAGATAACCAAGGCGGTCGATATCCGGCTTGTGGCTGCTCCGCAGGGCTCAAGGTTGCCGTTCGCTCTCAGCATCACGGACAAACATGTCCTCAGCGAGGACGAGAGAAAAACCCAGGAGTGAGTTCCACCGAGCAGCACTCCTGTGCCCATTTTGCTGACTTTTCTCTGCAGATACGATCGTCTTGCATTCCGTTATGTCTCCTGGGTCACAATTCCCCTTCTACTCGCCTATGCAGTCTACTCTCTCATCTATGACACACATCGAGGCTGTAAGCTTGCCCATTAGGTGTTGCTGCCGCAGCTGCTGACACGTTCGGCAGGGTACAGCTTCATTATCACGACGCTGACATCTTTCGTCTACGCGTTCGGTTTCGTACGCGCCTCTTCCTTTGAGAGGCTGTCCTTTGCTGACAGTGTGACAGGTCCAACTCGTTCCGCAGCTCATTATCAACTACAAACTGAAGGCGAGTGGAAGCAATGGCGTTGCGCCGGCCGCGGACTAAACTTTTGAACAGAGCGTGGCGCACATGCCCATCAAGGCGATGGTGTACAAGACTCTGAGCACGGTCGTCGACGACTTCTTTGCGTTTGCGATCAAGATGCCTCTGCTGCACCGGCTGGCCTGTTTCAGAGGTATGTTATGTAGCCGGCGTCAGCGGACGGAAACTGACGTGCAACGATGCAGACGACGTGGTATTCTGTGTTTTCCTGTACCAACGATGGATCTACCGTGTCGACCCAACTCGTGCAAACGAGTTTGGGCAGGTATTGGTGTCGGACGAGAAGGACGAGCACGGGGAGACGAAGAAAACCAAGTAGATAGTCTTATCCGAGGTCTGGACGGAATGTACAGCTGTATAATTTCGGACAATGGATGGGTTGAGGAGCGTGTTTCGGGCAGTTTGACTGCATGGGGACGTGGTGGGAGGTACCGAAATGGCAGAAGCTGGCCAACTCCGACAGCGCTGCCTCTTTCCGAAGAACCCGCCAGCTTTTCGCTTGCGTCGCTTCCTCGCACGTCGTTTCCGTGACCCCACCCCATTGTTGTTGTCGTTCTCCTACTATCCGCATCCATGGGTCTCTCTGTTTCTCGCCTGCTCTCCGGCCTCTTTGGCAAGAAGGAGATGCGTACGTGGGCAGTTTCTTACCGAGAGGGCACAGTGCCCCATCCATCGCACCGGCTGACTTGTCCTCCCCTTGGTCTCATTTTACGCTCGTGCCTGGCCCACCCACTTGCTATCGCCGCGATCTGGCTTGGTCCCGCTTGCCGGCCGCTCACAGGCATTTTGATGGTCGGTCTTGACGCCGCTGGTCAGTCGCATTCTGCCGCTCGCTCGCAGCCAGTCTGACTCACTTGTAACTCAACAGGTAAGACCACCATTCTCTACAAGGTGCGCTCCCGGTGCTTGGACAGGAGGTTTGCCTGTTAGAGTCAATTGACGCTCACACGACTGTCGTCGCCGTCTCCAGCTCAAGCTCGGTACGTACTGCCCCAACCTGGCCACACGTGTCCTCACATGCATCTTTCATCCTGTCAGGTGAAATCGTTACGACCATCCCCACGATGTGAGTGATCCGTTCTTCGTCGTGGCTTGGAATTTCAGCTGCTGATGTTAAATTCGCAGTGGTATGACTCTTTGGCAAAGTCGCCGCAACCTCGGAGACTGATGACGTGCCACTCTAGGCTTCAACGTCGAGACCGTCGAGTACAAGAACATTTCTTTCACTGTGTGGGACGTCGGTGGCCAGGATAAGATCCGTCCTCTCTGGCGTCACTGTGCGTTACTTTTTGACCCGCCACCTCGCTGCCACCTGACCGACTGCCAATATCCCTTCACTCCACACAGACTTCCAGAACACGCAGGGTATCATTTTCGTTGTTGACTCGAACGATCGCGAGCGTGTATCTGAGGCGCGCGAGGAGCTCCACCGCATGCTCAACGAGGACGAGCTGCGTGATGCCCTCCTGCTTGTCTTCGCCAACAAGCAGGATCTCCCCAACGCCATGAACGCGTCCGAGATCACCGACAAGCTCGGTCTCCACGGTCTCCGCTCCCGGACGTGGTACATCCAGGTGCGTGCCACATGGCCATTGTTACCAGCGAACTTTTGTTGACATATTTCTCTCTAGGCCGCTTGCGCAACGAGCGGTGACGGTCTGTACGAGGGTCTGGAGTGGCTCAGCACCAACCTCAAGCGCCGCACTTGATTACCTCGTTGCCTAACTGCGTTCAATAACGATCGTCTTCCGTTTGATGTGCCTTGCTCCGTCGCATGTCCCGTCCACACTCTCCTCTCGTCTCCACACGCAGTCACGTTCAATGTACGATCCGGTCTGGCAGTATGTGTGCTCCGGGGGAGCGATGTCCTTTAACTCGTCTTCTTCCATGTCCCACCCTTCATCCGCTCTACGATCAAGTTCCTCGCCTTCTACGCATCCCCGCATCCACCACAGCTACAAGTCGAATAGAGTGTGACCTATGGCGTTGAAAACCGTGCAACAGATTCTCCGCAATTTCACACGACTGTCGGCTGTCTAAATATGCCGGTGGCTGACATGCACGACGGACAGGCGCCGTCATAAGTCGCCCCAGCTGTGGCTGGATTTTTCGCGTATTGCGGCCCTTGTCCTTCTTCCATCTCTTCACCGCGTGTCATAATAGCTCTCCGTCCCAGTATCTTTTCCTTGACCCGTCTGCTAAATATGCGCCTTCCTGACCCTACTGGCCCGCATAAAGTTGGTCTTACGACCCTCGTGCGCGACCTCCCACCGCGCCGAGTCGGTGGGTCGCGTTTCCTCGACAAGAAGTCGGCAGACTTGCCCGTGCTCGAGATGGACGCAGTCGTATTCAACGTCTTCTACCCGTGCGACCCGCCAAAGGGTGCCAAAGTCGGGTCGCCGTGGATGGACCAGTGCGTCACTACGGTTGGCTGCTTTCACCTCTACTGCATGCAACTCTAACCACCTACTCGCTTTG